>Ga0073934_10002972_pt1 | contig 32852 bp, 41 predicted proteins | sample LarsenN4metaG_FD_76834 | JGI IMG/M metagenome (GOLD analysis project Ga0073934, IMG submission 76834) | Hot spring sediment bacterial and archeal communities from British Columbia, Canada, to study Microbial Dark Matter (Phase II) - Larsen... ...
AAAGCCGTCGCTCGCGCAGAAGACGTAATTGATCTCCTTGGCGCCCGCCGCCAGCGCGCGCTCCACGCCGCGCAGATTGAGCGCGAGTGCGATGTAAGTCACATCGCCGTTCCGATAATCGACACGCGCGCGAATGCCCTCGAACACGACGTCGCCGTCGGCCATCTGCGGCACTTTCTTCGGATTGACGAAGCTCGCCGCCTCCAGCCTGCGAAAGCCGGCGCCGACGATGCGATCGATAAGCGCGAGCTTGTTCCCGGTCGAGACGATGTCCGGCTCGTTCTGCAGCCCGTCCCGCGGGCTGACCTCCACAAGCTCAAGTTTTTCCTTCGCCACGCTTTGCTCCAAACGCGGGCAGCGCCCAGCCATAATGTATGGCGCCAGCGCGCAGCCCGAAACCCGCCGCGCCGCCGATCAAGCCTGCCCAAAGCGGCGCTGCGCCAAGGGCTTGCAGCGCGACAAATCCCCCCGCGGAGGTAAGCGCGGCCGAAATCGTGATTTCGCGCTTCAGGAGCGCCGAGGGCTGCGCTGCCAGGACGTCGCGGATTACCCCGCCGAACGTGGCGGTGAGCACGCCCATGGCGACGGCGATGAACGGATCGATGTCCAGCGACAGGGCTTTGGCTGCGCCTATAACCGCGTACGCAGCCAGGCCCACAGCGTCCAGCCAGATCAGTGTCTTGAAACGCTCGATGTGCGGCGCCGCGAACCAGACGATGAGCGCGGCGCCAAGCCCGATGCCGAGATAAGTCGCGTCCCCGATCCAAAACACCGGCGCGCCGATCAAGAGGTCGCGCAGCGTGCCTCCCCCAATGCCGGTGACGACCGCAAAGAACCAGAAGGTGACGATGTCGTGCCGGTCGCGCGCAGCCGCAAGCGCGCCGGTCAGCGCGAACACAGCCACGCCGAGGTAGTCGAGGATCGGCGGCAGCGCCAGCAACGTGGTTTGCATTGGATGCCCCCCGCGGCTACTTGCCCGCTGGCGTCGCTTATTCAATGTTCGACCGCCACGAGGGAGTCGTCATGTCAGCATACTTCATTTTTCACAACCGCATCACCGACAGGGCGAAGATGGCGGATTACATCCAGAAGGCCCTCGTGACTCTGGCGCCTTACAACGTCGAGGTTTTGGTCGCGGATGAGAATTGTTCGGTTATAGAAGGTCAAACGGAATTCCCGCGCATGGTCGTCATCAAATTCAATTCTCGCGCCGATGCTGAGCGCTGGTACAATTCGCCCGAGTACGCTGCAGTTAGACCGCTGCGCCTGGAGGCCACGGAAGGCTTTGGCGTCCTCGCCAATGGGTATGGCGCATGAAAGCGCAAGCGATGACGGCGTTCGGCGCGCCTTTGCGCCCGATGGAGCTTGACCTGCCAAAGCCCGGTCCGGGCGAAGCGATCGTGCGCATCTCGCACGCGGGGCTCTGCCATTCGGACCTGCATATTCATGACGGCTATTTCGACTTCGGCGACGTGAAACAGCCGGTGGCGATCGAGATGCCGGCTGTGCTCGGCCATGAAATCGAAGGCGAGGTCGCCGAACTCGGCGAAGGCGTGGACGGCATTGCGGTTGGCGCGCGGGTCGCGGTTTATCCCTGGCTGGGCTGCAATGCGTGCGCGACATGCGCGGCGGGCGACCAGCAGCTCTGCACCGCGCTGCCGCGGCGCGCGCTCGGCGTCTCCAAATGGGGCGGCATGGCTGAATATGTGCATGTGCCGTTTGCGGATGCGCTCATTCCAATTGGCGATCTGACGCCGGGCCTCGGCGCTCTGGCGATGTGTTCCGGGCTTACGGCCTACTCCGCACTCAAGAAAATTGGCGAACAGCCCGCTGAACAGCCTGTCCTGCTCATTGGCATGGGCGGCGTCGGTTTGCAGGCGATGACTTTGGCCAAGCACGTCATTAAAAACCCGATCATCGCCGCCGACATCGACGCAGCCAAACGAGAGGCCGCCCTGCAATACGGCGCCGTAGCCGCCATCGAGCCGACGGCGGACGCATGGAAAGCGGCCGCGGCGAAATACGGCCCCGCGGCCGCGGCGATCGACTTCGTCGGCGCCGCGGCGACGTTCGGATTTGGCACGGGCGCGCTCAGGCGCGGCGGCAAGTACATCATCGTCGGCCTCTTTGGCGGCAAGGCTTCTCTGCCGCTGGCGTCACTGCCGCTGAAGCCGTTCTCAATCATCGGCTCCTATGTCGGCCGTCTCGACGAAGCGCGCGAGCTGATCGCCCTCTTACAGAAGGGCGCTATCCCTGCTCCGCCGATGCATGAGCGCCCACTGGACGAGGCCAACGCCGCGATCGAGGATTTGCGCGCGGGCAAAGTTATCGGCCGGGTCGTGCTGAAGCCCTGAATTGGTGCGAGCGGCGGGAGTTGAACCCGCACCGCCTTTCGGCGAACGGATTTTAAGTCCGCTGCGTCTACCAGTTTCGCCACGCTCGCGCCTTGGGCGCACATAAAAGGCTTTGCCAGCCGCGCGCAAGGTTGGCGCGGCTGAGCGCGCGTTCCTATCTCGTATTGGAGGGAGGGCGGCGTTGCATCCGCTGGACAAGTTGATCTGGACGGCGCTGACGACGCGCCAGGCGCACCTGAGCGAAGGCGACGACCTCGCCCGCCGTTTTCACGCCGATATCGGACCATTCGCTGCGGCGCGCGATGGATCTGATGCGTCCGTGGCGTCGCTTGCCGCGTTGATTCCCGCCGATGGCGACATTTCGCTGCTGGAGCCGTCGCCACCGCGCACGCCGGATGGGGCTGAAGTCAGCTTCACCGCGCCCGGCGTGCAGATGATCGCGCACGCGTTCGCCAAGAGGTCGAGCAAAGATTTCCCCATCGAACCGCTCGGCGATGCGGATGCAGAAGAGATGCTGGCGCTCGCGCTACTGACTCGGCCCGGGCCGTTCCGCAAGCGCACGCACGCGCTCGGGCGTTTTATCGGCATCCGGGACAACGGCCGCCTTATTGCCATGGCCGGCGAGCGGCTGCAGACGGAGGAGTTCATCGAGATCAGCGGCGTGTGCACGCACCCCGATCATCGCTCGCGCGGCTATGGCGCCGCGCTACTCACGGCTGTCGGCCAGCGCATTCTCGATGAAGGCAAAACCCCTTTTCTGCACGCCTATGCCAGCAATGAGGGCGCGATTGCGCTGTATCGGAGCTTGGGATTCGAGCGCCGCCGCGATGTCGTGCACGCGGTGTGGAAGCGAAACGCTAACCAGGATGGCGGCGCCTCCTAGATCGCGTCTTCGACGACTTCAGGCGTCCCCCCGCACGCGGCGATCAGCGCCTTCAGCTCCGCCTCTGCCTTCACGAGCGCGTCCGCGTCGCTTGAGCGCGCGACGAGGTGGAGGCCGAAGCCGTCCGGCGTGAACCAGGGGTATGAGCCGAACGAAACGCCGGGCGCCGCGGCTTCGAGCTTTTCCAACTCCGCTGCGATCTGTCCCTCGCGCACGCCCTTGCCGCGCACGGTCACCGAGCGCACGACCGCGCCGCCGTGAATGCGGCCGGCGACGTCCTGCAGCATGCCGCGCATGATCGAGGGCACCCCGGCCATTACGAACACATTGCCGAGCTGGAAGCCTGGCGCTTTTGACACAGGGTTCGCGATCAGGGTGGCGCCGTCTGGAATGCGCGCCATGCGCAAACGCGCTTCGTTGAGATTGTCCCGGCCCTTGTAATGCGCTTCGAGGATCGCGCGCGCATCCTCACGCACGCCGATATTGACGCCGAATGCGGCGGCGATCGCGTCGGCGGTCTTGTCGTCGTGCGTCGGGCCGATGCCGCCGGTGGTGAAGACGTAATCGTACTTCGCGCGCAGCGCGTTGACTGCCGCAACGATCTCCTCAGGCACATCCGGCACGACGCGCGCTTCCGCCACCTGCACGCCGAGCGGGGCCAGGAATTTGGCTATCGTCTGCAGGTTCACATCCTGCGTGCGGCCCGAGAGCAACTCGTCCCCGATTAGCAAAACGGCGGCTTTGACTTGGCGCTGCGTCATGGACCCATATTAGCAGCCGCTGCACGGAGTGTCCCATGAGCGAGATCGATTACGTCGCTGCGCTGACGGAACGGCAGAAGGGCCACCTGCCGGATCATATTGGCATCGAATGGCTCGAGGCTCGGCCGGGCTTCATGCGTGGACGCATCGCGGCAAAGCTCCACCACATGGCGCCCAATGGCTATCTGCACGCCGGCACGATCGTCACGCTTGCGGACACAGCGTGCGGCTATGGCTGCGTCATCTCCAAACCGGAGGCCGCGATCGGCTTCACCACGGTCGAGCTGAAAACCAACCTCCTCGGCACAGGCAAACCCGGCGACGTGCTTGTTTGCGAGGCGCGGCTCGTGCATGGCGGGCGCACAACGCAGGTCTGGGACGCCGACGTTAAGAACGAAACCGCCGGAAAAGCGATGGCGCTTTTCCGCTGTACGCAGATGCTGCTTTATCCGAAGTGAGGCAGTACGCAGTGGGCAATAGGGGCTGAAAAAACAAATGGCAGCGGTCCTACTGCCTACTGGCAATCGCCTGCTGCCTCGCGACGCGAAGCGTCGCGCCTACTTAATCTTCCCTTCGACGAACTCGACGTGCTTCTTGGCGATCGGGTCGTACTTGCGGAACTTGAGCTTCTCCGTCTTCGTACGCGGGTTCTTCTTCGTCACGTAGAAATAGCCCGTGTCCGCCGTGGAGTTGAGGCGGATCTTGATGACAGTCGGCTTAGCCATGGCGCGGGCCCGGAAATCTCTGGTTCAAAGGAAGCGGCGGAAAATACGGGGCGCCACCCCAAAGTCAACGTCCCTTCTGTGACCCGGGCCAAGGCGCAGAGCCGGCTTAGGCTTTTGCCGGCGGATTCAGTCGCTCCAGCGTGTGTTTGCCGCGCGAAAACTTGAGGAACGGGGGCGGAACCGGCTCGCCGGCCAGCCGCGCCTGCACCTCTTTCAGTACGAACCGGGTAATTGACGGCAGGTCGAGCGCCATCGCCTCGTCCAGCGTAAACCATTTAGTGTGCAGCAATTCCTCCCCCGCCTGCGGCTCGTCATGGGCCAGGACGGATTCGGCGTCGGCCAGGAAAAAGCGGGCGTCGAAGCGCCGCGGGCGGTAAGGGGGCGTGATCGCGCGGGCGACAACGGCCAGCTTGGAGAGGTCCGGCCCGCGCTCGTCGCCCAGCACCAGCCCAGCCTCCTCCCGCGTCTCTCGCACAGCCGCCAGCGCAAAAGCGCGGGGCGGACGGCGCACCTGACCTCCGGCCCGCAGCAGCGCTTCGGTCTCCGCCGTCAACTCGGCGGCAGCGGGCGCCTTGGCGTCGCCCGGATCGACCCTGCCGCCAGGGAAGACCCACTTGTCCGGCATGAAAACGTGGCCCCTGGCGCGCTGGCCCATCATCACTTCGCGCCGGCCGCGCACGAGGATGAGCGTCGCCGCGTCGCGCGGTTTGACCGCTTTCGGCTTTTCGCGGTCCGGCGCGTCGAACACCTTTTCGTCCGCGTTGAGCTGGAAATCGTTGGGCATGGCTAATCCTAGCAGCCGAAGCGCCGCTTGGAACCTTACCGGCGCGCGCCTAACGTCGCGGCGAGCCAGGGAGAGCAGAAAATGGCGCGACAGAAACCCGGCGTCGGCCAGACGGTGCTCGTCACCGGCGCATCGGCGGGCATCGGCGTCGATCTCGCAGAAGGCTTCGCGCGCGACGGTTACGATCTCGTCCTCACCGCGCGCAGCGCGGGCGCGCTGGAAGAAGTCGCGAACCGCCTCGGGCAAGCGCATGGGGTCAAAGCCGTCGCCATCGCGCAGGATCTCGGCGCCATCGGCGGCGGCTCCGCCCTGCACGACGCCATCAAGCAACGCGGCATCGATATCGACGTCGTCGTGAACAACGCCGGCTACGGACACGCGGGCGCGCTCACTTCTTCCGACCTCGCCACGCAGCTCGGCATGATCGACCTGAACGTGCGCGCGCTTGTCGAGCTCACTTATCTGTATTGGGATTCCATGCTGAAGAAGGGCCGCGGCGGCGTACTGAACGTCGCCTCCACGGCCGCCTTCCAACCCGGCCCGCTGATGGCGAATTATTACGCCTCGAAAGCCTACGTGCTCTCCTTCTCCGAAGCGATCTGGGAGGAAGCGCGCGGCACGGGCGTTCACGTAAGCTGCCTCTGCCCTGGGCCAACGGCTTCCAAATTCCGCGAACGCGCAGGCACTGGAAAGACGCGCCTGGCGCGAGCGAGCAAGGTGATGGCGTCCGCGCCCGTCGCGCGCATGGGCTACGAGGCGTGGAAGCGCAATCAGCCGGTGAAAGTCACGGGCGGTCGCAACGCGTTCCAGGCCGGGCTCGTCAAATACATCCCGCGAAAGACACTCCTGCGCATGGTCCGCAACATCCAGTCTCCGGCGACCTAAGCGATGAAGCAAACTGCAAGAGCCGCAGCGAACTGGCAGCGCATCTACGCGATGGCGTTCGCCAGCCTCTATCCGCAATACGTCAAGAAGGCCGAGGCCAAGGGGCGCACTAAGGCGGAGGTCGATGAGATCATCCGCTGGCTGACGGGCTATCGACAGGCGTCGCTGGGTGGGCACTTCAAGAAACAAACCAGCGTCCAGGATTTCTTCGGCCAGGCGCCGAAACCCAATCCCATGCGCACCCACATCACCGGCGTTATCTGCGGCGTCCGCATCGAACAGATCGAAGACCCGCTGATGCGCGAAATCCGCTACCTGGACAAGCTGATCGACGAACTGGCGAAGGGTCGGCCGATGGAGAAGATTCTACGGAAGTAGCCGCCTAACCCTTCTCCCACGCCAGCTTCATCAGCCGCTTCACTTCAGCATCCACCTCCTTCGGCGAATTGAGAACCAGGATCGCCGTGTGCTTCTCCGCCCATGGGCGCTTTTTCATCGGCGACAGGCGCTTGCTCGTGGCTACCGGCAACGGCAGGCCGAGTTCGGCGCTGCCTGAGCCTTTCGGCCCGGGCAGAATGCCCGCAAACTGGATCCTGCGTGAGAACGACACGAAGGTTTTGCGCGGACCGATCACGGCGTCCGGAAATTCCTTGCGCACGAGCTTCGCCACCGCCTCGTAGATCGCGCGCCCTTCCTGCTCTTTCCAGAGCTGGTCCAACAGCGCATCCGGATCGTCCCAGCTCGGGCCTTCGGGAAACGCGACCGACAAAATGTGCGCGATGCGGTTCACGCCCAGGCCATGCTTCTCGCGCATCCATACAACGCGCTTCTTCGGCGCCGTCTCGGGGCACTGCTTGGCGAGCCTCACCCATTCGTCGAGCGACTTGCCGGTGTCGCGCTCCAAGTTCGCCGCCACGCTGGCGAACCATTTCTGCTGGCGCTCCGTCAGCGTCGATGCGCCCTTGACCGACTTTGCTATGCGCGCCATCGCTACCTCCCCGGAGACGCTCATGAGCCTGCACGGAACCTACGACGACAACAACCTGTTCGCAAAAATCTTGCGCGGCGAGATCCCGGCCGTGAAGGTCTATGAGGACCAGGACGTGCTCGCCTTCATGGACATCTTCCCGCAGACGCGCGGACACTTGCTCGTCGTGCCGAAGAATGTGAAGGCGCGCAATTTCCTCGAACTGCCTGAGGACAAAGTGGGGCCGCTGATGACGCGCGTGCACCGGCTCACTAAGGCGGCGGTGAAAGCGCTGAAGCCCGATGGCGTCACCGTCACGCAGTTCAACGGCGAGGACGCAGGCCAGACCATCTTCCACCTGCACTTCCACATCATCCCGCGCTATGCCGGCCAGCGCCTGGCGGGGCACGGTCACGACAAGCGCGCGGACATCGCCGAACTGCAGCAGATCGCGCGGGAGATCGCGGCGGCGCTATGAGCGCGCTCCTCGTCCGCCTCACGCGTCTCAATCCCACCCACCATCGCTTTGAGGCGATCCGCGCCGACGGGACGCGCGAGGTACGCGAGTTCGAAACGCGCAGTTTGCTGCTGCACGACCTCGTGCATTTTGCCCTCGAGAGCGAAGGCAAGCTCCGCAGCGGCTTCTTCGGGACCCTGGCCGCGGGCGCAGATTACGACGCGCCGCGCGAGTGCAGCGAGGCGATGCAGATCGAGTCCGTCGTCGGCCCGCTCCAGGGCGGGCTCAAAGGCGGGATCGATCCTGAAGCGTTCGTCGCGCGACACCGCGCCGCTCAACACAGCATGGGCGCGCGATCGCCCAGCTGGCTAACGCCAGAGTTGATCGCGCGCGCGCTCGAGCGGCTGCGCCAGCTGCAAGGCCAATGGCGCGCCACGCCGTTCGGGCAGGCGATGGAATTGCAGTTCGACGCTTAGTTTGATGGCGCAACCTTTCCGGGAACCGCACCGCCGGACGCGAACAGGAACGCCAGCGCGGGCGAGCGACGAAGCATCTGCTCGACATGCTCCAACGCCCTGCGCAGGAGCCGACGCACAAACGGCTCGCCGAACTCGGCCAGCACGGAGGCAAGAGCGAGCATCGCGACAATTGCGATCGCCAAAGACGGCCAAGGGCCAAACCCGTGCGCGATCAACACCCGCATTACGCCCGCGCCAAGCACGGCGTGGGTCAGATAGAGCGGATAAGTCATCTTGCCGGCGTGTTCCAGGAGCGCGCGAGCTGCGGCCGAACGCGGCTCGAACCTGTCTGGCGCGGCGGCGAATGCGAACATCGCCGCAAAGGCGGCGAGCCAGATGCCGATCGGGACGAGCGCGGGCATGCTGAGCGACGCCTGCGTCTCTCCAAGGGACATCGCCCGTGCGCGCAGGAAGATCTCAAGACAGCACACTGCAGCGCCCGTCACCATGCCTGCCCACTCCCAGGGGCGCAAACCGCGGACGCTCGAAAGCCACATGAAGATGCCGACTCCGAAAAAACTGCCGTGGCGCAGAAGCAGAAGGTCGCCCCAGTCAGAAATGCCGCGCCAGACCGAGGACGATGCCGTCGAGAGCAAAACATCGATCGACAAGTACACCCCAGGCGCGACAATCAGCGCCAGCGCGACCCACTGCAGCCGTGCGAAGCGGCGCGACAGCAGCACGAGAAAGATAAGCAGGTAGAACATCATTTCCACGGCGAGCGTCCAGTACACCGCATCGATCCACGGGCCGCGGACCCATAACGAGAGCGAGCGCACCATCTCGCCGAGCAGCGGGCGCCAAGCGGCCCCGTCGACGATCATCCAAGCTCCAAGCGTGATGAATGCGCAAATCCAGACGGCCGGGAAAAGTCGCAGCGCGCGGCTCTTCGCGAAGCGAATTGGAGATGAACTATTCGCCGAATTGGCGATCACGAAGCCGGAGATCACGAAGAAAATTTCGACGCCGACCCATCCGTACCAGGTCCACGGCGCGAGTTCCGGAAACGACGCGGCGTTCTGGTACATTCGACCCACAGTACTGGCCGGCGCTGCCCAGGCGTAGAAGGCAAGGTGAAACGCCATGACGCAAAACGCCGCGAAGAGCCGCACGGCGTCCAAGGGATAAACGTGAAGCCGCATGCGCCGGCGCCATCCTGCTTCCCTTATGTATAGCGCATTCTGCATGCGTTGGGGAGTAAGGTTGGGACGCTGTTTCCGGATCGCCATTCAGGCGATAAACCACGCCGTTCTAACACCCAGCTCAAAACGGCGCGCAAGCGCCGCGCTCTTTTCGCACTCGTGTTGCAGGCGCCCCGCATCCGTTGTCTTGGTTAACCGATAATGAGCGCGCGGCCGGCGCCGCGGTCGCTCAACGGCACAGACCCGGCGCCACTGCGTCGGCTGGGCGACGATCTTCGTACTTCTTCTCCACGATCAAATAAGTCGTGGTCTCGTCGCCGATGTTTAGCGCGGAGTGGCGCACCTCGGCATTGTTGGAGAATGAGCCGCCCGCTCGCACCGGCGTTTCCCTGACGCCGCTTTCCGTCGTGATGCGCATCACGCTCTCGCCGCTCAGCACGTAACCGAAATGGGGCGGATGATAGTGCATCTCGTGTCCGACGCCCGGTGGGAAGGCACAGCGCAGCACGCGTATCATTTCGTCTTCGCCCAAGAGTTCGCACACGCGCTCGCCTCGCCATCCTGCGCAAAGCGCCATCGGCAAAGGCGTAGTCTGCGCCGAGGCGGTGGCACACGCGCCGAGCAACGCGGCGAGGGCTGCTTTAAGACCAGGCGCTGGGCTTCGTTTCCGTCTTCGCATAATGCTCCAAATAGCCGCAGCGCGTGCAGCGCCAGCTCTCGACCTCGAAAGCCTTCCTGCCGCTGAGCTTCAGGCCAACCCAAATGCTTTTTTCCGGCGCGCGCTCGATCCAAGTGCTGACGCCGCGCCAGCCGTAGGTGTGATCGAGCACGAAGCCCTGTTTCATTGACGATTGGCATTTAGGGCAATTCGGTTGCGCCATGCGACCTCCCCCCTGACACCATAGCAAAACGGCGGCCCTTGCGAGCCGCCGTTTCGACATCTCGGCCTGTCGCCCTTACGCCTTTTCCGGCTTTTTGCCGAAGCTCAGCAGGCCGCGCTGTTCGGGATGATAGCTGAACTTCAGCTTCTCCGGATCGGCCGGGTCGATGTCGATTTTGACGATGCCGCCCGCTTTCAGCTTGCCGAACAGCAGCTCGTCGGCCATCGGCTTCTTCACCTGCTCCTGGATTAGCCGCGCCAGCGGGCGTGCGCCGAAGCTTTCGTCATAGCCTTTTGTGGCGAGCCAATCGGCGGCGCGATCGGTGATTTCGATCTGCACGTTGCGCTCGGCGAGCTGGCCCTCCAGCTGGATGATGAATTTCTGCACGACATTTCGCACGACTTCCGGCGGCAAGCCGTTGAAGTGAATCACAGCGTCCAGACGGTTGCGGAATTCGGGCGTGAATAGACGCTTGATCGCCTCTTCGTTCTCCTCATCCTTCTTGCCGCGACCGAAACCGATGCCCTGTTTGGCCGCGTCCGCCGCTCCGGCGTTTGTGGTCATGATCAGGATGACGTTCCGGAAATCGACCTTCTTGCCGTTGGCGTCGGTGAGCGCGCCGTGGTCCATCACCTGCAGCAAGATGTTGAACAGGTCGGGGTGCGCCTTCTCGATTTCATCCAGCAGCAGCACGCAATGCGGGTGCTGGTCGACGCCGTCGGTGAGCAAACCGCCCTGGTCGTAGCCGACATAGCCGGGAGGCGCGCCAATGAGGCGCGAAACGGTGTGCCGCTCCATGTACTCGGACATATCGAAGCGCAAGAGCTCGATGCCCATGATGTTGGCGAGCGAGCGCGCCACTTCGGTTTTGCCGACGCCGGTTGGGCCCGCGAACAGATAGCAGCCGATCGGTTTCTGCGGTTCGCGCAGGCCTGCGCGCGCCATCTTGATCGCGGCGGCCAGCTGGTCGATCGCATTGTCCTGGCCGAATACGACGCGCTTCAGATCCGCCGGCAGCGAAGCGAGCATCTCGCTGTCGTTCTTCGACACGGACTTCGGCGGGATACGCGCCATGCGCGAGACAACTTCCTCGACCTCCGCGACGTCGATCACCTGCTTGCGGTCCTTCGCCGCCAGCAACATCATCGAGGCCCCGCTCTCGTCGATCACGTCGATGGCTTTGTCGGGCAGCTTTCGGTCGCCCATGTGCCGCGATGACAGCTCCACGGCGGCCTTGATGGCGTCGTCCGTGTATTTGACCTTGTGATAATCCTCGAAATACGAGCGCAGTCCCATCAGGATCTTGATCGCGTCCGGGATCGACGGCTCATTCACGTCGATCTTCTGGAAGCGCCGCGCCAGCGCGCGGTCCTTCTCGAAATGCTGTCGATACTCCTTGTACGTGGTCGATCCCATGCAGCGCAGCTGCCCAGATTGCAGCGCGGGTTTCAGCAAGTTGGAGGCGTCCATCGCCCCGCCGGACGTGGCGCCGGCGCCGATGACGGTGTGGATTTCATCGATGAAAAGGATCGCCTTGTCGTGATTCTCCAACTCCTTCATCACGCTTTTCAAGCGCTCTTCGAAGTCGCCGCGATAGCGCGTGCCGGCGAGCAGCGCGCCCATGTCCAGCGCGAAGATGGTGGCGTCGGAAAGCACTTCCGGCACCTGCTTTTCGTTGATCTTGCGCGCCAAGCCCTCCGCGATCGCCGTCTTGCCCACGCCTGGATCGCCGACCAGCAGCGGATTGTTTTTCTGACGGCGGCATAGAATCTGGATGGCGCGCAGCACTTCGGCTTCGCGGCCGATCAGCGGATCGATCTTGCCTTCTTTGGCCTTCTTGTTGAGATTGACGCAGTACGCGGCGAGCGCCTCGCTGCCCTGCTTTACGACCCGATCCTCTTCCGTTTCGTTCGCGCCGCGCACCGGCCGCGGCTGCGCCGCGCCGGCGCGTTTGGGCAGGCCGTGCGCGATGAAATTGACGGCGTCGTAGCGCGTCATGTCCTGCTCCTGCAGGAAGTAGGCGGCGTGGCTCTCGCGCTCGCTGAACAGCGCCACCAGCACGTTGGCGCCGGTCACTTCGCGGCCGCCGCTGGAATCGACATGCAGCATCGCGCGCTGCAGGACCCGCTGGAAGCCGGCCGTCGGGCGCGGCTCCTCATGGTCGCGGTTCGGCACGACCAGGCTGTCGAGTTCGTTCTCAAGATACGAGTCCAGATTCATGCGCAGCTTATCGAGGTCGACTTTGCAGGCATGCATCACGCTGGCCGCGTCGTCGTCGTCGATCAGCGACAAGAGCAGATGCTCGAGCGTGACGAACTCGTGCTGGTGTTCGTTTGCGAACGAAAGCGCACGCCGGAGCGTGTGTTCGAGCGTGCGGGAAAAAGTCGCCATCTAGTCCTTATTCCTTCTCCATCGTGCACTGGAGCGGATGTTCGGACCGTCGGGCCAAATCCAGCACCTGCGCCACCTTAGTTTCCGCCACCTCGTAGGTATAAACCCCGCACACGCCGACCCCGTTCTGATGAACGTGGAGCATGATGGTGGTGGCCTCCTCCCGTGTCTTGTTGAAGAACCGTTCCAATACGTAGACCACGAACTCCATCGGCGTGTAATCGTCGTTCAGCAGGAGCACGCGGTAGAGGCTCGGCTTCTTGGTCCGGGTGAGCGTCTTTGTGCCCGTCCGCCCATCCGCCCCGCCGCCTGGGTCATCATTGTCTTCCCAGTTGCTCATCGACGTCCGCTGTCCGCCCGAGCCAAACCGACTCGGCCGAGCCTGAGGCCCACATGCTGACAATTTATGGAATGGCGAAGGCGATGGAAGGGCTTGCGCGCCAAGCTTTGGCACATCGACAAGAAAAAGGGCCCGCCAATCGGCGGGCCCTTCGATCTTCAGCGGACCAGGCGCTGCGGCCTGGGCTCAAGCTTCAGCGGCCGGCTGTCTGGACGAACTGGCCGACGGCGCTGACGCGCTCATTAATAGGCTGCAGAGCCTCCTTGGCGACGCCGGCGACGAGGTCGGAAACCGACGACAATTCGGCGACATAGGCCTCGAAGGCGCCTTTCGCGTACTCGTTCTGCTTCTCGACGAACTCCTGGACGCTCTTCGAGGTCAGCAGCGACTTCGTCGCCGCGACGTGATTCTCGAGGGCCTGCTTCTGGAAGGCGACGGTGCGCGCCGACAGAGCCTCGAACCCCTTCTGGGCGGCCGCGGCCGACGCCAGCCAGGCTTCGACATTTTGCTTGCCGAAGGCCGACGCCTCCGACAGGGCGGCAAGGCCGCGGTCAATGTTCTCGCGAACCGCTTCGGTCGACGCGGCGGAAACGGACTCGAACGCCTCAGTGGCCGACTTGGCGGCGCGGGGGGCGGTCTTCGCAGTGGCCATCTTCTCTCTCCTCAGGCGAAAAACTGTCGCTTCGCCGGGGCAGGGCCCGGCAGTTCGCTGGGAATATGTTATGCTGCACCTGCGAAGTCAACCTGAAAATGTTGCAGTGCAGCAAAATCCGCGCGCACAGCGGGTCTCGTCTGCTCATGACCGCCGTTAAGCCCCTGCTCAGCAAGATTTTAACAAAATCGCTGGGCAACCCAGCCGGGCTGACCCGGATTACTGATTTTAGTGCAGGCGCGGCTGCAAACGGTCGCTTAACCCGAACTAATGAATCTGTAAGCTGCGCGGCACGCGATTTGCCTCAAAAGTCCGCGATTGCGGGACGGGACGCCGAATGAAGACTGCGGGATTTCTAAAGCTTGGAACCTGGTTCGGCGTCGCAGCGGCGGTGCTGACGCTTTCATTCGCGGCGCCTGCCGCGGCCCAGGACAGGTACGCCGCTATCGTAATGGACGCGCGCACCAACGAGGTGCTGCACGAGGACCAGGCTGACGAGCCTCGGTTCCCTGCGTCGCTTACGAAGATGATGACGCTGTACATGATCTTCGAAGCGCTTGAGCGTGGAGAGATTACCCTCGACACGCGCTGGACGGCCTCGCGCAACGCCGCGCGCCAGCCCCCCTCCCGGCTCGGCCTTGCCTGCACGCGCCGGCGCGGCTGCGACAGCATCACGGTGGAACAGGCAATCCGGGCGCTGGTAGTGCAGTCCGCAAATGATGTGGCGGTACTGGCCGCCGAGCGGCTAGGCGGCAGCGAGGCTCGCTTTGCGGCGAACATGACGGCGCGCGCGCGCGAACTGGGGATGACCGACACCCGGTTCGCCAACGCGAGCGGCCTCCCGGATGCACGCCACCGGACGACGGCCCGCGACATGGCGCGCCTGAGCCAGGCCCTTTGGAACGATTTTCCTGAATATTATCACTACTTCTCCACGCCGAGCTTCAGTTGGCGGCGGGCGAGCGGGCGCAATCACAACCGTCTGCTAGGCCAAGTGGAAGGCGTGGACGGCATCAAGACCGGCTACACGCGCGCGTCCGGCTTCAACTTGGCCACTATGGCCGAGCGGGACGGCAGGCGGGTGATCGTCGTAGTGCTGGGCGGCGAGACTGCGTCGGCTCGCGACGCCCAGGTCGCCTACCTGCTGGAGGGCGCGTATCAGGAATATGCGCGTCGCGCCGATCCGAACGCGGCTACATACGCGAGCATGCCGACCAACCGGCTCGATGTGCAGCTCGCGCCCGGCACGCTGAACGCCTCTGCGCCTCAGACCACCCCGAGCCCCTACTCCACCTACGAGGGCATGGTGGTCGAGACGCTTTCGCCAGTGCGCGTTCCGATCCCGCCGACCGGACAAGGCGACGAAGACCAGTCGACCGAAGAGTCGGAATAGCTAGCCTAAGCGCATTTTTCTGAGCAGCCGATCCCGCGCGGCCGTAAGGCGCGCGGCCTCGGCGTGGCTGCCGCCGCGGTCCGGATGGCACTGGGCCATCTTGGTGCGGAAGGCGGCGCGAATCTCCGAGGACGTGGCGTCCGGACCGACGCCGAGGATTGTTCGTGCTTCCGCGTCGGCGGGATCGGGCGGTGCGGAAGCGGACGCGCGCGGGCGCGCCCTGGTCAGGCGGGGCCACAACTCCCAGGCCAAGGCGGCCGCCGCCGCGAGGGCGATGCCGGGCCAGAGGAGACCGCGCGCGAACGCGAAAATTGCTGCACCTGCTAACACAACTGCGGGCCAGCGCTTGAGCAACGCACGGCGACGGGCGCCGCCGACCCGGCCAAGGAGCAGTAGGGCGAAGAGCGTGGCGAGGGTCAGGAGTGCGGGGAGCATCGGAGTGCGCCTAGCACGGCGCAGGCGGCATCAGAACTTGAGCGCTTCCCCCTCGATGCCAGGAAGCTTGAGCGTAATGAACAGATCCCGCAGCTCCTGCCTGGCCGCTAAGTGGGTCATGTTGAGCTCCCCGCCCACGCCTTCGGCGTCGAGATCGAGGAGTGTCAGGCCTTGGGGGAATAGCTCCCGGTAAATCACACGCTCGGAGAGGCCGGGGGCGAGACGAAAACCGATCCGGGAGGAGAGCGTGGCGAGGGCCTGGCCGACGCGCTGTTTGTTCTTGGCTTCGATTTTCGAGGTCGAGGTGCGGTTCCGCAACACGACCCAGTCGATCGGCGTGCGCGCGACGAGAGCCTTCTTCTTGCGGCTGTCCCAAACCATCTCGCTGTAGATCGAGGGGCGGACGATGTCAGCGCAGTTGGGATCGATATCGCCGAGCAGGTCGAAGTCCACGAAGCTGTCGTTGAGCGGCGTGACAAGGGTGTCGGCATAGGCGTGGGCGAGGCGCGCCAGATGGGAGTCGCCGCCTGGACTATCGATAACGATGAAGTCGCAGGTCTCCGAAAGCCGCCGCAGCGCGGCGCGAAGGGCGCTCTCCTCTTCGGCCTCGGCCACGTCGAGCTGGCGTTCACGGCTCTCGGAGAGTTCGAGCACTTGGGGAACGGCGAGCTTGGCGCCGCGGGCGGCGACCCAGCGCGCACGGTTCTCGATGTAGCGCGTCAAGGAGCGCTGGCGAATGTCGAGGTCGATGACGCCGGTGCGGCGCCCTTGGCGCATCAGCGCGACGATGATGTGCATCGCCACCGTCGATTTACCAGCGCCGCCCTTCTGGTTGCCGACCACAATGACGTGGGCCTGACGTGGGGCGGGCGGGGCGTCCAGATCGTAGGCGAGGCTCATCGCGCGCCTGCGGGAGCAGGCGCTGCGGCCAATGTACAAAAGGCAACGCCGAGACGCATACGCGCAAAACCTCGGTGATCGAGGTTAAGGCGCGCTTAAGCGTCTTGACGCCGACGCCGTGTGGCCCGATGCGACTCGCAATGACCGCCGCCCTGCCCGTCGTGCGCGACATTGCTGCGCTCCGCGCGGCCGTTAACGCCTGGCGGGTTCAGGGCCTCAAGATCGGGCTCGTGCCGACCATGGGCGCCCTCCACGAAGGGCATCTGTCCCTGGTGCGGGCGGCGAAGGCGCGCTGCGACCGCGTTGTGGCGAGTCTCTTTGTCAATCCGCGGCAGTTTGCACCGCACGAAGATTTCGAACGCTATCCGCGTGACGAAGCGGGCGACGCGAAGCTGCTGGCCGATGCTGGTTGCGATCTGCTCTTCGCGCCGGATCGCGCCGCCATGTATCCGGATGGATTCTCGACTAACGTGATCGTCACGTCCGTGGCGACGATGCTGGAAGGCGAGTTCAGGCCGCATTTCTTCGGCGGCGTTGCGACGGTGGTGACGAAGCTTCTGCTGCAATGCCTTCCGGACCACGCCTTCTTCGGCGAGAAGGATTATCAACAGCTCCTCGTCATCAAGCGGCTGACGAAGGACCTCGACATCCCGGTGGCGATCCACGGTTGCCATACCGTGCGTGAGCACGACGGCCTGGCGATGTCATCGCGCAACGCGTACCTTTCCGCCGATGAGCGCCGCATCGCTGCGCGCCTGAATCACATCCTGCATGATGCGATCAAGGCGGTGCATGCCGGCGAGGCGATCGCGGTCGCGGAGGCAGAGGCCGCGCGGCATCTCATTGCGGCGGGATTTTCCAGCGTCGACTACGTGGCGATCCGGGACGCCGAGACACTGGCGCCGATTGCAGACCTCTCATCGCCGGCGCGCATCCTGGCGGCTGCCTGGATCGGGAAGACGCGGTTGATCGACAATATGGCTGTATAGGATTGAGGCTGCTGGCGCTCCAGCGCACGGCCGGCGCCTGCAAAACAGAGCTCGGCGCGGCGAAAGTTCGGGCGTTGCGCTTCGACACTTCTACTCGGAGTGAGGTCAGGCGTAGATCTGCGCGGCCTGGCGCAGCGTGACCAACGCGATCGGCGCGAACACGAGCGCGGCGAGAAGGATGCTGGCAAACTTGGCGGTCATGGACGTGGCTTTCCCAATGCCCTCGCTGCGGTGCGAGACGTAAGCACAGCGCGGCTTGCCGACGTGACAATGGGCACAGGCTAGGCGCCCCGCCCTGCTTTCCCTTAGCCTAGCTTGCGCGGAGGCTGGGATGAGCTGGGAGAAGGAGATCGAAGAGCTGCGCCGGCGCGAGGCGCTGGCCGAAGAGATGGGCGGGCCTGAGCGCGTGGCGCGGCAAAAGGCGATGGGCAAGCTGACGGCGCGCGAACGCGTCGCGGCGTTGCTCGATGCAGGCTCCTTTCACGAAACGGGTAAGATCGCGGGCCGCGCGGAGTACGGCGCGGACAATCAGCTCGAGAACTTTCGCGCCACGCCGTTCGTAGTTGGGCGCGGGTTGATCGAAGGGCGCCCGGTCTGCGTGCAGGCGGACGATTTTTCCGTGCGCGGCGGCGCGGCGGACGCGGGCATCTGGCAGAAGCTCGTGTTTGCCGAGCAGATGGCGAACGAATATCGCATGCCGCTCATCCGCATGGTCGACGGCACGGGCGGCGGCGGTTCTGTGAGAATGCTGGAGCGCGATCCGCGCACCTACATTCCGCAGACGCCGGGCTGGGAATGGGTCGTGGCGAACATGGCGAGCGTGCCGGTCGTGGCGTTGGCGCTCGGCCCATGCGCGGGATTGGGCGCCGGGCGCGTTTCCGCTTCGCACTATTCGGTGATGGTGCAGGGATTGTCGCAGGTTTTCGTCGGCGGCCCGCCGTTGGCGAAGGCGATCGGCGAGAACGTCGACAAGGAGGAACTCGGCGGCGCCGAGGTGAATGGCAAGAACGGCGTGGTCGACGACATCGTCGCGAGCGAAGCGGAAGCGTTCGCGGCGGCGCGGCGGTTTCTTTCTTACCTGCCTTCCTCCATCCACGAATTGCCGGCGCGTGTTGCGAACGGCGATCCAAGGGATCGGCGTGACCCTGCTCTGATCGAGATCGTGCCGCGCGACCGGCGCGTGCCGTACAAGATGCGGCGCATTCTCGAAGCGTGCGTCGATGCGGGCACGTTTTTCGAAACGGGACGCCAGTGGGGGCGCGGGCTGATCACGGGCTTTGCCCGCATCGACGGCTATTCGGTCGCCGTGTTGGCGGGCGATCCGATGTTCCTCGCCGGCGCGTGGACGGCGGACGTGTGCCGCAAGCTGATAAAACACGTCGATCTGGCGCAAACCTTTCATCTTCCCGTCGTGCACTTTGTCGATTGCCCCGGGTTTGCCGTGGGCGTGAAGCACGAGCGCGCGGCGACCGTGAAGCTCGGCGTGCAGGCGATGGCGGCGGTCTATCAGGCGCGCGTGCCCTGGTGCTCGATCGTGGTGCGCGCGGCGTTCGGGCTGGCGGGCTCGGCGATGATGAATCCGACGCGCGTGAAGTACCGTTATTGCTGGCCGTCCGGCGATTGGGGGTCATTGCCGCTGGAAGGCGGTATCGAGGCGGCCTTCAAGCGTGAACTGGAAGCGCACCCGGAGCCAGAAAAACGACTGGAGGAAATTCGCGCCTGGGCAGAGGCGCTGCGCTCGCCTTTCCGCACAGCCGAAAGCTTCTACGCCGAAGAGATCATCGATCCCCGCGAGACGCGGCCGTTGTTGTGCGAATGGGCCAACCTGGCGCAGCGCATGCTGGAGACGGGCCCGAGCAGCTTTGGGATGCGGCCTTGATCATTGATCCTCTCCCTTGCGGAGAACGGTCGGAATGACGCGCGCGATTGCGCGGCATTCTGCAACCGAGCGGCAGCTCATAGCCCCTCACCCCTAACCCCCTCTCCGCAAGGGAGAGGGGGAACGCAAAAAACAAGAAGGCCGCGGGGTGAGCCGCGGCCTTAAAGTCCCTGCAGCGTACTGGCTACGGCGTCGCAGGCGCGGGTGCGGGCGTCGCAGGCGCTGGTGTTGCGCTGTCGGCGGCGGCCGGGGTCGCCGCCGCGTCAGCGGGCAGCGCTTGCGCAGGCGGCGCGATCGAGGTCACGCGGTTGATGTCCACGCCTTGCGGCACAACGTAATAGATGTCGCGATTGCGCGATCCGCCCGGCTGCGTCGGATCGTCATGATAGACTTCGTAGGTGATCCAGTCGTCTTCGCGCGTCGCGGGATTGTCGAGGTGCGCCGCGCCCAAGAGCGCATCCATACGGTCGTAGACTTGCGCCATCACGTCCGCTTCCGTGCCGGTGTAGCGCATGCGCAGCACCTGTCCCGCCGGCGTCTGGCCGGCGGCGCCGGTCAACAGATCGCCGCGCGGCGCGCGGCCGGTGAAAGGATAGCCGATATTGTAGCAATAGCGGTTGTTCACGACCTGCGGCTCGACCGCCATCAGCGGGCCGGCCTGCTGCAGGCCATTGGCGCGCATCAGCGCAGGTATCGCCTGAGCCGCTTGGTTGATGATCGAGGTGATCGATTCCGGTTCGGTCGACGAACAATTCTCGACGTAGAAGAACGGACGCGCTTCGACCTGCTCGACAACATAGAGCAGCCCATCGAACGTGGCGTTCGGCAGCGCGCCGAGATCGGCGCTGACACTGGTCGCGGCCGCCTCGATCAGCGGCGCGACGTCGCCACCTGTAATGATCTGGAAGCGATCGAGCGGGTTGGAGCCAAGGTCTTGCTCGAGCTTCACCTGCACGCGCGCCCCATCGCCGGCGGGCGTCACGGTATAGACGACGCGGCCCTGAGCGCCGTCGGCGAAGGTGACGGGCGCCGTCACCGTGTCGCCCTCGGCCGTGGCGGGGCCAGAGACCGTTACGCCGTCCGTAATGACAGTATTGGCCGGCGTCGAGGCCAGCCGCGCCAGCACGGTGGCCGCGGGGCGCTCGATCTCGACCGTCTGGCTGCGCGAGGCTACTGGCGGCACCAAGAAATAGCCTGCGCCGGCGACCACCAGCACGAGCACGACAATAAATCCGATTATCCGTCCCACCGGCCTACCCTCCGTTGGCTTCTGCCGAACTCATGTCAGTAGCAAATCGCGCCCCCGCCCCAAACCCCAAAAACGGAAGGCTCTGGCGCACAAAGGCCGAACACCGCTTTCGGACGCACCCGGCGCGTGCTCTAAGCGCCACAAATTCAGGAATCCGCCATGAGGCAGAGCGTGACATACGGGGGCTATCTGCGGCTGAGAGAGCTGCTGGCGTGCCAAGCGCCGCAGACCGCCGAGCACGACGAACTCCTGTTCGTGATCCTGCACCAGACCATGGAATTGTGGATGAAGCAGGTAATCCACGAGATCGGCGCCGCGCAGCGCGAGGTGCGCGGCGGCAATCTGGTGCCGGCTTACAAACACCTGGCGCGCGTCTCGCGCATCCAGGCTGTGATGACCCAGACCTGGGACATTCTCGCCACCATGACGCCGGCGGATTATCTGCGCTTCCGCGAGCTGCTGGGCACGAGCTCGGGATTCCAGTCGTGGCAATTCCGGGTTCTGGAATATCGGCTGGGGCTGAAAGACGAGAGCTTCCTCAAGTTTCACGACGAAGGCAGCGCAGAGCGGCGCGCGCTCGACGAGGCGCTGGATGGGCCGAGCTTGTACGACGATGTGCTGGCGCAGCTAGCGGAGGCCGGATTTGCGATCCCGCGTGATGTTCTGGAACGGCCGCGGCGCGAGCCGTATCGGCCAAGCGAGGCGGTGGAGAGCGCGTGGCTGACCGTGTATCGCGAAACGGAGAAATACTGGCCGCTTTATCAGCTGGCGGAGAAGCTGCTGGACCTGGACGATGCGCTGCTGACCTGGCGGCACAAACACGTGCTGACGGTCGAGCGTATCATCGGCAGGAAGCGCGGCACGGGCGGCACGGAGGGCGTCGGCTATCTGCAGCAGACGCTGGCGCGGCGCGCTTTTCCGGAGATCTGGTCGCTGAGAACAAAGCTGTGAAATCCTACAAACATCTCTTCTCGCGCGCCATCGCCGCCGCGCCGGGCCGGCTGCACTTCGCCTGTCACTCGCACCACCTCTGGCCCGACGCTTCATACGAGGGCCATCTGGAAGCGTGGACGGACGCGGCGACGCTGGCCGATCGCAAATGGGACCGCGTGTTCGGCGAAGTGATGCCGCGCGCGCAGGCGAACATCGCGCGCGAACTTGGGCTGCCCGATCCGGGCACGATCGGCTTCGCGCCGAACACGCATGAATTGCTGATGCGGCTGTTCTCGGCGAAGTTCGGCGAACGGCCGCTCGACGTGCTGACGAGCGACGGAGAGTTTCACTCCTTCCGCCGGCAGAGCGCGCGCTGGGAGGAAGCGGGACGACTTCGCTTGCGCATTGTGCCCTGCGAGCCCTTCTCGACCTTCACGCAGCGCTTCGTCGCCGAAACGCAGAAGCAAGCGCCGGACATTGCGTTTGTCTCGCACATAATGTTTCGCAGCGGACTGCGTTTCGACGGCGTCGAGGAGTTGGCGCGGCTCGCTTCGCCGGATGGCCCGTGGGTGGTGCTCGACCTCTATCACTCGTTCATGGCGATCCCTTGCGATTTTTCGCGCGTCGCAGACCGCGTATTCCTGCTCGGCGGAGGTTACAAATACGCGATGACTGGCGAAGGCGCAGGCTACATTCACGCTCCGCCAGCCTACGCGCCGCGGCCAGAATATACGGGCTGGTTCGCGGATTTCGTGGCGATGGAGGGCAAGCAAACCGGCGTCGCTTACTCCAGTGACGGCGGGCGTTTTCTAGGCGCCACATACGATCCCACACCGCTCTATCGCTTCAACGCGGTGCGCGCGATGCTGAATGCGGAAGGACTGGATACGCGCGCGATTACCGAGCGGGTCGCGGCGCTGCGCGCCATGCTGGAGGACGCCATCGCCTCAGGAAAGGCCGGCCAATTGGCCGAAGCTGAACTGATCGCGCCCAACCGCGAAGAGCCGAACGCGCGCTTCATCGCCCTTCGCCACCGCGATGCGGTGCGATGGAAAGCGACGCTGATGGCCGCAAACATCGTCACCGACGCGCGCGACGACGTGCTGCGCATCGGGCTCGGCCTTTATCACGACGAAGCGGATATTCCGGCCTTCTGCGCAGCTGCCGCCAAGGCGCTTGGCGATTAGCGCCCTTCTCTCCTCAAGGGCAGAGGTTACCACGCCCCCAGCTCCACCAGCTGCCTCCGCAAATGGTCCGGCAACTCGACGCCGCCGTGGGCGCCGGTCAGGTCCGCAGGCGCGTCCTTGGGGTCGAGATAGCGCCAGCCTTGAAAGGCGCGGCGCGGCTGCGGGACGGTGCGCGTGAGCTCGGTGTCGAGATAAAGCCCGCAGCGCGCTCCATGATGGTCGGTTACGTGATCGATGGCGATTATCCGCTGCCGCACGCTGATGACGCCCTTGATCACCCAATAGAGCGAACCGCCGGCGAGCACGTCCTCGATGCGCTTCGGCCACATGCGCGTGCCGCAATGCGGCGCGACGTATTTCGCGCGCGCCTTTCTCGCGCGTTTGATTTGCCCCGCCTGCCATTCGGCCAGATCCTCGACGCTGTCAGCGCCGACGCAGAGCTTGATGATGTGGATGGTCATCGCGGGGCATCTCCCCCTCCCCGCGAGGGGAGGGGGCAGGGGGTGGGGAGACTCAGCACGCTGGAAGCCTAGCCACTCCGGCTAGCGTTGCGAACAATGCGGCGCGGTTGGACTCACCCCGCCCCCTGCCCCCTCCCCTCGCGGGGAGGGGGCGCGCTAATTCCCTTCGGGATCGTCGGAGGTCACGCGCGTCTGGCGCATCAGCGCGGCGACGTCGCGCTCCATAGGATCCGCGCTGGCCGCAAGGCCGTCGGCGACGCCGCGGAAATCCGCCTCGCTCTTGTTCTGCGAGAGCTTGCGCTTGGCGTCGATGCGCTCGACGTGAAGCGCAACGCCAACGATCCCGCGCAGCAGCGCGTCGATATACACGCGCGGCGCATCGCTGAGCTGCCAGGGTTCGGCGCGGCCTTGTTCGTGAAATGCCGAAAGATCGCGCACCACGGCTTCGAGACGCGCGGGCTCGTCGAACCACTCCGCGCGGCCATGAAGATGCACCGCTTCGTAATTCCAGGTCGGCACGGCTTTGCCGTGCGCGGCTTTCGAAGGATACCAGCCCGGCGTCACGTAGGCCTCAGGGCCCGCAAGCACGATGAGGGCCTTGCCGTCGCCCAGCTTCCACTGCGGATTGGCGCGCGCGATGTGACCGGTGGCGATGCGCTTTTCTGCATCCCACAGGATCGGCATGTGCGTGGCGATTGGCTGGCCCTCGCCATCCACGCTGACAAGAATGCCCGCCCAGCGGCGCGCAAGACGCGCGATCAGTGCGTCGTGGTCGTCTGCGGCGAAGTGGGTTGGGACGTACATCTTAGCGTGCGCCGAGGTGCTCGCGATAGAACACCCCAACCCCTGCCCCCTCCCCCTCCAGGGGAGGGGGTGTGTCAAACACACAGCGCGGGCTGCACGCCATCGTCATTCCGCCGGGACAGCGGCGGCTTGCTGCCGCGCGGCCCACGCCGCCTTGATCGACGCGCTGGTCTTGCGCGAGCCGTCAGGGCTCCAGCCCGGCGGGCCGAACGTGTAACCCCACACTTCACGCAAATTCTTCGCGCCGCGTAAGTCGCGGAAAATGCCGAGCCATTCATGAAAAGCGACGCGCATGGGGTTGAACGTGCCAAGTTGGCTGATGATGCCGTAACGCGGCTTTTCCCTGTCGTCCTCCGGCACGAAGGTGCCGAACATGCGGTCCCAGATAATCAGCACGCCGGCATAATTCGCATCGAGATACTTGGCGTTGACGGCGTGATGCACGCGATGGTGCGAAGGCGTGTTCAGCACCCATTCGAACGGCCCGAGCCGGCCTATGGTCTCGGTGTGAATCCAGAACTGATAGACAAGGCTGATCGCCGAAAACATGAATACCATGTCCGGCGGAAAGCCGATCAGAACCAGCGGCAGCTTGAAGGCGAAGGAAAGCGCGAACACGCCGGTCCAGGTTTGCCGCAGCGCCGTGGTCAAATTGTAGTGCTGGGAGGAATGGTGCACGACGTGGCTGGCCCAAAACCAGCGGCGCTCGTGCGCGAGGCGGTGAAACCAGTAATAGGAGAGATCCTCGCCGAAGAAGCAAAGCACTAGCGCCCACCAGGTCCAGCCGATCTCGAACAGGCGAAACTGGTAGGCCCAGGCAAACGCGAAGATGACCAAGCCGCCGAGCGCGAGCTCGAATACCTGATTGCCAAAGCCCATCAAGAGGCTCGTCAGCGAATCGCGCGCTTCGTAGCGGCCTTTCTTCGTCACGCGAATGTAGATCATTTCGATCAGGATGAGCAGCACGAAGCCGGGCACCGCATAGGTGATGATCGGCGGAATCTCGAATGGCGGCTGCGGCGCGGTCACGTCGCCTCTCCTGCCGAAAGCTGGGCCAACCATGGCGGCGTCTGTTCGGCGCGCAGATGTAGCGGCGGAAACCCGGTGTCGGCAAATGCAACCCAGAGACGCCCGCTGCGCAAACGGAAACGGGCAGCGCTCGCCGGCAAGATCCTGCCGCTGATGTCGGCGCCCATGACGCGCACGATCATGAGCTTGCCGTCGGCAAGACGAGCCAGCGCTGACTTCGAGTCGGGTGCGATGAGGGCGTCTTCGATGCGCGCGCCTTCCGCCGCAGCCAACCGCGCGAGCTCAGCGGAGTCGATTCGCGTCGTGTGGCGAAAGCCGAGCAGCGCTGCGACCCCAGCCATGAAAAGCACCGCAACGATCGAACCCGCCAGCACGGGCGCCTGATCGATCCATTGCTGGAGATACGCCGCCACGGTTCAGCCCGCGAGACCGAGCACAATCACGAGCATCAGAAAGATGATCGCGACGATGTAAGCGAAGATAAGCATGAAGAACGTGCGCCAAAGCGCTGAGAACCAGCCCAGCGCATAGGCGCCGCCGATGTGGAAGTACATGTGCACCGGGAGCGCCAACAAAAGCCAGCCGGCTGCGCCACCAACAAACGGAAGCTTCCCGAGCAGCATTACGCTGGAGAACAGCAAGGCGGCGAAAGCCAAGCCGTAGAGCGCGTAGGCCATGTGGTCATAAAGGGTGACGCCGCGCTTCCACAGAAACAGAAGCGCGATGAAGGGCAGGGAAAGCGGCGCCAGCAGGAAGGAGAACTTCGACGCAGCTTCCTGAATCTGGTAGAGTGCAAGATCGGGATTGCGCAGGGATTGCAGCGCGCGTTGGTTCAACACGGGGTGACCGAGATTGATGTTGACGTCGCCTCGATCGACCGCTGCTCTCAATTCTTCCTGCCAGGTTGAATCGGCTGACACTTGTTGGCCCGCCACCGACATGCTCACATTCGGCCCATTCCTGGCCTCCGCCGCCGGCGTCGTCTGTCCTGCGCCGGCGTTTTCGGATGTTGCCGCGGCTTCGCGCGCCTGCTGGCGCGCCAGCTGGCGCTCCAAACGTCGCACCTGTTCTTCGGCGAGCCGCACGCCGTTTTCGGCAAGACGAACCTCCAGACCCTCCGGCTGGTGGGGATCAGGATTTGCTCGCGCGCGCTCCAACTCGGCGCGCGCCTGATCGAGTTCGCGCCGGGCCTCGGCCACGTCTTCTGCGGAAAGCTGACCGACATTGCCAATGTTGGCTGGCGTCTCGATGGTCGAAAACGCGAAGAACATCACGAAGATGGACAACAGAAACGAAGCGAGCGGGGAGATGTAGCGTGCGCGCTTGCCGTAGACATAATTGCGGGTCAGCGTGCCGGGCCGGAACATCAGCAGCGGCAACGTGCGCCACGCCTTGGTGTCGAAGTTCCAGAGGCTGACGAGGAATTCGCTCAACAAGCCCACAAGGGTACGGTGCGGTCGAGCGGACTGACCGCAATTGCTGCAGTAGCGCCCTCCGCCCAACGCCGTGCCGCAGTTCAAGCATGCGCCATCGCCGGGCTTGCCCGGATCGCCTGGCTCGATCGCGCCGACGACGGCGCCGGCGGTCGCAAGTGCGCCGGCGGCTTCGACTTCCCCGCTCATGCTGGAACTTTCGGGCGCCTATGCGCGCCGATCAAGCCTGCGCCCCACGCCGAGGACCGTCCGCGGCCTGAGGCTCTTCCACATTGGTGATGAACCCGAGGTCCGAGCGGGCCACGGCCTGCGGAGTGGCCTTCGGGGCCGCTGCGGGTGGACATTTGACGGCGTCAGCGGTCACGGGCTCCAGTCCCTCTTCCTCAAGCGCCAATACGGCAAGGCCCTCGGCCTCCTCAATGGTGCGGGCCCATACGAACACGGCCGTCACGGCGCCTTCGTACCGCTTGGACCAGGCGCGCACGCGGCGATCGAGTTTCGATTCCACCACGACGCGCCAGAACGGCATGGGCGCGCGAACCAGCCCAGCACGGAACGCAAAAGTCCAAAACCGGCTAAGGCCCCGCTTCAACTTCAAGAGCTCCACTCCGGCTTGCGCTTCTCGAGAAACGCGGCGAGTCCCTCTTTGCCTTCTGCGGAAGCGCGCCGGTGTGCGATGCGGCGCGCGGTTTCCCGCGACAGGCTGTCGTCAACCTTGTGTCCTGATACGAACCGAACCAGCGCTTTTGCGTCCGCTACGGCGCCAGGCGCCGCAGCCAGCGCCAGATCGCTCAGGTGTTCCATTGTCGCCCGCAAACCGGCCTCGTCGTCAACCATGTACTGCACCAATCCGCACCTTTCGGCGTACTCGGCGTCGAATTCTTCTCCACTCGCGAATAGCGCCTTGGCAGTGCGGGAACCAATTGCCTCAACCACGTATGGCGCAATCGTTGCCGGCGTCAGGCCCAGCCGCACCTCAGAAAAACGAAACCTGGTTCCCTTGACTGCAACCGCCACGTCGCACGCGGCCAATAGGCCCGCCCCGCCGCCCATCGCGACGCCGTGCGCAAGCGCAACCGTAAGCTGTGGCAATTCGTAAAGGTGGCGCAGCATCCTCGCCAGGGCGAGCGCGTCGGCTTCGTTGTCCTCGATGCTGCGCTCGCCGCCGCGGCGCATCCAATCGATGTCAGCGCCCGCACAGAACGCCGGCCCGGCGCCGCGGATGAACACCGCGCGAACGTGGTCTGCCCCTTTCAGCGTTTCGAAATGCTCTGCAAGATTGGCAATGACCAGTTCGTCGAAGGCGTTGCGTTTTTCCGGACGGTTCAGCGTGACGATGGCGATGCCCTCGCCCGAGACGTCGAGCAGAACAGGATCTGGGGCGAGGGTCATGTGGCTCCTAGCGCGCTCAACAGCGCTTGCGGGCGTTCGGCTTTTGGCATGTCGAACAGTCTAAGCTGCTGCACGCCGGCGAAAAAATACTCGAAGTCCTCGGGCGGTTCGGCCGATTCGATGAACACGGGAGTCAGCTTCTTGCGGTAGCGGTCGGCGAGATAGATTTCCCGTTTGACGTGGTCGCTTTCGAAGGCGGCCTTCGAGCACATCACAACAACGCCGCCCGCCGTCCTGATCGCGCGCACGATCTCGCCGGCCCAGCTCTGCCCAGCCGCGATGCCTTTTTGGTCAATCCAAAAGTCGCGGCCTTGCGCCTTAGCGGCTTCAATAACCGGCAGCACGTCCTTCGCGTTGGCGCGCGCGTACGAGACGAACACAGCGTCCGAAAGCCTGGACTCGGTCGGTCGCACTACGGAGGTAGCATCTCTGGACTTGCGGGATCTGGCGGGTGGCGTGAACAGGCGCGCGGCTATTACGGCAAAGACGAGCAAGGTTGCCATGATCGCCGCAAGAAACAGCCATTCGGTAACGCCTGAAGGCGCGCCGAGGCGCACGCCGAATTGATCGATGCCGCGGCGCAGATCGTCGAGCGTGCCTGGCGCGGGGCCGATGCGGTTGACGAGCCAAATCGACCCGGTCGCCGCGGCGGCAGCGAGCCCAGGCAGAGCAAGCAAAAACATCAGCAAGCTACTGGAGCCGCCGCTTCGCCTTCTCGCTGGTGGCGGAGGCGCAGCGGTCGGCTTTCCCGTGTCGAGCGCCGATGCAGCCGGTCGCGCAAGCGTCTCGCGCACCGCGTTGGCGACCTCCTGCCATTTGAATTCCCGCTGCGCCTCGAAGCTTGCATCGACGGCGGGCAGATCCCGCAGGCCGACGGGGGGGATGCTCTTGTCGAGCTTGACGACAATCAAGCGCTGGTCGGCCCAGGCGTCGAGCGCGCGCTGTTCAAGGCGAAGACGCGCGGGCGCAAACACAAAATCCTTGGACAGCAACAGCACCACGACATCGCTCGGCCGCACGGGCGCAAGCGCAGTCTGGCCGTCGTCAAGCTCCACGAACTGGCCGCGCCGTTCGAGGAATTTCTCCAGAGCTTCGCCCGCCTCGCGGTTCGCGGGCGCATGCGCGACGTAAACTGTCATGGAGGCCCTCTTACCATGGCCGCCGGCCGGGCCAACGGCGCCCTGGCCCATCATTGCGCCTTAACACCCGGCCCGTATCCTCTACCTTTGGATAACCCGATGAAGCCGAGCCTTTCCGAGATCGCCTTTCTGAAGGACGCTAGTCCCGAAGTGCTGGCGGCCATGGACGCGGAGACCCAGTGGTTCTCGCTCCCGGCAGGCTGGGCGCTCATGCATGCGGGCGAGCCCCCGGAGGGGGTGTGGTTTCTCCTTTCCGGCTCGCTGGCGGCGTTCAAGCCGGCGGACCGAGGGTTTCAGGTGCTGGGCTACATTCGCCCTGGCGAGCCCGTGGGCGAGATGGCGATGATTGCGCGCGAGCCGCACACGGCGAGCGTGTTTGCGATGCGCGACAGCGAACTTCTGAAGCTTGCGCCGGATGCGTTCGACCGGCTCGTGGAGGCCCACCCCAAACTGATGCAGCACATGGCGCGACTTATGCTGACGCGCGCGCGCACGCCGGCGAATCAGAGCCCTCGCGCGGAGCCGAAAATCTACGCCTTCATCGCCACTTCGCCGACCATCGACCTTAAACTTCGCGCACGCACTTTGCAGGCGGCGCTGAAGCGTCTGGGAGCGCGTGCGGCTGTCATCTCTGGCGACGACGCGAGCGCCCTCAGCTCGGAAGGCATGACCAGCGCATGGTTCGACGCGATTGAGCAAAAAAACGATGCTGTGTTTTTGCTCACGCCGATCGCCGACACCCCCTGGTTTCGCACATGCATTCGCCAGGCCGATCGCATCTGGTTCTTCGCGCGCGCCGATGCGCGGCCCTCGCTGCCGCTGCTGCCGCCGGAGGAGCCATCGCCGGCGCGGCAGTTCCGGCTGGTGGACGTTATCCTTCTGCACCATGGCATGGACCGCAAAGCCGCGACCACGGACGAATGGCGCCTCGCCTGCGATGCAGCCCGGCTCTTTCACTGGCGTGGCGTGGACGACGCAGACGCCGCGCGGCTGGCGCGGGTGATTGCGCGCAGATCCATTGGATTGTGCCTCTCCGGCGGAGGCGCGCGCGGCTACGCGCATATCGGCGTGATCCGCGCACTGCGGGAAGCGGGTCTGCCGCTGGATGTGGTCGGCGGAACGTCGATCGGCGCGGTGATAGCCGCGTGCGCAGCGATGGGCTGGGATGACATCGAGATCGAAGAGCGCATCCGCAAGGCGTTCGTCGACAGCGACCCGCTCGGCGATTGGGTGATGCCTGTGGTTGGCCTGGTACGCGGCCAACGCGTCGAGGAGCGCCTGCGCGAGAACTTCGGCGACACGCTGATCGAGGATCTCACTGTCCCATTCTTTGCAGTGTCGACCAACCTGGTCGCGGGCGACGTTCGCGTGCATCGCGCCGGATTGTTGCGCCACGCGCTGCGCGCCTCGATTTCCTTGCCCGGCATTCTGCCGCCCGTGCTGGACGGGCCCCACGCGCTGCTGGTCGACGGCGCTGTGCTGAAGAACTTTCCCGTGGACATTCTCAAGGCCATGCACCGCGGCCCGATCATCGGCGTCGACGTGGCCCGGCGCGATACGATCGACCCGGAAGACTTCCGCGATCCTCCTGGCTTTCTTGGCTGGGTCGCGGCGCACGGTCTTCAGAGCGCGCCGCCGATCGCGTCCCTGCTGATGCGCGCAGCAACGCTGGCTGTGGATCCCTGGGAGGGCCGCTCCGGCGCCGATTTGCTCATTGCCCCGGAAATGGCCGACATGGACATGCGCGACTGGAAGCGCTTCGACGCAGCGGTCGCAGCCGGCTACGAAGCGGCCGTCGCTGCGTTGCAGCGTCCGCACGGCCTCTTTAGCGCCCCACCGCAGGACGCGATCGGCGATCTTGCCGGCGCGTCGGCTTTGGCGATCGCCGAATAGACTGGCGAAACTGCGGCCCCTCGCTATGGTCCGGCGCATTTCGGGAACGCCATGCGCTTTGCCTTGACGATCATATTCGCGCTCGCCCTCGCCGCCTGCGGCCAGCGCGAACAAGCAAACACCGAGGACGGCTGCGCCCGCTCCGCAACGCGCCAAGTGGCGTGGACCAACGCTGACGCGCCAGACGTAATAACCACGCGCTCCGAGGGACCGAGCTGTGAGCAAGCCGTCGTGACATTCGTGGCGCGCAACGCGCAGGGCGATCCGCTTTGGGCGTTTGCTTCGACCTACAACGACCTGACGGCGGGCGGCATTCCGCCGGAAGGCGCGCCTCCTGTTTCAAACGACGACATGGATCGCTTTCTCGCCGGTTGGGCCGATGTGAGCGAGATGCGTTCAAGCGAATTACCGCAATGGCGCGAAGGCGCGGCGACCTTGTCGGAGAGCGCCACGACATTCGCCTACGACACGCCGTTCGATCGCGAGACCTACGAAATGCTGCGCGCCCGCAATCTGCCGATGATCTGCTATGCAGCGGCCGTCGAAGCCACGCAGTGCCTGATCGTCGATCCGGCCTCGAACGCGCCGACACTGTTGGTCGCGTACGGGCCATGAGACTTGCGCTGCTCGCGATCGCCGCCGTGCTCGCGGGCTGCGGGCTGCGCGAGGCCATGCGCTGCAATGTGAGCGTGACGCAGGATCTCGCGCTTTCCGCGGCTGATGCGCCCGAGACCGTCACGGCCCGCGCCATCGGTCCAAGCTGCGACAAGGCCGTAGGGATTCTCACGATCCACGATGGTGAGGGTCATCCGGCCTGGGCCTGGGCCACGCCTTTGCCGCGCGCCTTCGGCGACGCCTTCGCCGAGGCCGACGAAGCGGACATGCGGGAGTTTCTGACACGGTGGGCAAGGCCCACGGTGACGACAACGCAATCGGCGCCGCGCTGGGAGGAACTCACGCCGGGGCAAACCACGCTGGACCGTCTCACCTATGACGACATCCGGGCGCGCAATCTGCCGATGCTGTGCCATTCCACAGGCACGGGCCGCGAATTGTGCGCGTTCTGGGAGCCGGCGGCGGGCGGCGCGGGTTTGTATTTCGAACGCGATATCGAGGAGACGCCATGAAGCGAGCGGCTGCCGGTTTTTTCCTTCTCGCCATCGCCGCCTGCTCGCCGCCGCAGTCCACGAGCGAAGGCGCCACGGCCGAACTTCCCCCGGCTGCCGCGCGTGCGGGTTGTTTTGCCGAATTTTCGCAGGATTGGTCCGCGGTCGGCAGCCAGTATTATGTGATCGAGACCGAGGCCGAAGGGCCGACATGCGCCGAGGCCACCGCCACGATGCGCATCACCTCGCGCGATGGCGTAACGCTGTTCGAGCGCGCCTATCGCACCGCCCACGTGCCGCTCGCATTCAGCCCGAACAGCAACCAGACGCAATTGCGCGCCGAACTCGAACAATGGGCGCAGAACACGGCCGAGCCGCCGACCGCCGACACGCTGCCGGCCTGGCCCGCGGGTGCGCAACGTCCGCCCAATTTTCAGCCGGCCGCGCCGCGCACGCAGTACGAAGCGGCGCGCGGAGCGCAAGGCCCGCTTTTCTGCTATCCCGACGGCGCAGAGAGCAACGCCTGCGTGGCGCTCGCGGGCGATCGCGCCACGCTTCTGGGCTCACTGACGCCGGAGCGGGAGTAAGGCGCGCGCCGGCGCGCCCAGCAGGCGCCCGCTGAACGGGAAAAGCGGCGAATTTGTTCAGACTATGCGTCAACTGCTGTCGGCGCGACGCGGGCGTTCCCAGCGCCGCCGTCGCGAGGCGACGATGGCGTCGCAGCGCCGGAAAGTCTGTTCGCCGAACAGGCGCACGACGCTGCTGGGCTGGCGGCGCAGCAGGCGCACGGCGCTCGGATCGCGCCGCAAGACAGAGGCGAGCCGGCGCGCCCTGGCGCGCGGATCGTTGAGGACGCGCAGCATCGCTTCGAGCCGCTCGGCCAGCGGCCA
>Ga0073934_10002973_pt1 | contig 32806 bp, 29 predicted proteins | sample LarsenN4metaG_FD_76834 | JGI IMG/M metagenome (GOLD analysis project Ga0073934, IMG submission 76834) | Hot spring sediment bacterial and archeal communities from British Columbia, Canada, to study Microbial Dark Matter (Phase II) - Larsen... ...
CTGGGAGTGAAAGTGTACTACAGCATGGATGAAGGGCTGCGGGACGCGAATGTCATTATGATGCTTCGGCTGCAGTTGGAGCGGCAGGGACGCGCGCAATTTCCCACGATCCGGGAGTACTCGCGGCTCTATGGCTTAACGGCCGAGCGAGTGCGGCTGGCCGACGCGGGTGCCATCGTCATGCACCCGGGGCCGATCAATCGTGGAGTCGAAATTGCGCCGGATGTCGCTGATAGCCTGTCCTCGGTCATTCTTGATCAAGTGGCCAACGGCGTTGCGGTGCGCATGGGAATTCTGTACCTCATGTCCGGAGTGAATTAGCGGACATCGATGATCAGTAAGAGAGGAGCGTTGCGTGTCGATTCTGATTAAGGGTGGTCGCGTCATCGACCCGGGGCGGTTTGTCGGAATAGGTGATGTGCTGATTGACAACGGTAAGATAGCCGCAGTGGAACCGAATCTTTCCGCACCCGTCGGTGGGCGAACCGTTCAAGCTAATGGGAAGCTGGTCATGCCGGGGTTCGTTGATCTGCATGTCCATTTTCGCGAGCCGGGGTTCGAGTATAAGGAAACGATTCAGAGCGGCAGTGCTGCTGCCGTTGCAGGGGGATTTACAACGGTCTGTTGCATGCCCAACACAAACCCGGTGAATGACAATCAAGCCGTCACGGAATTTATCTTGGAACGAGCACGGTTGGCTGGTCTGGCAAACGTGTTTCCGGTCGGCGCTATCACCAAAGGATCGGAAGGGAAGGAGCTGGCGGAGATCGGTGATTTGCGCCGGTCCGGCTGTGTGGCCATCTCCGACGATGGCAAGCCTGTGATGAACAGCCTGGTCATGCGGCGAGCGATGGAATATGCCTTGGCATTCGACCTGACAGTTGTCGACCATTGCGAGGATCTGCATCTGGCCGAGGGTGGCTGTATGAATGAGGGGTTGGTGTCGACCGAACTTGGCTTGCCGGGGATTCCGTCAGCAGCTGAAGATGTGATGGTGGCGCGCAATCTTTCGCTGTCAGAGCTGACCGGCGCCCGACTTCATCTCGCCCACATCAGCACCGCCGGGTCGGTTCGAATGGTGCGGGAGGCGAAAGCCCGCGGGATCCACGTGACGGCAGAAGCCTGTCCACATCACTTTACGCTTACGGAAGAACTGGTGCGCGGCTACAATACCCACGCAAAAATGAATCCCCCTTTGCGCACCTGGGCCGATGTCCAGGCGATCAAGGAGGGTCTGCGAGACGGCACGATCGATGTGATTGCGACCGATCATGCTCCCCATGCGACACAGGAGAAACAGCAAGATTTCACCGAAGCCCCATTCGGAATCGTTGGACTTGAGACGGCGCTCCCGTTGACGTTGGGATTGGTGGAGGAAGGGGTTCTGTCGTTGGAACAAGCGGTCCAGAAGCTGACCTCGGCCCCGGCCATGGCATTCGGACTCAAGAAAGGGACGCTGGCGGTCGGTGCAGATGCCGATGTCGTCATTGTCGATCCGCAAGAACAGTGGGAAGTCGATCCGTCCAGGTTCCGTTCCAAGAGCCGCAATACGCCATTTACAGGGTGGAAGGTGAAAGGGCGAGTGAATACAACCATTGTAGGAGGCAGGGTGGTGTTCGAGACCGGGCCGGTGGAGCGGTAGTGCGGTGCGATGGCTGCTCCGTTGGGGGATGGTTGGGTGTCTTGCGCTGGAGTGGCTGGCACTCGCTGTCTGGGTTGGAGGCATGATCGTGCTGAGCGGAGCGGTAATTCCGGCTGTGTTCAATACATTCGGCGGGCAGGATTCCGGCGGGATGCTTTTGACGCGAACGTTCGAGGGCTACCATCGTTTCGTCATCGGCGCCGGTGTGATTCTTTGTGCTGCGACTGCGTATCGTTGGTGGAGTGAGGATCCCATCCTAGCAGTCGGACGGAGTGAGATGTTCGTCCTGGCAATCATGGTGATGATCGCCGGCGTCATTATTGGCGTTCTGCATCCTAATGCTGCAGCGCTTCAGGCGCAGGCGTTCGCCACGAAGGATGAAACGACAAGGAAGACGGCTTTGGAAGCGCTATTTCGTGTGCTTTTGCCGATCCGGTCTCTGTATATGCTCAACCTTCTTTTAGGCGTCGTGCTTATCGGAATCAAAACCAAACGGTCGCTTGACTGGAGTGGAAGATAACCGTGGGAAAAGCGTTGTTGGCACTGGCGGATGGAAGGGTGTTCGAGGGGCGTGCTCTTGGCTATAAGGGTGAAACGGTCGGGGAGGTCGTCTTCAATACGGCCATGACCGGCTATCAGGAGATACTGACGGATCCGTCGTATAAGGGGCAGATCATCACGATGACCTGTCCCCATATCGGGAACTATGGGGTCACACCGGAGGATGTCGAATCCCGTCGAGCATGGGCTGAAGGGTTCGTCGTCATGGAGGCCAGTCGTCTTGTCAGTAAATGGCGGAGCAAGCAGACCCTTCAGGAATCGTTGAAGGAAGCAAAGGTTGTCGCGATCGAAGGGATCGATACGAGAGCTTTGACAAGGCATTTGCGTGAGTATGGGTCACAGCAGGGGATCATCACACATCTCAATCTCGACCCTGATCGGGCTGTAGGGCAAGCGAGGCAAGCCCCCAGCATCGTGGGTCGAGATTTGGCTGCGGAGGTCAGCTGCGCATGTCCGTATGACTGGACGACGGGGACCGGCGACTGGGCCTCGTCAAACGGCAGGACACATGGAAAGTCCAAGCCATGGCGAGTTGTGGCCTATGATTTCGGTATCAAACACAACATTCTGAGACGATTGGTGGATGTCGGTTGCCAGGTTACAGTGGTGCCTGCTGCGACATCAGCCGATGAAGTCGAGGCACTCAAGCCTGACGGCGTGTTCCTCTCAAATGGTCCCGGCGATCCGGAGGGCGTTCCCTATGCTGCACAGGCAATGGAGAAACTGATCGGACATTATCCGATCTTTGGCATTTGTTTGGGCCATCAGATTCTTGGCTTGGCCTTCGGCCTCAAGACCTATAAGTTGAAATTCGGTCACCATGGGGCGAATCATCCGGTGATGGATCTTCGGACGAGAAAGGTCGAAATTACGTCGCAGAACCATAATTTCGCCGTGCAGAGTCCTTCATCACTTTCTGAGGTGCCGAAGTCCCCGCTTGTGATGGACACTCGCTATGGAAGACTGTCGCTCACCCATGTGAGCTTGAACGACTACTCGATTGAGGGGATGGTCTGTCTGGACCACCCCGTCTTCTCCGTGCAATATCACCCGGAAGCCGCGCCGGGGCCTCATGATGCCGCGTACTTGTTCGAGGAATTCGTGCGTCTTATGGAGATCCATCATGCATAATCGTTTGATTCTCGGGGTGATCGGACTGGTGCTGTCCGGATGTACCTTTAATTTTCCGTTGTTCCCCGGCCCCGGGCCTTTACAAGAAATCCAAGTCGACGGCACCGGCAAAGCCAAAGTACTGTTGATCGAAATTTCGGGGGTGATCAGCTCTCAGGAAAAAGATGGATTGCGGCCTTCACCCAGCATGATTGCCAGCGTGAAGGAACAGCTGACTCGGGCGTCAAAGGATGAGAACGTCAAAGCCGTGGTGCTTCGCATTAATACGCCTGGGGGAACGGTGACGGCATCGGATATCATCTATCATGAGTTGAAAAGGTTCAAAGCCAGTCGGAAGGTCCCCATTATTGCTTCCATCATGGATTTGGGCACATCAGGGGGCTACTATATCGCCGCCGCCGCGGATACGGTGCTGGCACATCCTTCGTCCGTAACCGGCAGTATCGGCGTGATTATGCTGACTATCAATGCGCGAGGGCTCTTAGAGAAAGTGGGGGTGGACGCGACGGCAGTGACATCGGGTCCTCGCAAAGATATGGGCTCGCCGTTTCGGACCATGACGACGGAGGAACGAGCCATCTTCCAAGGACTCATCGATTCGTTTTATCAACGCTTCTTGAATATCGTTCAGGAGGGTCGCACGAATTTACAGATGGAGCAGATCAAACGGCTGGCTGATGGGCGAATCTACACCGGCGAACAAGCCAAAGCGGCTGGGTTAGTCGATGAGATCGGCTACCTTGAAGACGCAATCGATTTAGCCAAGAAGAAAGCCGGCCTAGCGGAAGCTCGAGTCGTCACGTACCAACGTCCGGGTGAATACTCGAACAACGTGTATTCCAAGCTGTTGGCGCCCAGCGGACTCGCCAGTCTTGCCGATCTCGACCTCATGGCCTTCGTCCGTGGGGGTACTCCCCAGTTCATGTACTTGTGGATGCCGTAGTTGGGCAGGGTCGGATCGCATGACTGGTCGTCTCATGACTGGTAATATAATGACCATCGGCTTCAATCAAGGAATTCAGGATGACACCGCCAGCAGATCAGGAGATCGACAGACCGTTCTCAACGCCCGTCGATCGTCGTACCGTGCTTCTGCACGGGGTTCGAGGGATGCTCGGCTTGGCCTGGTTCCTGGGGCTGGGTGCAGCGGGCGGCTTGGCCTCAACGCTGGGGGGATGCGTCCGTGCGCCGGGAACGGCGCGAGATCAATTCATCTATATCTCTGAAGAAAAAGAAATTGCGATGGGCATCGGCGCCTATCGTGAATTGTTGCGCAAGGCTCCAGTCAGCGACGATCCAGAGCTCAATGAGATGGTCAACCGGGTCGGGAAGCGAATTGCGGCGGTGGCCAACAAGCCGGAGTACGATTGGGAGTTCGCCATTATCAGGGATGACCGTACGATCAACGCCTTCGCGCTTCCGGGTGGTAAAGTTGCCGTGTTCACGGGGATCCTCAAAATCACGAAGAACGAAGATGGTTTGGCGACCGTCATCGGGCATGAGGTGGCCCATGCGCTCCAACGCCATGGAGCGGAGCGGTATAGCCGAAGTATCCTTGAAACGATCGGCCAAGTCGGCGCACTGGCTGCTGGCGCTGCTGTCGGTCGCCCGGATGCGGCGATGGCTGCGATGAGCGCCTATGGAGTCGGAGTCTCCTTGCCGTTCGGGAGAAAGCAGGAATCCGAGGCCGACTACATCGGACTTAAATTGATGGCGCAGGCTGGCTATGACCCTCGAGAGGCCGTGCCCTTTTGGGAGCGGATGAGTGGGTGTCCCAGGCAGATGATCGAGAAAGTCTGTTTTCGATCGAAGCATAATATTCCGGAGTTTCTCTCCACGCATCCCTCGGATCTGGCACGTATCAACCAGATAGAGGCCTGGTTGCCGGAGGCCATGAAGTACTACCACGCGGCGCAGGGTGATGACCCACCTATGCCGGCGGCTCCGTATCACCCACAGATTGGTCCCACACTTCCATCCAGCTGATCCGACCCTCACGACACGATGCCGAAACGTACAGACATTCAATCAATTCTCATGATCGGGTCCGGTCCGATTGTCATCGGTCAAGCCTGTGAATTCGATTATTCCGGTACACAAGCCTGCAAAGCGTTGAAAGCGGAGGGGTATAAAGTCATCCTCATCAACAGCAATCCGGCGACGATCATGACGGATCCCGAGATGGCTGATCGGACGTATGTCGAACCGATTACCTTGGATGTCGTTGAGAAGGTGATCGATCGAGAGCGCCCGGATGCTTTGCTTCCGACCATGGGTGGGCAAACGGCCCTCAACACCACCATGGGGTTGGTGAGGCGAGGGGTTCTCGAGAAATACAGTGTCGCTCTCATCGGCGCATCAGCGGAGGCCATTCATAAAGCGGAGGACCGGGACGCCTTCAAGCAGGCCATGCATCGAATCGGCCTGCGGGTGCCGAAGAGCGGTACGACGCACACGCGACAAGACGCACTGACCATTCTGGATAGCGTCGGCTTCCCCGCGATCATTCGTCCATCCTTTACGATGGGGGGAACCGGCGGAAATATCGCCTACAATCGAGAGGAATTTGAAAGGCTGATCGATTGGGCGTTGGCCATGAGTCCGGTCAGTCAGGTGCTGATCGAAGAATCGGTCATTGGATGGAAAGAGTATGAATTGGAGGTCATGCGTGATCTGAAGGACAACGTCGTCATCGTCTGCCCGATTGAGAACTTCGATCCGATGGGCGTCCATACAGGAGACAGTATTACGGTCGCGCCGGCCATGACGTTGACCGACAAAGAATACCAACGGATGAGAGACGCCGCACTCCGTATCATCCGAGAGATCGGGGTCGATACAGGAGGGTCCAACATTCAGTTCGGCATCAATCCGGCCAACGGGGAGATGGTCGTCATTGAAATGAACCCTCGGGTGTCTCGAAGCTCGGCGTTGGCGTCGAAGGCAACAGGCTTTCCGATCGCGAAGATCGCCGCCAAGCTTGCCGTCGGATACACGCTCGATGAAATCACCAATGACATAACCGGTGTCACGAAGGCATCATTCGAACCGGCGATCGATTATGTCGTGGTCAAGATCCCGAGGTTTGCCTTTCAGAAGTTCAAGGGGGCCGACCCCACCTTGACCACGCAGATGAAGTCAGTCGGGGAAGTGATGGCGATCGGACGTACCTTCAAGGAGTCTCTGCAAAAGGCCATTCGTTCTCTGGAGCTGGACTTGAACGGGTTGGCGTCCCGGTTTGGACTGGATCGAGGAGTTCCAGCCGAGTTTAACCGGCCGGAAGCGATCGAAAAACTCAGTCGGGTGCTGCGGACACCATTGCCGGAACGCTTGTGGTATGTGGCCGACGCCATGCGCCTCGGAGTCACGGATGAGGAACTGTTTGCCACGACAAAAATAGATCCTTGGTTTTTAGATCAAGTCAGACAGCTGGTGGATTTTGAACGAATGCTCGTCGGTCATGCCGCCAACGCAGCAGCCGTCTTGGGCAGTGGCTTGCTCTGGGAGGCGAAAGAGCTTGGATTTTCAGATGATCGGATCGCACAATTACTCGGATGCGAGGCGACTGCTGTCCAGCGAGCGCGTACGCAACCAGGGACGCGAGGGGTCACCTATAAGCGGGTCGATACCTGCGCCGCAGAGTTCGAGGCGCAGACACCCTATCTCTATTCCACGTACGGCGTGGAGTGCGAAGCCAGGCCGTCGGATCGACGAAAGGTCGTGATTCTGGGAGGAGGTCCGAATCGGATCGGACAAGGGATCGAGTTCGACTACTGCTGTGTCCATGCAGCGATGGCACTGCGAGAAGAACGGATCGACACGATCATGGTGAACTGCAACCCGGAGACTGTCAGCACGGATTACGATACGTCGGATCGGCTGTACTTTGAGCCGCTGACGCATGAAGACGTCCTGAACATCGTTCGGCGGGAGCAGCCGATCGGAGTGGTCTTGCAGTTCGGAGGACAAACGCCCTTGAAACTTGCGCTTCCGCTCTCCAAAGCCGGTGTGAGGATTCTTGGCACCAGTCCCGATGCCATCGACTTGGCGGAAGACAGAGAGCGGTTTCGGGATCTCCTCAATCGGTTGGGTTTAAGACAGGCGGAAAGTGGAATCGCTCGATCTGTCGAGGAAGCCGTGCAGATTGCCGGAAAAATCAGCTATCCGGTCATGGTCCGTCCATCCTACGTGTTGGGTGGGCGTTCAATGCAGATCGTGTATGACGAAGCCGGCTTGTTGGAGTACATGCACGCTGCGGTCAAGGCGTCGCCCAATCATCCGGTATTGATCGATAAGTACCTTGCCGATGCCATCGAAGTCGATGCCGATGCGATTTCGGACGGTGAAATCGTGGTCGTGGCAGGAATCATGGAGCATATCGAAGAAGCCGGGGTTCACTCCGGAGATTCAGCCTGTTCACTGCCTCCATATACGTTAGACAGGCCCATTGTGCGCGAGATCGAGCGGCAAATGCGCTTGCTGGCGTTAGAACTCGGCGTGGTTGGGCTGATGAATGCACAGTTTGCCGTTAAAGGCCAAACCATCTATGTTCTTGAGGTCAACCCTCGCGGGTCTCGAACCGTGCCGTTTGTGAGCAAAGCGATCGGTGTGCCGCTCGCCAAGTTGGCGATGAAGGTGATGATGGGAAGAACCCTCAAGGAGCTGGGCTTTGCGGACGCTCCTGTGCCGGCACATTTTTCGGTCAAAGAAGCGGTCTTTCCGTTCAATAAATTTCCCGGTGTCGATGTGCTCCTGGGGCCGGAAATGAAGTCGACTGGGGAAGTGATGGGTATCGACGGAGATTTCGGGTGGGCGTTCGCAAAATCACAAGCTGGTGCCGGAGCGGTTCTCCCGACGTCGGGAACGGCCTTCGTGAGCGTGAAACAATCCGATCGTCCTGTTGCGTTGGATCTCTCGAAGCGGTTACGTATGCTTGGATTCCAAATTCAAGCGACCAGCGGCACAGCCGGTTATCTGCGAGAACACGGGGTTGAAGTGAGTACGGTCAATAAAGTAAATGAAGGGCGTCCGCATATTGTCGACTACATTAAGAATGGAGCGGTGGATCTCGTCATCAATACGGTCCGGACCGCCTCTGCTCACGTGGATTCGTTGTCCATCAGACGGGAAGCTCTTCACCGAGGCGTTCCGTATTTCACGACCATGAGAGGCGTCCATGCGGCCGTGATGGGTATCGAAGCGATCCTGAAGAAAGATCTATCGATCCGCACACTGCAAGAGTATCATCGGCCATAAACTGTTCAGGAGCGGAGCATGCCGACCCCAATTACGAAGAAAGGCTATGATGCGTTAAAGGCAGAATTGGATCGTTTGCGCAAGGTTGAGCGGCCGAAAGTGATCGAGGCGATTGCAGAGGCCAGGGCACATGGCGATCTCAGCGAGAACGCCGAGTATGACGCCGCCAAAGAGCGCCAAGGTTTTATTGAGTCACGGATTTCCGAACTCGAGACGAAACTCGCAGATGCCCGCGTGGTGGAAACCGCGGGACGCACGACAGAGACGGTGGTCTTCGGTGCGACCGTGATGGTCGTGGAGCAGGAGTCCCAAACAAGAAAACAATATACCTTAGTCGGGCAGGACGAAGCCGACATGAAATTCAATAAGATCTCCGTACAGTCCCCGGTCGGTCGAGCGCTCATCGGCAAGCGCGTTGGAGATTTTGTAGAAGTGAAGACCCCCGTCAAGATGGTCGAATACGAGGTTGTGGAGATAAAATTCGAGGAATTCTGACGTGCGGGACACCCGCCCCCTTATCACGCTGCTGACGGATTTTGGAGAGCGTGACTATTTTGTCGCAAGCATGAAGGGGGTGATTCTATCGATCAACCCCGCCGTCGCCATCGTCGATCTTTCGCATCAGATCGCCTCTCATCAGATTCAAGAAGCCGGGTATTTCCTGAAGTCCTGCTATCGCTATTTCCCCGGAGGGACCATCCATGTTGCCGTTGTCGATCCGGGAGTCGGAACAGAGCGACGGGCGTTGCTCGTATCCGCGGCCGGCTCGTTTTTTGTCGGTCCGGATAATGGGTTATTCACCGAAATTCTGGAGCAGGAGGTGGAAGCGAAGGTGTGGCAGATCAATAATCAACAGTATCGTCTGGAAACGGCCGGATCGACCTTTGACGGCCGTGATGTGTTCGCACCGGCTGCCGCGTGGCTGAGCAAAGGAGTGCCACCGACATTTTTTGGTCCGGCGGTCCATGATCCGATCCGTCGTTCCGTGGCGATCCCGGTTTTACATGATGACTTGCTGATCGGAAAGATCGTTTCCGTCGATCGATTCGGGAATCTGATTTCAAATATCACTGCGGGGCAAGTGAGGGAATTTCGAGCAGTGAATGGACAATCCGAGGTGGAGATCCATATCGGCACGTACGTCATTCACGAATTGGTCGAAAACTACAGTCAGGGGAGTCGTCAGGCTCCTTCTGCATTGATCAACAGCAGCGGAAACCTAGAAATTTTTCTCCAGGAAGAAAGCGCAGCCCGAAATCTGCGATTCGACGTTGGAGAAGAAGTGCGTCTCTGCTAATCGGATCATAGTCGAATGGTCCGCAGGATGTTCAAAAAGATCTTCCAGCAAGGCCGCAGCGACCCAAGCGGGGAAGCGTACTTTTTTGTCGTACGTTGAGCCTTTGAGTTTCACGCCGTGCCGAATAAGGCACGGCACGCTGGTGAACGCCGCCGAGATGGTGAGGCGGCAGTGTCCCGCGAGAACGAAGCGGGGGGACTTTTTCAACATCCTGCTGCGTCATCCGATCGTTTTGTCGATCTGATCGCAGACATAGCTTGCGAAGGGAAGCGAACAGGTAAAGGCGGGAGACACGGCGTTGAGGACGTGCATGGAGCGGTTGTCTCCTTCCAAGACGAAATCCATTTCAAGCTTTCTTTTCGTGATATCGAGCAGCTGAGCTCTAATCCCAGGACGGCCCCATGTTTGGTAATGACGCTCGGCCACGCCCTCGGCGAGCACCGAGGCCAGCGACACCATCTTGCTCCGAGAGTATTTGGCGATCTCCTCCATCGCTAAGCGTCGGAAATCGAATCCGGCTCCGGTCAGCAGCCCCAGCCCTCGGCTCGCGACTTCGACGAGCTCACGAAAGTTGAAGTTGCCGAGTCCTTCATAATTCTCGCGCCATAACGCCGGAATGGCTGTCGGGCCGATCTTGGCCTTTCCGTCGGCTGTGATCGTGAAGTGGACACCCAGGAACGGATTTCTGAGATCCGGAACAGGATAAATATTAGTACGGATTGAACCCGGCGGTTCATCGGAATAGAGGTAGAGACCTTTAAAGGGCAGGATGCGATACTTTTCCGAGAATCCATAGTCCATGGCGATTTTATCGGCATACAGACCGGCGGCATTGACGACGTATCCGGCTGCGATGCTGCCCCGGTTCGTGCGAACGTTCGCATTGTCTCGTCCTCGATAGGCCGTGTCGCATTGAATCTGAATCCCTTCACGGAGTGCATCGTCCTGCATGGCGTTGACGACGTGGAGCGGATTAACCGTCGAGGTACGAGGTGAAAACAGCGCCCGTTGGAATGTTTTTACACGCGGCTCTATGGCCTTGGCTTCCGCTTCCGTAAGAGCTTGGAGGGCAATGCCGTTGATTTGTCCGCGACGGAATAATTCATCGAGCGATGGCAGGTCTGCGGCATCCTTCGCAACGACGAGCTTGCCGCATTTATTGATGGGGATTCGCTTCTCTTCACAATACGCGGTGAGTCGCTCATTTCCGAGACGGGTGAACTTCGCTTTGAGACTGTCCGGTGAGTAATAGAAGCCCGCATGGAGCACTCCGCTGTTGCGCCCGCTGGCATGGGATCCACAAGACGGTTCCTTTTCAATCAACAACACACGGGCGTCCGTCCGACGCTTGCGAAGTTCACGGGCGATGCTGAGGCCGATGACTCCGCCTCCTATGACAAGAAAATCACAGGTCTGCACGTGGTGTCGTGTTTGCTCCTGGTGAAAATGCAGAGGCTCGAAGCGACCCTCAGTCGATGTGCAGAGTCTCCACGGATTCTTTAAGGATTTCCACCATTGTTTTCAATTCCTCGATGGATGTCGATAACGGCGGCATAAGGACGAGGACATTGCCGATCGGTCTCAAAATGAGCCCTTTCGTTCGCGCGATCGATGCCACTCTGTGACCGGCTTTGGCGCTGAGCGGATAGGGCTCTTTGGTCGTCTTTTTTTTGACCAATTCTATTCCCACCATAAACCCACGTTGGCGAATGTCGCCGACATTGGGCATTTCAGCCATGGGGTTCAGCCATTGGGTCAGCAGCGTAATCTTTGAGGAGAGCCGAGACAGTGTCTTTTCCAGGCGAAAGACTTGGAGATTGGCCAGGGCCACGGAACAGCCCAATGGATTGCCGGTAAAGCTATGCCCATGGAAAAAGGTTTTGAACTCGTCGTACGTTCCAAGAAAACCTCTGTAGATCTCCTCCGTGGTTAACGTTGCTGCCAGCGGCATATAACCGCCGGTGAGCCCTTTGCTGATCGCCAGAAGATCCGGCGTCACCCCTTCATGCTCGCAGGCGAACATCTTGCCTGTTCGTCCGAATCCCGTCGCCACTTCATCTGCAATCAGTAGGACGCCGTATTTGGTACAAAGCTCACGAATTCGCTTCAGGTAACCGGGCGGTTGGGGAATCATGCCGGCAGCCGCTTGCATCAGCGGCTCAATGATGAACCCGGCCAGTTCTTGATGGCGGCTTTTAAGGGTCTGCTCAATCGGGTCGATACAAGCCATTCGACAAGCGGGATAGGTCTGATGAAGCGGGCATCGGTAACAATAGGGAGGTTCCGCCTCCAAGGTTGGGAAGAGCAGCGGCTTAAACCTCGAATGGAATAAGTCGATATTACCGACGCTCACCGCGCCGATTGTATCCCCGTGGTAGGCGAGCTTCAGATGGAGGAACGTGTTTTTTGATCCGGCCTCGGGACGCCGTTGTTGCCAATATTGGACGGCCATCTTCAGCGCAATCTCCACTGCCGTGGAGCCGTTGTCCGAATAGAAGACGCGCGTGAGCCCCTTTGGCGCAATCCCGATCAACTCGCGCGCCAGCTCAATGGCCGGTGGGTTGGAGAGACCAAGGAATGTTGAGTGGGCAATCTTGTCGAGTTGCATCTTCAAGGCGCGATCCAGGATCGGATGTCGATGTCCGTGAAGATTCACCCAAATGGATGAGGTGCCATCCAAATATCTTTTCCCCTCCGTATCAATGAGATACACGCCTTTGCCGCGCTCGATGATCAGCGGCGCCTCCTGTTCCCACTCCTGCATCTGGGTAAACGGATGCCAGAGGTAGCGATGGTCCCAGTCCCTCAACTGTCGAGCGGTAGGTTTATGAGCCACGGTGGAAAAACTACTGGCTTATAACATAGAGGTTATGGCAGAAGCGACTATCAGCCAGAACACAGGGGATGGATTCTTAACGGCACCGACTCTGTATTGATCTCACATGACGATCATACGTCTCCCTCCTGCGTCGTTGCCAGTGTGCCGGGGGAGTGGTATAAATCAAAAAATGGTCCATTGAGGAGTTCACAAGGTTTCGATCTTGAATAAAGCATTCCTAACATGGCTTTTAGCATTGTTCTTACTTCCGTCCGGTTGTGGTGATGGGAATGGGGATGGCGATGGAGGAGGATTCGGCGGAGTTGGCGGGACGATTGGTGGAGTTGGAACGACATCAATCCTCTATGTCACGAATAACGGCTCCAATAATGTATCAGGCTACAGCATCAATACGACAGGTGGAACTCTCACCGCGATTCCGGGCTCTCCGTTTTCAAATGTCTCGGGTCCTTCCGCCATAGCAGTATCCTCCAATGGATTTTTTGCCTATGTGACGAACAGTAGAACGAACAATGTGACAGCGTTCAGAGTTTCTACCGAGGGCGCGCTCTTATTAGTCCCGCCGACTCCCGCCAATCCCAACCCGGTCGCGGTGGATGCAGCTCCAGGCGCTCTGGCCATATCTCCGGACACGAAGCATCTGTATGTAGCGAATAGTGGCGCTGATACGGTGGCCGCGTTCAATATAGAGACTGCCGGCTCCTTGACGTTGATACCGCAAACTGCCGGCCACGTGAATCCTATAGCAGTTAGCGGATCGGATCCTCTCTCCATTGCGATCTCTGAAAACGGGAAATTTCTCTATGTGGCGAACAGCGGATCCAACGACGTTACGGCGTTCTCGATTGGAGCAACGGGACTTGTAAGTCTGATCGCTCCGTCCGGGGCGAACAGCAATCCTATCAGGACCGGTGGGACGGTTCCCAAGGGCATGGTCATCTCGCCGAACGGATCGTTTCTCTACGTGGCCAACAGCGGCTCTCATAACGTGACGGTCTTTCAGATCGGAGCAAACGGTCTTTTAACCTTGGTGCCGCCTGCTGGGTCCAACACGAATCCTGTCTCCGCAGGCGGTACGACTCCCAACGCCCTCATGATCTCACAGGATGGTCGATTCCTTTATGGCGCCAATGGAGGAGGCAATGTATCGGCGTTCACCATCAGGGGTGATGGACTGTTGACGCTGGTGCCGAGTTCGGCTGGTAACCTCAATCCTGTATCCGCTGGAACAAATCCCGTTGCTTTGACAATTTCACCAGGTGGGCAGTTCTTGTACGTGGCTAACCAGGGGGGGCGTGTCTCGGCTTATACCATCAACGGGGAAACGGGAACGCTTGCCCCATTGACGGCACTGGTGGGGAATCCCTTTCCGACAGGAACCTCACCATCTGCGATCGCGACGCCCGGTCGTCCATAGGTCAGTGGTTGAAGCTCATCTTCTCGCGAACAGCTGCAATTTTTCAGCTCGCCAGGCGATGTCTTGAACGCGCAGCTGCCAAAGCGACTTCTTCGGAGAGGCGATCCCGAAGCAGGTGCTGCAATTGAGCTGCAGGAACCGGTTTGCTGAACAGGTACCCTTGGTATGCGGTACACCCTTGCAGCCGCAGAAAGGTCAGCTGATCCCGAGTTTCCACCCCTTCCGCGACGATATGCAACTTCAACGCACGGCCCATGCCGATGATGGCACGCATGATGGGAGAATCGACTTTGCCCAACTTGAGTTCTTTGACAAAAGCCTGATCGATCTTAAGAGTATCGAGCGGAAACCGTTGAAGATACGCGAGCGATGAATATCCAGTGCCGAAATCATCGATGGCCAAACGAAACCCGGATTCTTTCAACTCCCCCAGCGTGGCGATGGTTGTCGAGGCGTCGGTCATCAATACGCTTTCCGTGAGTTCCAGCTCAATATCCTGAGGATGCCCTCCCTGTTCATAGACGAGTGACTTAATATGACTGGCGACATGGCGTTGCCGGAAATGCAACCCCGAGAGATTGATGGACACGGCTGTTGGAGCGAGTCCTCCTTTGTGCCAAATCCGCTGCTGCTGAGCCACGCTCTTGATCACCCATTCACTCATCTGGATGATCAGATCTTCTTCTTCAGCGATCGGGATGAACTCAGCCGGAGAGATCAATCCACGAGTGGGATGTTGCCACCGCACGAGCGCTTCGAAACCGATGACTTTCTCCGAAAGGGTATCGACCTGTGGTTGGTAGTGGAGGACAAATTGATTCCCGGCAATGGCGGCGCGTAAGTCTTGTTCAAGGCTGATCCGTGCGGCGAGCGAGGCATTCATTGAATCGGAATAATACTGATAAGAGGCGTGACCTTTGGTTTTGGCTGATTGAAAGGCCGTCGATGCATTGCGGAGGAGGAGGTCGGCTTCAGAACCGTCGGTTCCTGGAATCGCGACCCCGATATTCGCTGAAAGGGTCAGGCTGGCCGCGCCAATCTGAAACGGAGTGCTCAGAGTGGTGAGGAAAGCTTGGGCCACTTTTGCAGAGTCCTCAGCTGCGGATAGATTGGTCAACAGAACGCCGAACTGATCCTCACCGAGACGTGCGACTACCGGAGTGGCCGGACCGGCGAATGGTGCAATCGTGACGCTGGTGGAGAGTATCTGCTTGAGACGTTCGGCCACTTCTTTTAAGATGTGGTCTCCGCTGTGAGCCCCATACATATCGATGATGCGTTGATAGTGGTCCAGTCCCAATACCAGCAATGCCCCGATGACGCTCGTCCCTACGCCGCACGTGAGCGCGTGCGCCACGTGATGAAGGAATAAGCTTCGGTTCGGGAGATGCGTCAGGCTATCATAATTCGCGAGGAAGTAGATTTTTGCCTCCGCCGCCCGATTGTCCGTCACATCTTGTACCGTCCCCAACATGCGCCGAGCCCGGCCGATCTCGTCTGTGAGAACCTCGCCTTGAAGGTGAACGATACGTTCAGTCCCATCGTTCCGAATGACACGGTGGTCCAGATCGAATCCCGTGCCGTCAGTGGCGGCTTCGCGCATCGCTTCGGCGACGACGTCTCGGTCTCCTTCATGGACATGGGCAAGATAGAAAGACTGTGCCTGACCGACGAATGAGCTCGGAGGGATGCCGAGAATACGGCATGCTGCGTCCGAGACCTCCATGCGGTCACGGGTCAGGTCCCATTCCCATCCCCCCAATTGAGCGATCCGTTGGGCTTGAGCCAGGCGGGACTCACTGTCTCGTAGGGTAGTGAGCGTTTGACTGGCGCGAAGCATGTACCGCACTCGCTGGCTGAGGATAAGTGCATGGCACGGTTTGGTGATAAAGTCAGTTGCACCAACTTCGTAGGCTTTGGCAATCGAATTGATATCATCCAGCCCTGTCATCATGAGGATGGGGAGGAACTCTCCTTGTGGCAGTCGTCGGAGATGCTGGCACGTGGTGAATCCGTCCATGCCAGGCATTTGCACGTCAAGGATGATGATATCGGGCATGCAGACCGCGGCGAACTCAATGGCTGCCTGCCCGGAGGACACCTCTTCCACGCGGAGTTCTTCTGACTCCAGACTCAGTCGTGAGAAGGCGCAAGAAGTCGGATCGTCATCGACGATCAATACCAAAGGATACGAAGGTTCTGTAGAGGACATCATGCGGCTCTCTTCTCCAGTTCGGCATGAAACACGTGACAGGCATGGGCAAATGCGGAGTCCAGTTGAGCCAATAACGGCTGTGCTTCGCTCAATCGGCCTTGGCGACTGAGTTCTTCAAATTGTCGGCAGAGTTGGGAAAGGGAGACGGCGCCGAGCATCGAGCTCCTCGATTTCAGGCTATGGGCAGCTTGGTTGACGGTCTGTGCTTGGCCGGCCGCTATTCCTTGATGCACTTTGTCCACGAGATCTTGCGAGTCCGCTAGATACAGTGACAAGATTTTGGCCAGGGTATCCTCTCTGCCTGGCCTTTGAAGGCTCGTGATCAATTTCCATGCGCTCTGATCGACGACCAAGGAGGCCTGTGGTTCCGATTCAGATACGGGAACGATTGGTACGGAAATCGGTGCCGAACGCTGATGTGGCGCGGGTTGTTCAACGTTCTGGACCACTCTATTTGGAGATAGCCACAAGGTCAGCACGGCTTGCAGCCGCTCCATGGAAAACGGTTTTGAGATGTAATCATTCATGCCGGAGGCAAGGCATTGTTCGCGGTCACCTGGTGTGGCATGGGCGGTTAGGGCGATGATTGGAACGGCAGTCCGACAATTGCTCTGTTCCCACTCTCTTATGAAACGTGTAGCTTCAAAGCCGTCCATCTCCGGCATCTGGCAATCCATCAGGATGATGTCATAGGGCGTCGTCTGTGCATGCGCGATCACTTCTCGACCATTCTGGGCGACTGTGACGGAACAACCCAGAGTTTCCAGCATCAGAAGGGCGATCTCTTGATTCACTGGATTGTCTTCACCTAGGAGGATATGACCGGACAACGTCGGCGTCCTCTGAACAAGGTTCATTTGCTGAGTCTCCGACTGTTTATTCTTGAACATGTTCAAGAGCGCATCGCGGAACGCCTTGTAACGCAGCGGCTTGGTCATAACGTGTATGTGGCTCAAAGAGGGATCATGCTCCACATCCGCCCGCCGAATGAGCGACACCAGCCGCAGGATTCTGGCCGGCTCCAATGTGGAGTCGGAGGCCAGCGCTTGCAGTAACTGCGTGTCCGTCGTGTCGGCGAAGGTTTCATCGACCAGAGCGATCACCCGACGTTCGTCGGTCGCGAGCTCAGTCATGATGGATTCGAGGAACTCCGCTTCTGTCGCGGCCATGCGTGGCACAATTCCCCAATGCGAGAGGTAGCGAGTCACCAGCCGACGGGTCGTAGGGTGGCTGATTGCTGCGCATACCCGAAGATCGGCGAGCGAAGAAGTCGTCTGGACGGCAGCCGTAGCCTCGACTTGGAGTGGTAGTGGCAATACGACCGAGAATGTGCTCCCTCGTCCGAGGAGACTCTCGACTCTGATCGTCCCACCCATCAGTTCGCTCAGTTGTTTACAGATGCTCAGACCAAGACCGGTCCCTCCATGGACTCTGGTCGATGACCCATCCACTTGAGAAAACGCTTGAAAGAGTTTCGCTTGTCCCTCAGGACTAATACCGGAGCCCGTATCTGTGACGGCAAGTCTGACATTCGCGATGCCATTTACGGTGGAGTTCTGAGACTCCATTGTGACCTGCACGTCCACGTCGCCTGCTTGAGTGAATTTAATAGCGTTGCCGAGTAAATTCGTCAGGATTTGGCTGATCCGAATGGGATCGCCCAGGAAGGCAGTTGGCGCAGAAGGCTCATAGTCCGCCGACAAGCACAAGCCTTTCCGTTGTGCACGCTCAGCCAACAGTTGCATACTAGCGCGTTTGCCTTATTGGTCAACAACTTGGTCACTTCCAGCGGAGTACGACCGATGGGAGAAAGGGAGTAGCCTTTGGAGATTTTCAACCAAGCCTTAGCCGGGGGAAATCGGTCGCGCGGCGGGAGGAGAAATGTGGGATGGCTCGCAGTGGAATGGAGGATTGCGTGTTGAAGAATCTCCGAATGCGTTTAGCGGCTTGATAAGAAGATCAGATACGAGGAACAATCAGGTACGCACATGATTCTGCAACCAGGTCAGTATTTCACGCGTGACCTGTTCCGGTTTGTCTTCATGCACAAAATGCCCGGCGTCAGAAACTGTCTCCACTGTTAGATCGGTGACGAGATCATTCAGCCCATCGAGATTCTGTCGGACGAGCGCATGGTCTTGTAGCCCCCAGATCACCAGTGTGGGTACGGAGAGAGTGGGATATCCCAGCCTTCGCTGACGTAGTGCTCCGCCGCCTCGTATGGCTGCTCGATAGTAATTCACCATGGCGGTGAGCGCTCCCGGCATGCAGGCCTGCCGTCGATACCACCGAATGAGATCATCCGGCATCCGCTCGCGATGAATCGCCATGCGCCCAAAGATCTCACCGATTACATAGCCATGACCGGCCGACAATGCCGCTTCCGGAAGCCAGGGAATTTGGAAAAAGCCCATGTACCAGGAACGGTGCAACTGCCGCCAGTGCCGCACTTCCCGCTCAAAGCAAGCCGGATGGGGCGCGTTCGCTATCACTAAGGCTTCCACGCGATCGGCGTGCCGCATCGCATAGTACCAAGCGATGATTCCACCCCAGTCATGCCCGACCAGGATCGCGCGGTGAACGTGAGCGGTATCGAGGAGTCCGGTGACATCGTCCATCAAGGATTCAATGCGGTAAGCGTCAACGCCTGTTGGTCGTGCCGTGCCACCATATCCTCGAAGGTCTGGGGCCCAGACCCGATACCCTGCCTGTGCCAGCGGATCAATTTGATGCCGCCACGAGATAGCAGACTCCGGAAACCCGTGCAAGCAGAGCAGCAATCGATCACCGGTTCCGGCCATCGCCACTCGGAATGATAACTGGTTGGCTACTACGTGACAAAAGGACAAGGCGGGTGTGTCAGGGAACTCCGGATTTATGTTTCCCATGGGCAATGTGTAGCCTGCATCAATCAGCGCGTTGACGAAAATTCGAAATTGTTGGGCAGATCTTTAAAACCTCGCTATGATCGCCAGCATGGAACGACCAAAGTGGGTGTTTTGGCAAGATCAGGGCAAATGGCGCGGTCATCCGGAGGGTTGTCCGGAGCGAGAAATACACGCGGCGTCATTCGATGAACTGCAGATCAAGGTCCAACAGCTGAGCCGTGATACTTCCAAAAGCGCTCGAGAGATTCAACGCATAGAACGACCCAAAGCAGGAATTTCTGACTTGGATACACCAAGGTATGTTCTTTCGCAGGATCAAGGCAGGTGGCACGGCTATCTGGAGGGCTATCCTGATTCTTCTGTGCAAGGGGAGTCCTTCGACGAAGTTCAGTTCAAGCTTTACCAGCTCTGCCGCGATCGTATCAGCGGAAAGCTCCCCCATCTCCGAAAGATCGCCTGATCGAGAATCGCTGAAGTGCCGCACTCTCAGTTCCAACTTTTCTTCATATCAGAGTGGTGTAGGTATTTGATCGAACATTCCGTTATATGACTCGGAGTTGCATCCGATAACTTCCGGAAAATGTCTCACCAGGAACCAGCCTCTTCAGCCCCCAGTCCGGATGATTAAATGCGTCGGTGGCGCAGGTCATCGGTTCGATGGCGAGCGCAACTCGTGGGGAGCCTGCTATTGCATCTCCGGTATAGATCACCACGGCCGAAAAAGCCGTATCCATGATGATGTCGATCTCATGTCCACTGGTGGGGTGGCGCAGGGACGCTAGGGCCATTCCCTGTGCATCCCGCTCGAGTTGCACATAACAATGATTGAACCGCTGATGACCTATCCTCCGAAAGCGTCGGTAGTCCCACGGCGTGCCGGCCACGTTCAGGACAGTCCCGGTCGGAATGAGCTGCCCGTTGAATTCTAAATAGGCGGATGCCGGGATCCGCACCTCAGCCTCGTCGATCAAGGACGTTCCCACGGTGAAGTAGGGATGAAATCCAACACCAACCGGCGCTGCCTGTTGCCCGACGTTCTTCACGGTGAACATGCAGGTGAGCCCAGAGGCACTGAGGTCATACGTCACCCATATGGCTAGTGAAAAGGGATAACCTCGTCGGGCATATGTATCTGCGTCGAGACAAATCTCAAACGTCGCCTCGTTAGAGTCGGCTTCCTGCACATGCCACGGCAGATTGCGAACGAAGCCGTGAATGGCATTCGGACCTTCCTTGTCGTTGCGTTCCAGTTGGAATGATCGCCCATCGAACGAATACCGCCCATTGCCGATCCGCCCAGGAAACGGAATGAGGACATCGCCCTGTCCGCCTCGCTTCCGGCTGGCGTCAGAATAGCCCCACACAATATCAGCTTCCTGTCCTTTCCCATCGATGAAAAAATACCGCCGTAACGACGCTCCCCAAGGAGATACGATGGCTCGCTGATTTTGGAAAGACAGCGTAAGTTCCGTATCCGGTGTCACTGGTTTCATGGTCGTGCAGTATAGCATTGCGCCGATGGACGGCGAAGGAAAGCTTGCTCGGCCATCTTTCTTTCACCGCGGGAAGGCCACCACTGGAGATCATTCGACGATGATGCAATCTGCGGTGGTTTTGTGAAGGAGGCTCGCGGTTCATAGATCAGACCGGTCCCTCGGGGAAGCCATGATGACGAAAGAGTTGGATTCCGCCAAGGTATTCGTCATTCTGTACGATTTTACTTCACTTTAGGGTGGTGTACCGACAGATCTCAGGCTCAGAGGCCAGAAGTCCTACCAACCGTTGCAACGTCCGGAGACGTGAGGGTGGCGGAATGTGCGTGTTCCGCCACCGGACTTGCCCATTTCTCGACAAATACAAAATCGGCTGGATCGGAACTATTCTGCAGAAGCTCGTAACTGAAACATCCCGATTCGCGGCGTGTCGGGGTGAGCTACTTTGTAAATGGATGACCGGCCTTCTGCCAGTCTTCAAGGCTCATCACGACCGCCGTCGCTTGCGTGAAGCCAAGATCTTGAAGAGACTGTGCCGCCAGCGAGGCACGGTTTCCGCTTTGACATTGGAGAACGAGTGGTCGATCCATCTCGGTGTTGGCAGGAAAACCGAGCTGACTCCAAATTTTGAATTCGAGCACGCCACGCGGAATATTGATCGCTCCCGGCACATGCCCGGCCGCATATTCTTGCGGCTCTCGGACATCCACGATCAACGCAGCACCAGGATTCTCGACGAGCTTCCGATACTCCTCCATGCCGATCGTCTTCACGTGCTTCTGCGCCGCTTCAACCTTCTGTTTCACCACGGGAGGAAAACCCTGCGCGAAGATCGGTGAAGCGAGGGCCAGTATTGCACCCATGATGAAAGCCAGCGGGAATGGAATAGCAGTGCTCATATCTTCTCCATTTTGAAAGAGCTCAAGTAGGCTGGCAACGTCAGCGACATAGTGTAGCGCGCTCCTATCGACGACTCAAGGACGCGACGCAGTGATACAACGGGAAAGCGGGGAGTAGAGATGAGACAGATGACATTCTGCTGTGCTCACGGTATGCTCGGCTGCCTCCATGGCATGGTGAAGCTGCATGAAATTGCCGCCGTAATCGTGAAGGTTCAGGCCAAATAAGCAGTTATGAGTCGATGCTGTAAAAATGGCTGGAGTACCCTGGGAGGCATGGTGATGGTGTCCGTTGTCTTGAGCGCGTGCGGAACGGTTCCCCCGACACCAGTGAGACAGAAGAACGATCCGGTTGTCGATCTATCGAGCAAAGTGCAATCGCTGCAAAGACAACTTCGAGAGCGAGACAAGCGTATTGCGGAATTGGAGTCTCAACTCGAGGCATTGAAACTGATAGACCAAGACTACGAGAGGCAGAAGAAGCCACTCCAGACACCTGCAACGCAGACGCCTATCCAGTGATGACTGTTCTCGGTTTAATACGCTCGCCTCACTTTGGACGGACCATGCTAGATCTTAAGAAATATTCTCTCGTTTCTTTGTATTCCAAGTATTCCAAGAACTATGTTCCCTTTAGAAGGTTGAAAAGAAAGTGTTGAGGTTTGAAGTGGACATATGAGAGGAGACCCTATGGCGACTCTTGATAGAGTGTCCGACGAGAGTGCAGGTGGCTGGAAATAAACCGAAGCTCATCGACGAGTTTATCGGTCGAGTAGATTCCGGTTCCTCTGCTGTGAGCATTGCCCGTATGCAAAGTTCACAGGATGGTAAGAGCAGGGACAGACACCGGAATTCGACGAATATACCGTGGTCTTGCGTGAGATGCTGCGGGTGAAAACGAGACAGGAGGTGCTGCACGTGCAGGCCGGCCACGCAGTGATGACCGTTCGCGGCGAGTGGGTTCGCTACAGCACGCCGGGTCCGGACGGAGCCGAGTGTCTTGCCGTTTGCATTCCGGCGTTTTCTCCCGAGACGGTCCACCGCGACAATGCTCCGCTCAGCACTGAGTAACAACTGATGCCTCGTTTCCTTCATCGAAGCAGAAAGGTGCAAACCTTCCCTCTCCTCACACGCCATTTCTATGGGACGTTGAGCGCTCCCAGCAGCACCTGACACGATGCACTCGACAGTGCAGTGTGCGTTATTCGGACTTCTCGTATACCGCTCGAAGATCGGTCGTCGGAGGAACTGTGCTGTTCACGGTCGTGATCACGGTGTAGGCCAACGCGACTATTCCGATAATAATCCCTCCTACATATAACCAAACCTTGTTCATGGCGTCCTCCCATGTTGAAAGTGGTCCCGGTTCCCGGGCCTATGGTATTGATGATCTTTTTGCAGTCTTCACGGGGCGGGAATAGCCGGCTCTTCCAGTGTGATTGCCCACAGTAGGCCGGTGATCACCAGCCGGGGGAAGCTGCTTACTTTTTTTCAGAAAAAATTCTATTTGCTGGAGAGTTCTGAAGAAAATTAGGACAACGCCCGAAGAAATTTTACCGGTGGCAGAAGTCTACAGAATGGGTCAGGCATGCGCATATGGAGATGTGGGTAGAAGACCGCCTCAATTGAGCAAAGACTCTTAATTGTGTTTTTGTTCCGTCAGGTAAAAGCCATTGCTCCCCCTAAGGGCTTGGGAGATACTGGGGCACGATTCGGAAGTCACAGATTGCCGCGATGTTCGGAAAAGATCCGGAGGAGACATGAGAGAGAAGAAAAAGAAGGAACAGGGAGAGGATACGGACAAGAGGACCGCGATACGCGGGGCAAGCGATCCCTTCCAACGTTTACTCGGGCTGATGTTCAAGGCGCATCCATGGCATGGCGTGTCGATCGGGGAGGAAGCTCCAGACGTGGTCACGGCCTATATTGAAATCGTCCCGACCGACACCGTTAAATACGAAGTGGATAAGAGCAGCGGTTTTCTCAAGGTGGACAGACCGCAGCGGTTTTCCAACTACTGCCCCGTTTATTACGGACTCATTCCTCAGACGTACTCCGGTGAGCACGTGGCCGATATCTTTGCGAAACGAGCCCGCCGCAAGGGTATGGTCGGGGACGGCGATCCCCTCGACATCTGCGTGTTGTCGGAAAAGAGCATTCCCCACAGCGACATCCTCCTGACGGCGTTGCCGATTGGCGGGTTGAGCTTGGCTGATGGTGGTGACGCCGACGACAAAATTATCGCCGTGATGCGGGACGATGCGGTGTACGGCAACTTCACGGACATTTCGGAATGCCCAACGGCTCTCTTGGATCGCCTCCAGCATTATTTTCTCACCTATAAGAGCGCACCCGGCACGACGCATCACAAGGTGGAAATTACGAGCGTGTATGGACGGGATGAAGCGCTGAAAGTCATCCGTGCCAGTCACACCGACTATCGTGCAAAGTATCCGGAGCTGAGTTCTTTGTGGCCTAAAAATCTGTAGGGCGCACGATGGTGTTTAAATTGAATTAAGAGAGGAGTGGACCATCCTGTGTGGACCCATCAGACGGATCGGTGACTGTCGACCTAGAGGGCAGGTTTCTGACATTCCTGTTTGGTCGAGATCGCCTCGGAAAAGTCGTGTACCAAGTACTTTTTATAGAGAGGCGCTCCGCGCCTGAGCCAGATACCCTAGAATTGAGTAGGCGTAGACCGCTTCCGTTCTCGCGAGTCTATTTCATCTCTCAGTTGGTTGTGATGATCAGTTCCCATCCGTTTGCAATGGAGCCAAGATCTTTTGGTTCGTCGTCGAACACAAATAGTCGCCATGAACCGTTTGGAGAGATTCCGTGAAGGACATCCAAATTTGTGCCGTAGGGTGCCGATGGAGCGGGGGCATTGAACGAGTCTGTAGATCCATAATTCGTCGGGCGGTAGGTGCCGGAAAGCATCTGCGCGCTGTTTGGTAGTGTTGATGTTGCAGCGCCGTCAAAAGTGAGGTTCACGTTCACCACATCGGTTACACCGCCTGCATCGGACATGAGCATGACCTTTTGTCCTCCTGGACCGACAAGAAGGATATCAAGGTCATCGGGGTAGGTATGGCTTACGCCTTTCAGCTTGACGACCACTTTGCTGATGACACCGGACATCCCTGCCACATTGATAGTGGAGGGATAGAGTGATCCGTTGCCCCTATCCGGAATTGATATGGTTATGGGGTTCGTAAAGGTTTGCGTGGTGCCGCCGGGTGGCGGGGGCGGCGGTGGAGTACCGGCGGTCAGGGCCAGACGAAGACCGGTTGAATGCCATAGGGTCATTCCTTCGGCAGCACTATGAGGAAGATATCCTTCATACCAAAAAACGATATCCGCATTGTTGATCGACTCGCCATTGTTATAAGGCACCTGTGTATTCGGGCCATAGGTCCACCCCGTGTCTTCTGACCCACGGTAGAGTCGTCCAAACACGGTGTGGTTGGCGTAGCCAGCGACGGGCTGAGTATTTTCGTTCGGAATCGTAAAGTCGGTGAACCCCGGGAATACATCGACAAAACTTCCCGTAACGGAGTCTTTTATACGCCAGCCATGGTCAATGGCTTCGGTTGCTTTGGCGTTGAACTCACTTAACTTAGTCGCATATCCGCCCCCAGTGTTCTGCTGAATCAGATCATTCCCAGCGTCCTGGATGTCAAAATCGATTCGCCAGTTGGGATAGTGGACATGGTCCACCACACATTGTAGCCCCTTGCTGTAGATGTGGGCGTCAAGAATGCCATCGCTACTGAGGTAGTAAACTTGATAGATGTCGTAGTTGCCGATTTGATCACGGATGCCGATCTCATACCATTGCCGTCCATTCAGGATAAATTCGCGCTTTGCGACGAGGGCATTGCCGGCCCAAGGGATGGGTGAGAGGGAGCCTCCCAACCGGTCAGCATAGGGGCCACACGCATTATTGTTGTAGAACACACGCATGACGGGGAAGCTCAGTTTATGAATGAACGGAAGACCCTGGAATTGCACTCCCTTCAGCGACAGGCCGTCGTAGTTTCCACTCACCTCATAGGTAAATGCCCATCCGTTCCACGACACACTTCCAGACGTTTGGGCCAGACCCGATCCTGGGAAGATCAACACGCTGGTCAGAAGTGCACCAGCGAGAAAGGACCAACGAAATCTCCGGCCCATCATAACTCCTCCCTCACTTCAAGGATCCGTTGATTGGTGAGATCGACCCAAGCCGCCAGCTGAGGAGGGGCATCGTCGTGTGTGTGGAAGGAGACGTAGATGACACGTGTATCGAAAAAGCCCTTTCCTTCCGGCCTATAGGCAAGGATGCCGTAGGGGCGCAAGCCGGCAATCCGCTTGAATCCTTGACTGATGAAATATTTGCGCGCCAAATTTGCGGCATCCTTAATTTCCTCATTAGTGATCTCAGGCTGATATTCCTGGGCCGGTGTGACGGTGACGGATTCGATCGTTTCATCGGCGTCGAAGCCGACTTCGACCGTGGCGTTTTTATCATGGCTGAAAAAGACCAACTGGCTCACTACCATCCTGTGGTTCTTATCCTCGTCATCCTCTTTGTCATCCTTCTCAAGCACTGTAATCGGTGTGAATCGATTGCCAAGCTCCTGAATCGCCCTTATATCAGCTTTGGCTTTTTGCTCCAGGCGATCCATTCGGGCTCTTTTGATTCGGTGATCGTACTCTTCTTCGGCCATAGTAGAGCGGACCACGACATTCGCGATGCCGCGCGGCTGCGGCGGCCAGGTCATCCCCTCATGGTTATGGCGATGTCTTGAGGGAGGAACGGCTTGTGCGGGGTCGGTCCTCAGGAGCTCTTGACTTCCTAACAGGACTAATACCATCGCAACTGCGGCGGTTCCAGTCGTGATAAAAAACGCCTGTGTGCTAGGCGGTAGTTTCATCGCTGACCTCCATTGAATTTACGTGTCGATCTACTCAGGATTCGGGCGAGAAGACTAGCAGTCGGGCCGGGATTTACAACCCATCTGGAGAATGAGGAAGATTGCACCTACGTGATAGGGCTCAATGGCCCAGTCCTATGTCGTGAAGTCAGACGATGGAATTCAGGACGCAGTTCAGCGCCATCTATGAACCTACAAGCGACTGGCGCGGATAGGCTCGATCTCTGACAGAGTCTAAAAGGCTCTGCCAATCTATGAGTCTCTGGGCTGCCGCAGCCTTCGGACCATTCACTGCGTGATCAAGTTTCGCAGAGGAGTCGCTAGTCAACCGATGAACCAAACTGTCAGCTTCAGGCCTCCCTGCGTCCGTCGCCACAAGATGGACCTTCTGTCTGGAGAGGAAAATACTCCTCCGTCTGAACGAGGTGGATGGAAGCGGTCTTGGTAGACGGTCCGGTCTTCGCCGTATGGGCTGTATGGGTGGTGCACGTGCCACGTAGTGTAGGGGTTACGGTGATCCAACAGATCACGTTGGGGAGTTGTTTCATTGAACCGATGATAGTGCGTGATGAGTTGTTTAGGGGAGTTTAGGGGAGGGCGATCTCTTTGACAACCTGGGAAGCAGTTACTATAATGAACCGATTTTTACGAATGAGCTAGGATTTGCAAAGCCTTATACGCAATTTTTCCATTATCGCTCATATCGATCACGGCAAATCAACCCTCGCTGACCGGTTCCTGGAAGCTACTGGCGCAGTCACTGCTCGAGAGGCGAAAGACCAGATCCTCGATGCCATGGACCTCGAGCGGGAACGTGGCATTACGATCAAAGCCCATGCAGTGGCCATCCGGTACAAGGCCAAGGACGGGAAGACGTATGCCTTGCATTTGATCGATACGCCGGGGCACGTCGATTTCACCTATGAGGTCTCCCGCAGCTTAGCGGCTTGTGAAGGAGCGCTCTTGCTGGTCGATGCCACTCAGGGTGTGCAGGCGCAGACGATTGCCAACGTCAATTTGGCGATGGCCAATCATCTCATGATTATTCCGGTCATCAATAAGATCGATCTAGCTAGTGCGGATGTCGAAGGGACGAAGCAGTCGATCTCGGACGTCTTGCAGCTTGATGCTGAGGATGCCATCCCGATCAGTGCGAAAGAGGGAAAGGGTGTAGACGATGTTCTGGAGGCGGTTATTGCGCGGATCCCTCCACCGTCCGGTGATCAACAAGCCCCTCTCAAGGCTCTCATTTTTGACTCCTGGTTCGATAATTATCAAGGGGTGATCGTTCTCTTGCGAATAGTGGATGGTTCGGTCCGACCTGGTATGAAGATCAAAGTCATGTCGAATGACCGGACGTTTGAAGTCATGGAAGTAGGGCAATTCACTCCCAAACGGGCGAAGAAGACCGAACTATTGACCGGCGAGGTCGGGTATCTGTGTGCCAATATGAGAGAAGTCGCCGATGTCAAGATCGGTGATACCCTGACGGATGCCGTGACACCCACCGCTGAACCATTTCCCGGGTACAAGGAAGTGAAACCATTGGTGTTTTGCGGTCTCTACTCGACGGATACGGCGAAGTATGAGGACTTACGAGACGCTCTGGTCAAACTTCGCCTGAACGACTCGTCGTTCGTCTACGAGCCGGAAACTTCGCTGGCGCTCGGCTTCGGGTTCCGCTGCGGATTTCTCGGCTTGCTGCACATGGAGATCATTCAGGAACGGCTGGAACGGGAGTATGGCCTGACGTTGATCACGACGGCTCCCACGGTGGTGTACCACGTGACGACAACGAAGGGCGACAAGCTGGAGATTGACAATCCGGCTGAACTGCCTCCGCTCAATAACATCGTCTCATTTGAAGAGCCCTTCATTCTCGCGACGGTCATTACACCTGAGCGATATATGGGGTCCATTCTGCAGCTGTGCCAAGAGCGAAGGGGAATTCAGCGTAGCTTACAGTTTCTTGACCCCACCCGCGTGATGATCAGCTACGAGCTGCCGTTGAATGAGGTGATTCTGGATTTTTACGACAAGTTGAAGTCCAAAACTCAAGGCTATGCCTCCCTGGACTATGAATTGCTCGGATACCGCGAGTCCGATCTGGTGAAAATCGATATCTTGCTGAACGGTGAAGCGGTGGATGCCCTGTCCTTCATTACGCATCGTGAGCGTGCGTACCATCGCGGGCGGCAAATGGCTGAAAAGATGAAAGAGCTGATTCCTCGTCAGATGTTTGAGATTGCCATTCAGGCGGCGATCGGGAACAAGGTGATCGCCCGCGAGACGATCGGGGCGATGAAAAAGAACGTGACGGCGAAGTGCTACGGTGGAGACATCACTCGCAAACGGAAGTTGCTGGAGAAACAGAAGGAAGGGAAGAAGCGTATGAAATCGGTCGGCAGTGTCGAAGTCCCCCAGGAAGCGTTCCTGGCGATTTTGAGAGTCGGAGAAGAATGAGCCTCGATCAGAACCAGAGAAATGTGGATAAGCTGCCGGGTTCTCCGCGAGGAGGGGAGCAGGCATCGCTTCCAGGAGCCAAACTGGCGGACAATACCGACCAATCGGGACGAAAGTCCATCGTCCGAGAGTATGCGGAAGCGATCATCGTGGCGATGCTCCTGGCATTCGCCATTCGCGTGTTCGTCGTGCAGGCATTTAAGATTCCATCCGGATCCATGATTCCCACCTTGCTGATCGGCGATCATATCTTGGTCAGCAAACTCTCCTATGGTCTTCAGTGGCCGACGGAGTGCCAATTGCAATGGACGTTCCCCCCGGTCAATTGCTACACCTCCAAAACGGTGGTGGCATTCGGCAAACCGCAACGGGGTGACATCATTGTGTTTCGGTTCCCCGAGGATGAAGAGAAAGATTTCATCAAGCGTATTGTCGGGCTGCCGGGGGATACCGTGCAGGTTCGGAATAAGGTCGTGATCGTGAACGGCCAGCCGCTCGACGACAAGGCCTTTACGCAACGAATCGATCCCGGCATCATCGATGGGACGATCAACCCCCGTGATAACTTCGGACCGGTGACCGTGCCGGAGGGATCTTACTTCGTCATGGGCGACAATCGCGATCAAAGCCTGGACAGTCGGTTCTGGGGCTACGTCCGTGAGGAGAAAATCCGCGGCAAGGCGTTCCGTATCTATTGGTCCTGGAATGGACAGGGGAATTGGACGGAGTGGGTCCGATGGGAACGATTCGGCAAGGCGATTCAGTAAAGAAAAGCACCCGCGCTTCTCATTCGAAGGAAGACTCGAACGAGACGAGCGGCACTCCGTCGCCCAAGGCACTCCGACAGTATCTTCAACGATTTCCACAGGCATCGGTCCTCGTAGTCGGCGATCTCATCCTCGATCACTATGTCATGGGGAGAGTCAGCCGAATCTCTCCGGAAGCGCCCGTCCCGGTGGTCCATGTCGAATCGGAATCGCTCAGGCTTGGCGGTGCCGCCAACGTGTTCAACAATATCTTGGCGCTGGGGGGAAAAGCCGACCTCTGCGGCGTGATTGGATCGGATGAAAGCGGGCGTCTTCTGATGAAGGAGCTTGGCGACAAACGATCAAACCGCGGTGGCGTGGTGATCGATCATGATCGCCCGACGACCAGAAAAAGCCGGGTCGTCGCGCATAACCAGCAGATCGTACGGTATGACATCGAGGGACGAAGTGAATTGAAAGCAGCGCTGCGGCAAAAGATTCTCCGGTATGTGGAGTCACGGATTCGGGACTTATCCTGCGTGGTGGTGTCGGACTATGCCAAGGGAGTCGTGTCCTCGGCACTCATGTCCGAGATCACACGACTCGCCGCCCTACGGAAGGTTCCGGTCATCGTCGATCCGAAAGTCGAACATTTCAGCTACTACAAAGGTGTGACCGTGCTCACACCGAATCATCTTGAGGCAGCCCAAGCATCCGGTTTGCACGGTGACGGGGACCAGACGATCGACGAAGCCGGAGCGATGATTCGGCAGCGTCTGGGGTGCCAGTCCGTCCTGATCACACGCGGCGAAAAAGGCATGAGTGTGTATGAGAGCGACGGCGCATCGTGGCATTTGCCTACGAAGGCGCGGCAGGTCTACGACGTCACCGGCGCAGGAGATACCGTCATCGGAACCCTGGCGCTGGCCCTCTCCGCCGGCGCAAGCATCAGGATGGGGGCGATCATGGCGAACTACGCTGCCGGGATCGTGGTGGGAATGGTCGGCACCGCGACGGTCTCGCCCAAACAGTTGTCCGAGGCGTTCGGAGATGCCTAGAGCTTCACGATCGGTCACCGTTGTGATTCCCGCCAGGTATGGCTCTTCGCGGTTCCCGGGCAAGCCGCTCGTGGAGCTGAACGGCAAGCCGATGATTCAACATGTGTATGAGCGGGCCGTGGCCTGCCGTGCCGTGTCTGATGTCTTGGTCGCCACCGACGACGAGCGTATCAAACAAGCCGTCGAGCGGTTTGGTGGGCGCGTGATTATGGTCACCGGTGATTATCGGACGGGGACGGACCGGGTCGCCGCCGTGGCCCGTATGTTTGCGGGGGAATATTTCTTGGACTTGCAGGGCGATGAAATTCCTTTGAGCTCCGAGTTATTGACCGACCTGATCGAGCCGTTTCTCGAAGGCAGGGTCGGCATGGGGACGCTCAAACGCGTGATGGACCCGACGGACGACCTTGTCAATTCTGCCGTGGTCAAGGTTGTGACCGACGCCAGAGGCGATGCCCTGTACTTTTCGCGAGCGCCGATCCCATTCGTCCGTGATGATCCGGGAAGGCAGGTGGTCGGAGGACTCCATTATATTCATCTTGGATTGTACATCTATACGAAGGAAACGTTGCTGCGATTTGCGGCTCTGCCGACGAGTCGGTTGGAAGAGGCCGAAAAGCTTGAACAGCTTCGTGCATTGGATCATGGCATCCGCATCCGCGTGTGGGAAACCAAACATGCCTCCCTGCGGGTTGATCGACCGGAGGATGTGCCTCACGTCGCGGATCGACTGCAGCAGTTTACGGCAATCAAGCGTGAGCTGGAGAACAGTGGAGCGTTTTTTAAGCGATGAGATGCGTGACCGGATTGAAATGGTCTGACGTCCAGGAGAGAGGACAGCCATGAACAAGTTTATCTTCGTGACGGGCGGAGTGGTCTCGTCGCTTGGGAAAGGACTGGCTTCGGCCTCCATTGGGAACCTGCTCGAAAGCCGAGGGTTGAAGATCACGTTTCTGAAGTTGGATCCGTACATCAACGTCGACCCCGGCACGATGAACCCCTATCAACATGGGGAGGTGTTTGTCACGGACGACGGAGCTGAAACGGATCTCGACCTCGGGCACTACGAGCGATTCACGACCCTGTCGTTGACCAAGGAGAGCAATTACACGACCGGTCGCATCTATCACTCGGTCATCACCAAAGAGCGCCGGGGAGATTATCTCGGTGGGACGGTCCAGGTCGTACCCCATGTGACGGATGAGATCAAACAGGCGATCATGCGGATCTCCAAAGGGATCGATGTCACGATCGTTGAGATCGGCGGGACGGTCGGCGACATTGAGAGCTTGCCGTTTCTCGAGGCCATCCGGCAGATGCCTTACGATGTCGGGCGTGACAATGTGTTGTACGTCCACCTGACCTTAGTGCCCTACATCGGCACGGCCGGTGAATTGAAGACCAAGCCGACGCAACATTCGGTGAACAAACTTCGGGAAATCGGTATCCAGCCCAACATTCTGTTGTGTCGAACCGACCGCTATATTCCCCCCGAGCTCAAGGGCAAGATCGCGATGTTCTGTAATGTCGACAACGATGCCGTCATCACGGCCAAAGATGTCGAGACGATCTACGAAGTGCCGATCGTCTTCAGAAAAGAAGGGTTGGACGAATTGATCGTTCGTCAGCTTCATCTGGAGACCGGCCAGCCCAATCTTCGCGAGTGGGACGCAATGGTGCAGAAGATCAAGCGTCCGAAGCACGAAATTTCCATCGCGTTGGTGGGTAAGTATGTGGGATTAAAAGAATGTTACAAGAGCTTGGGAGAGGCGTTGGTTCACGGCGGGATCGATCATGAGACCAAGGTGAATATCAATTGGATCGAGTCCGAAGATATTGAGCGGCAAGGGACGGAGAGAATCCTGCGAGAGGCTGACGGCATCTTGATTCCCGGTGGATTCGGAACGAGAGGAATCGAGGGAAAAGTGACGACCATTCGGTACGCGCGGGAACGTCAGGTGCCATTCCTCGGCCTATGTTTA
>Ga0073934_10002974_pt1 | contig 32788 bp, 29 predicted proteins | sample LarsenN4metaG_FD_76834 | JGI IMG/M metagenome (GOLD analysis project Ga0073934, IMG submission 76834) | Hot spring sediment bacterial and archeal communities from British Columbia, Canada, to study Microbial Dark Matter (Phase II) - Larsen... ...
ACCAGCGCCGACCACCCGAAGAGATCGCCTGTGCCGAGGGTGTTCAGAACGATTTCCCGATCTCTTTGAGGAAGAGTCGATACGATGTGGACTTCACCTTCTACGATCATGTACACCTTATTGAGTTCTTCGCCTTCACGATGAAAGTAATGATCCCTAGCAATGCTTACTTCATCGCCGGCTTTCGCCAGCTTGGTTATCTGGTCAATCGTTAAACCGCTGAAGAAAGGGAATCGTCGGATCAGTTCAGGTGAGACCATAACGCCTCCTCGTCATTGTGGTTTATCTCCCGAAGGACTGCCTCTGTCGCCAAAGGTATGGCCGCCGCTACGGTTGGGCTTGGTCGATCTCCGAATTCGAATATATTCTCAACCCCGATTGCGAAGATCACGATATTTTCTGGGAGCTGGAGTCCCATCTTGCGCCCTAATTCAATAGCAGTGACCAGATTGGCATCATGAGGAGAAGCAGTGTGTTGGGTTGGACTCAACGCTCTCAGCTCTGCGAGAGTCATCCTCAGGATACACCCGGGTTTCTGATCTCTCCCATGAATGGCATCGATCAAGATCACCCGGTCATATCCCACCATCGATTCCATCAGGGTCAAGCCGCCCACACTCGCCTCGGCGACATCGATTCCGGTTTTGGAGGGTAACATTGAGCGTACCGATTCAGCCACCAGTACGCCGATCCCGTCATCGGTCAGTATGGGGTTTCCGAGGCCCAGAATTAGAGTCTTCATACAGCGATCAATCCGTGAACTGACTCAGCCTCTCCAATATCGTACCATCGGGGCCCTTGATGATAACCTCCAGGGGCATTTGACCGGGCAGTGAATGGGTCGCACAAGACATGCATGGATCGTAGTTGCGGAACGCCATCTCGATCCGATTAAGCAGACCTTCTGTGATGACCGTTCCTTTTTGGATCAATCCGGCAGCAGCCTTCTTAATTGACATCGTGATTGGGGCATTATTATTAGTCGTCCCGACGATCAGATTCACCTTGGTCAATATCCCTTTATCATCTGTCCAGTAATGGTGGGTGAGTGTTCCCCGGGGAGCTTCAACACTTCCGACTCCTTCATCTGGGGTGTTGGTGACGACGGTGCGAACATTCGGATCGGTTATCTCGGGATCAGTGATCAATTCAAGCATTCGCTCTGCGGCATAAAGCAGTTCAACGAGGCGAGCCCAATGGGTAGCAAGCCGGAAATGGACAGGCTCGTAACGGCCATTGATCTTCTTGCTCCCTAAAGTCTCGTAGAACTTTTCGAAGGCTTCCTGCGCCTTTGGTGTTGCCATGCCGTCGGCAGCGTTCAGCCTCGATAGAGGCGTTGCGCAGTAGATTCCACTCTCCTGACCATCCACAAATCCCTTCCAGCCGACATCCTTCAAATAGGGGAATTTGAGATAAGACCAGGGTTCGACTCGTTCGGCGACATGCTTCACATAGTCCTTCGGGGGATATTTAACGAACTCTTTACCATCAGGACCGACGACACGAATCAGGCCGTCGTAGAAGTTCACGCAATTCTTCTCATCGACCGTGCCCATGTAGTACGTCTTATGGGTGAACGTGTCACTTAAGATCAAGTCGACATATGCCTGATTTGCCAGAACGATTTCGTCGAAGATTTTCAAACTGAACAGGGCAAAATCGACGTTCTTCCTGGCAATCGATTCGATTTCGTCCCTTTCTTCCTTGCTTATCGCTTTGCTCCAGCCGCCTGGCATCCCTGCGACGGGGTGAACGCCGCGCCCCCCGACAATTTTGATAACATGGTGGTTCCGAATACGGCAGTCGATGACTTCTTTGCCAATTTCTACTCCGACCTTGTGAACCACCCCTAGGATGTTTCTCTCCGCGGCTGGCGCGTCTGGACCGACAACGAAATCAGGGCCTCCCAGGGCATAGAAGTGCGTCGTATGGTCTGTTACATAGAATGAGGAGTAGAACATTTCGCGCACTTTATTCACTGCAGAGGAAGGTTCCACATGGTATAGCGCATCTAGCGCTTTCGTACTCGCCATGTGGTGCGCTTCCGGGCAAACCCCACAAATGCGGTTCGTAATCCGAGGCATCTCCTCGGCAGGCCGTCCCACACAGAATTGTTCAAACCCCCGGAGTTCCGGGATCTGCAAGTAAGTATTTTCTACTTCACCTTCTTCGTTCAGGAAGATCTCGATCTTCCCGTGTCCTTCCAGGCGGGTAATCGGATCAATCGTGATGCGTTTCATCATTCTTTACCTCCATTCGACCCATTCTCGCGGACTCTCTTCAACAATGAGTGGGCCATGCTGAACCGATAGAACGTACCCGCCGGATCGGCGAGTGTATCCATCACGGATGATATCTTTTCGTTCAATTCGTGCTCTTCCATGCCTGCAGCGCCAACACCGACCACAGAAGCAATGGCGGAAAGCATCTTCGCGCCCTGATCTTCGACTCCGTCCAAAGGACCATAGCATCCTCTACATCCCATCCCCACTTGCGGGCACAACGCTCCACAGCCCGATCTGGTTGCTGGTCCCATGCACACGATACCCTGTTCGAGGAGGCAAAGATCGGGTTGCGGAATGATTTCGTATGGTCGGTAGAATTGACTGATGGATTTTTCGTTTTTCTCCCGGGGACACTCCTCGCAGACTGCAACCTGGCCCGCGCCAACAATTGAGCCTGATGGAGGGAGGGGGCTGCCGTGAAGCAAAGCGTTCACGACGACTTGAAGAACAGCCCAGATCTGCTCCGGCTCTGGTGGACACCCGGGGAGGTAATAATCCACAGGAACGACCTGGTCGAGCGATTTCACGGTGTGATAGAACTCGGGCAGGGTCAACTCGCCTTCGGGAACTTTCGTTGAGACTTGCGGTAAAATCCCCTCGGGATTGTCGAGTGAAGCGTTTTCCAAATACACTGTACGGAGCGTCTCGTCCTTTGTCGTCAGATTAGAAAGAGCTGGTATACATCCTTCGTAGGCGCAGGATCCGTAAGCCACCAGGACTTTCGATTTCTGACGGAGGAGATGAGCCATCTCTTCGTTCTCAGAGTTCCGAATAGCGCCGTTAAACAAGCAGACATCGATGTATCCATCTGGATAACTCTCAACGTCTTTTACTTTAAAGTCTGCAATGCATGGGAAAAAGGCGAGATCGAAGACCTCGTCCACGACCAGGATCTTATCCCCGATATTTAATGTCGAAATCTCGCAGCCACCACATGCTGCCGCCCAGTACATCGCAAGTCTGGGTTTATCAGCCATCTTAAACCTCCTCAGCGACTGGCGCTTTTTCAATGATTTCAGCCGGTCCGTGCCCATTCTCCGACCAGACTGATTCTTTCCAGCGCAGAGGACCGAGGGCACGAATCTGCTGAGTCATGCGGTCGACTGCCTGAGCAAGGACATTTCCTTCTGAGGCAGAGGCCCAGACTAACTGGACGCGTTCGTCTTCGACGCCCCATTGCTTGAGCAGGTTCTTCAGGAGGAAAAACCGGCGCAGCGCTTTGATGTTGCCTTCGACATAGTGGCATTCTCCGGGGTGGCAGCCGGCGATCATCACGCCGTCCGCTCCTTCACGCAGTGCTTTAAGGACAAACTGGGGATCCACGCGCCCGCTACACATGACCCGGATTGGGCGCATATTTGGAGCATATTTGATGCGAGCGGTACCAGCGAGATCTGCCGCCCGGTAGGAGCACCAGTTGCACAGAAATCCAACGATTACGGGTTCGAATTGTTCGCTCATATTCAATCTCCCGATCAGACAGGCTCAGCCTGCGGCTGGCGTACATCCCACAAGATGCCTTCGATCTCAGAAAGGACCTGTTGGTTTGTAAAGTGAGCGCCAGTTATAGCGGCACTCGGGCAGGCTGCGACGCATGTCCCGCAGCCCTGGCAAAGAGCCGTGATGACCTCCGAAACTTTTCGATCTGCGTGGAACACGATGGCATTGTATGGGCACAGGTTGTTACAAATGCGGCAACCGGAGCAGAGTTCGGCGTTGATGCTCGCCCGTACAGGTTCCATCAGCACGGTCCCCTGGCTGATCAAACTAGCGACACGGGCTGCCGCCGCCGCTCCTTGAGAGACAGAGTCAGGGATGTCTTTCGGACCCTGACATGCGCCTGCAATCATTACCCCTTCCGTCATGGTAGCAACCGGGTCGAGCTTCGGATGCCGCTCGACAAAGAACCCATCGAAATCACAGCCAAGACCGAATAGGTGGGCGATTTCCTTGGAGTCATCTCGAGCCTGGATGCCGGCGCTTAGAATCACCATGTCAACCGGTATACGCCGTTGACGACCGATCAGCGTGTCTTCAGCCTGAATGATCAGTTTGCCTTCTTCACCAGGGAGACGGGCTGCGTCTGTGACCTCCGCAACCCTGCCTCGAATGAAGTGCGTGCCTTCATGGAGCAGGCGGTGGTAGAACTCTTCGTACCCTTTTCCCGGAGTGCGCATATCGATATAAAAGTTGAAGACTTCTGCTTCCGGCAGCCTTTCATGGACCAGGTGCGCAAACTTCAGCGAGTACATGCAACAGACTTTCGAACAGTATTCGTTGTAGTTCTTATCCCTCGATCCCACACAATGGATGATAGCGACGCTTTGGGGCTGTGTCACGCCGTCCCGCAGGACGATCTTGCCTCCGGTCGGACCCGCAGCGTTCACCATTCTTTCGAATTCAAGACTGGAGAAGACGTTGGCGAGTCTCCCATACCCATACTGGGGAATGCGTCGCGCGTCGAACAGATCATATCCAGTCGCAAGGATAATATTCCCGACTTCAACCGTGATCAGCTGGTCCTGTTGCTCGAAGTCGATCGCCCCAGTCGGACATAGGATCTGGCAGGCTTTACATTTCCCTCGCTCGAAATAGGTGCAATTCGCCGGGTCGAGGACCGGATATTTCGGAACAGCCTGGGGAAATGGTCGATAAATCGCTTTTCGGTAGGATAGCCCGGCTTCGAACACCTCGTCAATGACCTTGCGTGGACATTTTTCTTCGCAAATTCCGCATCCGGTGCATAGGTCTTCGTTCACGTAGCGGGCTTTCTTCCTGACGGTGACTGAGAAATTGCCAATGTATCCCGACACGTTTTCGACTTCACTCCAGCTCCAAAGGGTGATATTGGGGTGCTGCCCGACGTCCACCATCTTGGGAGTCAAGATACACGCGGAGCAGTCCAGTGTCGGGAAGGTCTTATCGAGCTGGGCCATGTGACCACCGATGGATGGTTCGCGTTCAACCAGGTAAACATGGTAACCGGCATTGGCCAGCTCCAGTGCAGCTGAGATCCCGGCGATGCCTCCACCTACGATCAGTGTATTGGAGTTGATTTGGACTTGAAGTGGTTCCAACGGTTGGTGATATACAACCCTTTGCACAGCGGCATTGACCAGCGCTTTAGCCTTCTGGGTCGCCATTTCTTTATCGTTGGTTGCCCAGGAGTTGTGCTCCCGGATGTTTGCCATTTCGAAGAAATAAGGATTGAGACCGCCGCGCTGGGTAGCCCCACGGAAAGTCTTCTCGTGCATATGAGGGGAACAGGCTGCAACCACGATTCTCGTCAGTCCATTCTGTTTAATATCCTCTTCAATCAGCTCCTGACCAAGGCTGGAGCACATAAATTTGTAATCCCGGGCGCAAACGACATTGGGTTGTTCACCAGCCCACCTGGCAACCTCTACAACATCAACCACACCTGCGATATTCGTTCCACAATGGCAGACGTAAACGCCGACGCGTTCTTCACTCATGACTCAACCCTCCACCGGCATTCTCGGCATTGGAAGCTCTTCTTTGCCGGTCTTTTTCTTTTTAGCTGCCTCTTCCACGGGGATTTCAACACCGATCTTGGCTAACGCAGGTCTAGCATCAACGAATTCCTTGCCGATACCCAAATCGATGGGATCCATCCCTAACGCCAGCCCAATCATCTGAGTGAAATAGAGGATCGGTATCTTGAAATCTGATTTGAAATACTTGTTTACACTATCCTGATAGGCATCCAAGTTTAGCTGACACATCGGGCAGAGTGTCACGATGACATCCGCATCATATTCTGATGCGTTTTTCAACAATCTGTAGATCAATTCAAGGGCGACATTTTCACTGATCTGGGTCATGTGTCCGCCGCAGCAGTGTGCTTTGAGCGGAAAATCGACGACCTCTGCGCCAAGGGTAGCCATGAGGGTATCCATGGTGTTCGGATACTCTGGATTATCGAAAGTCCCATCGAGAACAGGGCGGAGCATCACGCAGCCATAATAAGGTGCAACACGAAGTCCTGTTAAAGGCTTCGTTATCTTCTCGGCAAGCCGCTCATACCCGAGATCGTTGACGAAGACGTCGAGAAGGTGCCTGACTTTTACTGTGCCAGGTGAATAATGCAAACCTCCAGCAGCCAGGGCTGTGTTTACCTGGGAAGCAAGCTCAGGGGAATTCCCCATATAGTGGTCTACTTTGCGTAAATTCAAGTAGCAGGCGCTGCAAGGCGCGACCACCTGGTGCCCGTTCCCTGGTTGTTCTGCTGCCAATGCCAGGTTTCTTGCCACTAACGCATAAGCTGGCAGGGCATCCACAGCGAAGTATTCTGTTGCGCCGCAGCAGTTCCAATCATCGATCTCCTGCAGCTCAAGTCCCAGGGGACCGGCAACAGCCATGGTTGATTTATGGTAAGCGGAAGCATTTCTTTCTAACGAACAGCCCGGGTAGTATCCGTATTTCATGCTTCACCTCCCAGTTCTCTGGCTTTTTCCAGGATCGCCCTGAGCTGCTGGATGCTCTTGATCTTTTTTGGAGTTAAATCCATGCGCCCTTTTCGCCACATCCCCAACCCCATCGGCGCCATTTTTACGACATCCAATGGATGGTGGGACAGGTGGTAACGTGTTGCGAGACCTAATTCGAAACTTCTCCCATAATTTTCTACGTAGCCGATGAAAGTCTGGGAAAAGTCAGGCGCATCGGCGGCCGTCGACTGGCGATAGTAGCCGTGTTTGATCGCCATTCGCTTCAAGGTGTACATCAAATCTGTGATGTGGATTTCCTGAGGGCAGCGAACAGTGCAGTAATAACATGAGACGCAATACCAGGGCGTGTTGCTGCTGAGCACTTGCTGTTTCATGCCTGCGGTTATCATGGCGAAGAGCGCCCTGGGTGTGTGCTCCATGTCCTGTCCTGATGGGCAGGAGCCTCCGCACGTGCCACATTGCAGACATAATTCGAGGTTTGTTTTCCCCCCGGGAGTTGCTGAAACAACTTCCTCGAAGAAAGTTGGTGTCCGTTCTTGAGTGGCGGTTACTACCATGTAGACCTCCTGTTAGGTTGGTAATTATTAAGCCATCTCGAGTAACCTTGATAAAGAACTGGATGAATTCCACTGGTTATATAACCACCGACAAAGAACGCAGGTGTTGATATGATTGTTTGTTTCGTGCCACCTCACAGGGAAGGTTTCACTTAAAGTGTAAGTTCTCTTGATAACAAGTATCTAGAAACCGATTGGATATGACTAGTAACAAATGACACAATCAACCGTGACAAACGTAACTTAAAGAAAAATAAGAGAAATCGATAACAGCAGTAAATTGACGACCAATTTTGTAGGATTTATTGACCAGTTTGTGCTAAACTTAAAGAGGGAAGGAAATTAGTTGATTAGACTGTTCTGTTTGGTTAAGAGTACACATGAAATCATCTGATCAACCTATCCAATATATCCATTTCCGATCTGGTTTGTGGGAGACAATTGAAGCAGGCGTGATTGTGGAAGCACCTGTTTCGCTTACTGTTAACGGTGAAACCTGGCTGACTTTCATGTGTACCCCCACTCACCTGGAAGCCCTTGGGGTAGGATTCCTCTTCAACGAGGGAGTTATAGAGAATATTGATGAAATCGCGGAGCTCAGGCTGTGCCCGACGTGGGACAACCTGGATGTCTGGCTCATTCGAACAGTTGAAAAACCCCGAGAATGGAAGCGGACATCTGGCTGCACGGGCGGCTACACTGCAGCAGTTCTCAATGAAATTCCTCGACCGGTATTGAACGGCCTGTCAATCAGTCCGAAAAAAATCACAGAGCTGATCGACACCCTTTTTGATTCCCAGGAACTGTATCGAAAAGTGGGTGGAGTGCACACCTCGATCTTGAGTGATGGCGAGGATTTCATCTTGATGGCCGAGGATATTGGTCGGCATAATTCTCTGGATAAAATCGCCGGGCGGTACCTGCTCGAAGGGATCGAATTGAAGAATAAGATCATTCTGACGACAGGCAGGATCAGCTCGGAAATGCTGCAAAAAGCGGCGCGGATAGGGGCTTCTGTTGTTGTTTCCAGGACGTCGCCGAGCTCGCTGTCCATCGAACTGGCGGATAGATTGGGAATCACTTTGATCGGATATGCCAGGCGTGACCGGCTCAACGCGTACACACATCCAGAGCGACTCTTCGGATTCAAGCAAGATCATAAGACGGCTGTCCCAGCCATGCGGACTGAAGAGTGATCGAATCTTATACAGATTCGACTTTCACCGCACAGACCTTGTATTCGGGGATTTTCGCGATCGGGTCGAGTGCGGCATGAGTTAATTCATTCGCGGAAGCTTCTGGAAAGTGAAAATTTGCGAAGACCATTCCTGGGGGAACCCGGTCCGTTACAAGGGCTTCCGCCTCGATCGAACCTCGTCTCGATGAAACCCGGACGCGCTTTCGCCCATTGAGTCCTAATCGATCTGCATCATCGACATTAATTTCGATCCATGGTTTATCGACCATTTTGAAGAGGCCAGAGGATCTGCGGGACAGTTCCCCACCATGCCAGTGGAATATCATGCGTCCAGTATTCAAAACCATCGGATATTCGTCATCAGGCAGCTCGGCGGGGGGAATATGATGAACCTGTATGAATCTTCCCAGTCCCCTCGTAAACTTATTCACATGGAGGATTGGCGTTCCCGGGTGGGACTCATCCGTGACTGGCCATTGGAATGTCTCGCCCTTGTTCAACCTTGTATAAGTCACTCCGCGATAACTGGGAGCTAAGTCAGCGATTTCGGCCATGATCTGTTCGGGAGATTCGTACTCCCAGCCAGACCATTGACCGTCTGAAATTTGCATGCTTCCCTCACTGAGCACAGCCTTCGCCAGGCTGGCGATAATTCGCCAGTCCTCTTGAGCAAAACCCGGTGGATCGATAACTTTCCGGACCAGTTGAATCCGCCGTTCGGTATTCGTAAAGGTGCCAGATTTTTCTGCAAAGCTTGCTCCCGGGAGAAGGATATCCGCGTAGACGGAAGTTTCGGTTGGAAATATCTCCTGGAGGAGGATAAATTCGCAATCGTCGAGGCATTGCCTGACGTGATTGGTGTCGGGATCGCTCATAACAGGATCCTCCCCAAGGATGTAAAGAGCCTTGATTTTTCCGCCCTCGATCGCCGGGATCATCTCTGTAACGGTCATTCCAGGTGTACCTGGCAAAGCCGCGCCCCAGGCATTTTCAAATTTCCTGCGCACATCGTCATTAGCGACTGGTTGGTATGCAGGGAAAACATTCGGCAACCCGCCCATATCGCAAGCTCCTTGAACGTTATTCTGTCCCCTCAGCGGATTCACTCCGCCGCCCGCGATACCCATATTTCCGAGGAGCATTTGCAGGTTCGCCAGGGAAAATACATTCTGGACACCGGTGATATGTTGGGTGATCCCCATCGCCCACAGGACTGCCATTGGTTTTCTTGTCCCCATAATATCGGCAGCTGCAACCAGCTGATAGATTGGCACACCGGTAATTTCAGCTACCCGCTCGGGAGGATACTGATCCACGGCAGTTTTAAATTCTTCGAAACCTTCCGTTCGTTCGGAAATAAAAACCTTGTCTTCAAGGTTTTTCTCAAGGATGAGATACATCAGGCCATTGAGGAGCGCAACATCAGTCCCTGGTCTATGGCGAATGTGGACTGCTGCCAGCTCGGTCAATGGTATCCGGCGTGGATCGGCGACGATCAAAGCTGCACCACGCTGCTTGACAGCCTGACGGATGCGCATCCCAATAACAGGGTGCTGCTCGGTCGTATTAGATCCGATGACAAAGTATGCCTGCGCGTGATCGGCGATGTCTTCGATCGAGTTTGACATTGCACCGGACCCGAAAGAAGTGGCCAGACCGGCCACGGTGCTGCTGTGTCAAAGACGGGCGCAGTGGTCAATGTTGTTCGTCCCGATCACCTGTCGGGCAAATTTGTTCATCAGGTAGTTTTCTTCGTTGGTGCATTTTGCAGATGTCAGCACACCGATAGAATCAGGTCCGTTTGCAGCCCTTATTGTTGTTAATTTACGGGCGGCGATGTCAAGGGCCGTGGTCCAATCGACCTCCACCCATTCTCCACGTCCCGCTTCACGTGGCGAGCCATCAAGCAGGTATTTCCGCACCCTGGGTTTTGTCAGCCGATCAGGATGATGAACGAAGTCGATGCCGAATCGACCCTTGACGCAGGTCCAACCATGGTTGACCGGAGCTTCCCATGCAGATTCGACTCGCACGATCTGGTCGTCCTTCACACCCAGCACAATCTGACAGCCGACTCCGCAGTAAGGACAGACTGTTTGAACCCGCCTGAGCTGCCATGAGCGGCCTTTTCCGAGAGATTGTCTTGGAAACAGTGCTCCAGTAGGACAAACTGCAACGCAGCTCCCGCAGAATTCACATTGGCTCAAAGCCATCACTGTATTGGCGCCAAAGGCAATATGAGAATTGGAACCGCGGGAGTTGAACCCGATCGCTCCAACACCATTTATGTTCGAACATGCCCGGACACAACGCCGGCAAAGAATACACTTGTTCCGATCGACCTGAATAAATGGGTTAGGATCATCAACCAAATACTCCCGGCGAAGACCTGCCTGAATCAAAGGTTTAGCTCCATATTCGTATGCGTATTCCTCGAGCAGGCAGGTCGCCGAAGCATCACAGGTCATGCAATCGAGAGGATGGTTCGACAGGAGCAGTTCCAGGACGAAACGGCGCGCCTCGTCGATCCTCGAATTGCGAGTTGTAATCTCAAGTCCATCAGTAACACGAAATGTGCAGGCCGGTTGAAGGGATCGCTGATTCCCTATTTCTACCAGACACATCCGGCAGGCACCTTCGGGGGGCAGCGATGGGTGATGACACAGGATGGGGATTTTTATTCCGGTATCTTCTGCGACTTCGAGGATGGTCTTCCCAGGTTCTGCCTGGATCTTTTTCCCATCCATAATTAGATTTACCTTCATGGGGCCTCTCGCTTCCGATCAGGGGGCAGTATTCTGTACTCGAGGATTAGGACTATTCTAGCAAATTCACTCGAGTATTCGAAGCGACTAATGTCATTATTCGTGGATACAATTTATCCCGATTGGGAGAGTTGCGCCATCAGGTTTTATGGGCGATGATGATGGAAAAAGATGCAGGTTCTCGACGATCTTTCATCCTCACCCCCCATTTTCGGACGAACCATTCCAGGCCATAGTTGGGTTTTAATAAGGTCCAGCGAATTCCAAAGGCTGCCGCCAATTGTTTTAATTCTTCTGTAGTTAAGAAATTTCGAATTGGCAGCCTGTTAGAAGGAATCCCGAACCTGGATATAAAGTATTTTTCCCTCTGCCTGACCATTTTTTCACCGCTCTCCGCGCTGTGGAAGACTGGTGTATCCAAGATAACTATTCGACCACCAGGCACCAGCTTATCCAACCCTTCTTGAAGGGTTGCCATGTATTCTGTCGAGTAATGAAAGGATGCATTGAACACGACGAGATCGAATTGGCCTGGTAAGAACGGAATATGGTCGAATTCCGCCTGAATCGGTAAAAACTTGCTTGTGTAATATCTCCAGGCTCCCAATCCATCCTCTTCATTCAACAGCAGATCAATGGCAACCAAAGAATGACCTCGGGAGGCTAGACGGTTGGAGAGCCAACCGTTGCCAGCGCCGACGTCGAGAATTCTCACGGGGCGATTTAGATGATATTCGAATGGAACGAGTATTTTCTCAACGAAGGTCTTGTAGCTTCGTGAACGTATTTGCCAGTCTTCCTGCCACCTTCCGGTGATATCCACGAACGGTAGGGAACGATAATAATCCGCATCCTGAGAGCCGCGCCCCTCAAGGTGGCGGATCCTCTCGTAATCCTCGATGAATTCCTGGAAATGCTCTGCTCGTGCAGGTGAAAGAAATCTCCAGATTCCATCCACCTTCTTATAGGATACATAGTCAACAGGGCAGACGAATGAATCCTCATCTCTACGCGCCAGCGGAGAATTGCACTCTGGACAGGCGAAATGATATCCCTCCTCCAAGGGTTCAATTGTCAAAGAATGGACCTTGGTGTTCTGCATGTGTGGGCTGGGCTGCATCTTCAGGCGAAAGCTGATGAGAGATGGAATTAAGACCCTGGTGGGGCAATCGCTCCAATAGCGTGAGGTAGAATCGGTCGATTGGCAACGAGAGCTGATCCAGCTTCTTTCTGATGACTTGCCGAACAATCCGGTAACGGTTTGGTTTCAACAAAGATGGATACCGCCAATCCATATAAATTTGATTGCGCTGTTTTATGATGCGAAACTCTCTGTGGACCATTCTATGCAGCTGGCGATAGAACCTGGTAGGGTAGGGTCCTTTGTAGAGCATTGCCAGGTCATTGGAATCGACCCAATTATGTTTTTCACCCAATTCAGACCGCACTCTTTCAAAGAAAGGAGTACCTGGCAACGGGTAGGAAACTGAAATGCCGATATCATCCGGTTCACAGTCTCTCACCATCTGGATTGTTTTTTCGATATCCTCCCGATTTTCTCCGGGATACCCAAATTGCAGGAAAAAACCGACCTGGATGCCTGAATCATGCAGGCGTCGGGCAGCCTGATAGATTTGTTCCACACGGGTGCCTTTCTCCATTGCATCCAAAATTTTCTGAGAACCCGATTCGGCGCCAATCCAGACGATCTGGCAGCCCGATTCTTTTAATGCATCGATCTCGCCTGGACGGAGAATGAGATCTGCTCGGTTCAGACACTTGTAAGGAACCTTGAGTTGCTCTGAGTTAGTCAGTTCTGCGAACCGCTCAAGCCATCCAGGCTTTAATCCAAAAATATCGTCTGTGAACCAGATGTGATCGGGGTGATAAGCGTTCTTCAGCCACTTAATTTCGGCGACAACATTCTCCGGGCTCCTGACGTTGTAACGCTGACCCCAGATCGGTTTAGCGCACCAGTTGCAATGATAAGGACACCCTCTCGTTGTGCTGAGATTTATTGAATAATAACCATGGCGCGCTTTCCAGATCTCGCGGTAGCGCTCCATCGCTATCAGGTCCCAGGCTGGGAATGGCAGCCGATCGAGATTGCGGATGTCGGGCCGGCGTGGGTTGATCTTTACCTTACCGTCGGAATTGTACGCAAGACCCACAATTGACTTGAGCTGGATTTCTACTCTGTCGATAAGCATAGCTGCGAGTTCCACCAACGTCTCCTCGCCTTCCCCTATCAATACGAAATTCGCCCCCGCATCAAGGTATAAAGGCGCATGATCCGTTGCATCCGATCCACCGATGACGACGATACAGCCTCTTTCTCTGGCGGATTTGATCATTTTCACTGCCGCTTCTCTCATCCGAAAGAGGCACATTTTCGTCAGGTAATTGAAATTGTCCTCGTAAAGGACCGCGATTTTCGGCCTATTGAGTTCAAGACTAACGGTCCATTCAGACTCATTCTCAGCGAGCATCGCGTCAAAAAATGCGACACTATACCCTTTTGATCTGAGAACACTGGCAACATAAAGTGCTCCGAGTGGCGGGTAGGGCTGCATCGCTGCCCATAATTTCGGGTCGAAACGTAAATAATACGATTGACCGATTAAGAAATCGCTCATGAAATTTAGCTGCTCAACAAACGGTCGACTCGTTCATCAAACTTCCTGAGAGCATTTCCACCGTGACCATGGAGGTGCCCTTTGCATGTCATCGAGTTGAATTCAAATTCGCCACCGGTCGAGAAATTCGGAGTAAGTTTGCGAATCTTGCGGTTCATCTCCCAGCTCTCCAGCGAGGAACCAGGTGGCAAACCCAGGATCGTTTCGATCGAATACCTTGCCGGATCCGATGGAAACCTGTTTCGATGCAAAAAAGGGAATGCTTTGACAGGCGGTCCGGCTGAATTCGGCAGATAATCAAGAACCCAGGTATTAATCCTCCGCATCAGGAGATAAGTATCCCAACCAAAAATCGGGACCATTTGAGCAAGCTCCCGGGCGGTGAATAGGTTTTGTTCCTGGATTAACAGCGAGTTCTCAGCGAGGAAGTAATTAGGACAAATCTCGATTTTATAGATCCTTGCCATCTGGACAACTAACAGTGTCATTGCCCGGCACAGCCAGAGTCTTCCGGGACTGGTGACAATGAGGAAATCCAGGTCAGCGTCTCGTTCGACATTATCAAGAGCAAGGGCACCCGTAACTGCGACCATTCTGACGTATGGGAGAGCTGCGATCAACGTCCCAAATTTTAAGGCGTGGTTCCATTTCGTTTTCGCGCAAACGGAGCGGCGCGCTCGAAGCTGAATAATTTCCGACCTGCCAGCCAGGGAAAAGAACTCTTGATGTTTGCTCACAAACTCCGGAATTAGATTTCCAGAGAAGAGAGCTTCCCGTACCTGATCGGGAGTTGCTTGGACCTCGACCATGTAACGGTGGATCTCATCCACCGTCATGGGATAGTCGAAGATATCGGAATAAACGATCGCCAGGAGAATCCCCCATTCAATACTCTCGAGCCTGGGTGGTGCTGGTGGAAGGTGAAACAAGACATTCTTTTCGGCAAATACAGGCTGACTCATTTCTTTGTTATCCAGTCCCAGAGACCGAGTAATTCGAGAACTGCTGCTGTTTCCGCTGCTGATGCAACACCAACAATGCCTGGTAGATTGTCACTCCAGCGACAAAAAGAAGCCCGGTGCAAAACAGAACAGCATAAAATGCGATTATCCAATTGCCGGTCTGGATGGCAAACAGGCAGGTTCCACCGCTAAGGATACCCAACAGGATTTCAACAAAGATTATCGGATCAAGTCTTAGCTGGTATCTTTGGCGAGTCCAGTCCTGTTTAGAAGTTGTGATTCCAAATTTTGGAGTTCGTTCAAATGTTCCCTTCTTATTTACGAAGATTTCGAGTGCGGCGCGCATCGTATTAACCATCATCCCAGTGCCTGCTGAAGCAAAGAAAATCAATACAGGAATCAAACGCCACACGCGGTTACCCAGGTGGTGTTGGGCAGAGAGGAGATAGGTGTACTGGGCGAAGATCGCCAGATTGAAGATGATGCCGATGCCAAAGAGGAAAATCAGGCTTTCATACCGCAATGAAATGAACAACATTATCGGATGAAGGAGGACCAGCGCGACAAGGAGCAAATGCACTGTATAGCCAAGCAGGTGAATGGTCGCCTGGAACTTCTTCTTCATCGAAATAGTACTGGCCCAGACTTTTGGAAGATGGCGGAGAGCACATTCCAGGCTGCCGCGCGCCCATCGGTGCTGCTGCCTCCGAAACGCGCTGATACTCACTGGCAGCTCTGCCGGCGATTTTACATCTCGCAGATAAGCCCCCTTCCATCCGGCAAGATACGCCCGATAAGAGAGATCGAGGTCTTCAGATAGTGTATCGCTGCTCCAACCACCGGCGCTATTAATCGTACGCCGTCGCCAGATGCCAGCGGATCCATTGAAGTTGAACCAGTAGCCCTTCGAGCTGCGAGAAAATTGTTCTACCATAAAATGAGCGTCTATTGATAGGGACTGAAGAAGCGTTATTAATGAGTAATCTTGATTCGTGTGACCCCAGCGTGTCTGGACGAATCCGACCGAAGGGTCTTCGAAACATGGCAACGTTTTATTCAGAAAATTCTTCGGAGGAAGAAAATCGGCGTCAAAAATCGCGATGTATTCCCCTTTGGCTATCTCAAGTCCGGCTGCCAAAGCACCGGATTTATACCCTTCTCGGCTCGTTCGGTGGATGTGGACGATATTGAAACCCTCTTCTTGCAGCTCGCTGACAACCGCCCGTGTGATCCTTACTGTCTCGTCAGTCGAGTCGTCCAGGACCTGGATCTCTAACTTTTCTTTTGGGTAGTCTATCTCAGCAGTCTTGCGAATCAAGCGCTCAGCAACATAAAGTTCGTTGTATATTGGCAACTGGACAGTCACCTCAGGACGATAATCCTGCCTGCGTGGTTTCGCCGGCACGGCTCTCTCCCTGAAAGACAGAAAAGTCAAGTAGAAGAGATTCAATCCATAAATGAATAATGCCATGATGACGATGAGATAGATCAATGCTATGGGAAGAAGGAGGAAGTCAATCATCGCAGGTTATCGCTTAGCATTCTGGTAAAACGCACCCCATAATCCCCACGAAATCCATTGGAGAAGTCTTCCCGGTGCGAGAAGCCAGGGGTAATAGTCGAAAAAACCCAGAGCCGTAACCGCGATCAAGAGACACGATACGCCGATCAGCGTGGGGGAAAAATCGATGTTGCGCCGGTCTATCCAGAGCACAAACCAGGGCACTATTATCAAAATCGCAAATATCAATGCTCCGAAGATGCCGGTTTCAACAGCCACATCGAGCAAAACAAAATGGGCAGGCTGGTAGTCGACCGGAAAATCCGGATTTGTCATCGAGAGCGCCACTGGAAATGCGCTCAATCCGATTCCGGTGACTGGATTCGATGAAAAGATCTTATTTCCCGCCTGGTTAAGCAACAGTCTTTCTCCAATAGATTGATTCTCCTGGGGGATATTTTCGAACGAACTCCGAAAATTGAATCGAATACCCAATAAGTCGAGATTGGACCAGAGATAAGGGATCAAGAGAATTAATGATGCGATAATGACGCTCATTGAATTGAATATGGGTTTCTTAAGTCGGATCCTCATCAGCATAATGTAGAAAGCTAAAACGGCGATAAAAAAAGCAAGCCAGGCGGCTCTCGAAAAAGTCAGGAACAGGCCGATTGATGCGATTCCGAAGACGCCAGCCAACACCGCAATCCATCTCGAACTCTTCGAAGATGCCCATGTGAGGAGGACCAGCATGCTCCAGGCGAGACATCCACCGAGGATGTTCGGGTGGTCCGTCAGACCATAGGCTCTCAGCCAGCGAATTCCCTCTCCCGCCACCACGCTGACGCCACTCCATCCTGGATTGAGTTCCAGCTCGCCGACACTGCCCAAGCCCAGAGAGGTCTGTTCAAATACTTGAGAGATCCCGACTGAGCATTGGATGATCGTCATCGCAACGGTTGGCAATATGATGGAGGATAAAGAGCGGCATTCGTTGACGATGAACAAGTAAAGCAGGGTCAACAAGATCAGTCGAACTGCGTTGTATGCCGAAAGAAATGGATCGACGGAGAAAAAAACGCTTATGAAACTTATCCCCAACAGCCCAATTAATGGCCAGGTGAGGAAAAAAGGTCCGATTTTTGGTGATTTTCTCTCGATCAAGAAGCTAAGAACCCAGCTGATTACCGTCAGGACCATGAATACGTCGCTGGCATAAAGAAGGACGTCCGAATATTCGCGATAAATTTCAGGATATGGTCTTTCTATCAGAACCAGCCGGTAGCGGATTGGAAGCGTTATTATGAGTCCACCGAAGGATATCTGTGCGACTCGTCGAAGGGCGATGCTGACCGCAGCCGGATCGATAAGCGATTTTGATTCTGGGAATAGCCATGATCGATTCATCGACAAGCGGTTTTTCACAACGTTAAATTTCATGACCTATACCCAATCTGCATTAGAAAGCGTTACGTATGTAATAACAACTGTTTCGTGAGGTTCATCAGGCTGACTGTTCCAAAATATCAACTTCCAGGTTATTAACGATCAATACGGAGAATGGTTTTTATTAGATTGATCATGGGATTTAACTTCTGTGTGAACGTTCGTTATAGATATCGGAGGGTGACCGGCGTTGAAAGGTACGCGGGGGAAGTTGTAAAAAGGCTGGGCGATAAAATAAGATCGGTCTCACCATGCTATCCAGTCAGCGGAATTCTCGGGCACATATGGGAGCAGTTCTACCTGCCGGCAAAGGTTCGAAAAGGGGAAATTTTGTGGTCGCCCGCGAACACTGGACCGCTATCCATCCGAAATCAGGTCGTATCTGTTTATGACCTGAGCCCGATCGAACACCCGGAATGGTTCCGGCGGGAATTCGCAGCCTGGTACCGATTACTGCTGCCACGATTACTAAAAATCTCGCTGAAAGTTATCACTATCTCGAATTTTTCTAAGAAGCGGATCGCAGGATCGATGCAAATCCCCGAAGATAAAATCGCCGTGGCACCTGGAGGCGTGGATAGGGATACTTATCATCCGATTGAAAGTAGTGAAGTTGAATTCATCCTCTCTAGATATAGCCTCCGACGTCCTTTTATACTGGCAATGGAACCCCAAAACATCCGGAAAAATGCACATACCCTTCTGAAAGCCTGGGAGGCCATATTGTACAAGTACCCCGATCTGTCCCTTATATTTGTCGGGGGCTCGCATGGGGGGTTGAAGCGCACAAGACCGGAAAGTATTGATCAAAGTATTACATTACTTGATCCCGTAAGTGATCATGAACTCGCCGCCCTGATGAGCGGCGCTGAGATATTCGTTTACCCGTCATTATATGAGGGGTTTGGGTTGCCGGTTTTGGAAGCGATGGCATGCGGAACCCCTGTTGTCGCTTCAAATGCCGGCGGACTTCTGGAAGCAGTGGGGGATGAAGGGATTCTGATTGATCCTCTGGATGTTGACCGCCTTGTGTGCGTTATCGAACGCCTTTTATCTGAGCCGGATTTTCGCGAAAAAGAGATCATCAGGGGACTTAAGAGAGCTGAGCAATATTCCTGGGATATCACTGCCAGAATCATCGAACAGACCTTGTCGACGATCTCCAGTACCTGATGGAAAGGAAGGCCAGCTTGATCATCAGTCCAAAAATCGCCATCGTCCACGACATACTCCCGTTCAGGGGGGGAGCCGAGCGGACTCTGGAGGCCATGTTGGAAGTCCTTCCCGGCGCGAGGGTCTTCACGCTGGTATACAACCGGAGGAGGTTTACCGATTCCCCGATAAAGTCTTATTCAGTTCAAACTTCCTTTGTAAACCGGCTTCCATTCGCAGCTCAGTATTATCGGAATTACCTGCCGATTCTCCCCTGGGCTGTCGAACAATTCGATCTGTCGGAATTCGATATTGTAATTTCGTCCAGTTATGCAGTCGCTCACGGCGTTCTGTCGCGCCCGGATCAGCTGCATCTAAGTATCACCTATTCACCACTAAGGCAGGCCTGGAACCATTACCACGAATTTACACGGAAGAATAGAAAGTTTAATGCAGTGCTGTCCTTACCGGCGCGAGCCATTCTGCATTATTTGCGGTTGTGGGACAGGGCAGCTGCCGATCGAGTCGACCATTATATTGCGATTTCCAACTGGGTCGCGAAGATGATCTGGCGATATTACCGAAGAGAAGCGGAGGTGATTTATCCGCCGGTTGACATTCACCGCTTCAAGCCGTCAGCAGATCGTGGAGAGTTCTACCTGGCAGTATCAAGGCTGGTTACTCATAAACGAGTCGCCTTGATCAAAGAGGCATTTACGAAGTTGAAGTATCCGCTGGTCATCGTGGGGGATGGTCCTGAGAAAAGAAAAATTTTTTCGGGGAAACCTGAGAATATCCAGGTTATTGGATGGCAATCGGAGGAGAATCTCCGGCGGCTGATGGGGAGCGCCAAGGCTTTTGTCCACGCCGCAGAAGAAGATTTTGGAATGGTGCTCGTTGAAGCCCAAGCATCAGGATGTCCGGTCATTGCTTATGGCAGGGGAGCAGCCGGAGAGATCGTGATCCCCGGTAAGACGGGGATACTGTACAGCGAATCTACAGTCGATGGATTAGTCGATGCAATCGAAAGATTTGAGGCTGGTAGATCTTCGTTCGCGGTGAACGAATTGATGGAGAATGCCAGGCGATTCGAGCGGAATTTATTTAAAGAAAAATTCTCGCAGACTATCGAGCGAGAATGGCTGCATTTCTCAGAAAGAAATTTGATTGGAGTCCAGGGTGGGCGATGGGGCTTGAACCCACAACCTTCTGATCCACAGTCAGATGCTCTGCCGGTTGAGCTACGCCCACCATTCACAAATAACTAGGCTTCCCAATCGGACACAACGGGAAATCGTAGAAAGATTTTATCACGAAGAAGGGTCAGATTCAAGGAGATGTTTGAGCAGCAATGCGCAGTGCTCATAATCCACGGTCTGCTGAGTACGCGATTGGAGATCCTTGATTGTCACTGAATTTTTCGATATCTCATCTGGTCCTAGTAAGATGACAAACCGAAACCCGGATCGATCCGCGTATTTCAATTGACGTGAGAGTTTATCTGCCTGCGGATAACAAGCAACATTTATCCCAGCTTTGCGAATCTCGGAGGCCATCCTAAGTGACTGGAGCTGGTAATCGGCATCGAAGACAGTAACCATAACCCGCGTTGGGGAAATTGTGACCCAGGATGGGATCAACCGGAGCTCTTCCAACACGAGTGTAATGACGAGGTCCCCCATTGCGAACCCCACCGCAGGTATGGGGTCTCCACCAACGTCTGCGAGCAAGTTATCATAACGTCCCCCACCCAGAATCGCTCTCTTCAGGTTCCCCGAGATTGCCTGGGCTTCGAACACCGTCCCGGTGTAATAATCCAGCCCGCGGATTACATTCGGAGCGAATCGAACGTAATCTTTAACCCCGATGGCATCCAGGGCCTGGAACAACCTGCATAAATCCGCTGATTTCTCCCAAAGTTGGTTGTCTTCGAGCAATCTCGACAGGCCAGCCACCTGGAACTCCGTGAGACCAATTCCAGCGGCATATGATTCCCATTCCGATCTGTTCATCTTGTCCAACCGGTCAATCAAGCGGAAGACCTGCTGCAGCTGTCCCTGAGGGATCGAAATCGCTGAGAGTTCCGCCTCCATGAGCTGACGGCTGTTCACCAGAATTTGAACGTTCGACGACTGCAATCCGATCTTTTGGAAGAAAGCCACGCTGACTGCGATCAATTCAGCATCTGCGGCGGGAGAATCCGCTCCGATCAGGTCGATGTTCCATTGAAAGAATTCTCGCGTTCGACCTTTTTGAGGGCGCTCGTAACGCCAAAAAGGGCCAAAGGACCACCAGCGCACCGGGAAAGTGAGCTGATCCTGCCTTTGGGCGATCATGCGTGCAAGGGTTGGAGTCAGTTCAGGGCGCAAGGTGATGAGGTTGCCACCACGGTCTTCAAATACGAATGATTGCTCCTTGACCAACTCATCGCCGGATTTAGAAGCATAGAGTTCGATGGGTTCAATGAAAGGTCCGTCGTATTCCAGGTAACCGAAAGACTGAGACACCTGCCTGGCGGTTGCGTATAGCCAATTGCGAACCGCCATCCTTTCCGGATAAAAATCACGAGTACCTTTTACGGGTTTTACGATCGTTTTCATAATGAATGGTATGATGTAAACAGGTGGTATAGACATAGGATTTTAGCATAGAATTGACTATGCAGATCGGAGCGGGATCCGATCATTGCCCCGTAATGCTGATTCTCGTATGGTCATCGGAGAGGATATCATCCAATTGTCTTATCAGTTCGTCCGGTGAATTGACAGGTTGTTTGCAAACAAATGAGCGACAGACATAGGCAGTCGGAAGTTCGTTGACCAGTGAACGGTTAAGGAGAAGGAGGGGAGAACCAGGCGGTGGGGGAAAATCTGAAACCGCCAGGACCGCGTAGGGTCGATACATAGACCAAACAGTTTTCACCAGTTCTTGGGTCAAGGGGTTGTTTCTATCTCCCAGGACAGCGATTTCACATCCTGGATTGACAGCGGCGTCCATTGCGCATAGCCAGTTTGCAAAACTGAGTGGATATCTGATCACAAGTTCCGAAACAGATACCAATACCTCTTCGGCCATCCGCCGAACTTCGGTTCTTCCAGACAAAGCAGAAAATTGGAGCAGGGCGGTTACCGCCAGCGAATTTCCTGAAGGAAGTGCGTTATCCTGGATCTCCTTGGGGCGTACAATCAGGGGATCCTCAATACCGCTGGTATCGAAAAAGCCGCCATCTGGATCATAAAAACGGTCTATCATCGAATTCACCAGTTGCTCCGCGGCAAGGTACCAGGCGGGATCGGGATCGACTTGATACATGGAGATCAGGGCGAGGATCAGGCTGGCGTAATCCTCGAGAAACGCATTCTGTGAAACTCTGCCATTTCTCCAGGAACGTTTTAACTGGTCCCCGATGAGCATATGATCGAGAATGAATTTCAAATTGCGCATAGCCAGTAACAAACTATCCTCACCACCTATATACCTATAAACATCACACAACACAACCACCATCAAACAATTCCAGGAAACCAGTACTTTATCATCCAAACCCGGCCTTGAACGCTCCTCGCGTAACCTGAGAAGGGAAGCATGAATCTTCTCAAGCCTGTCTTGGAAAACATCCAGACTCAAACCAATGGCAGCAGCGATCTTATCCTCATCATCAACAAGCTGAAGTAAATTCTTCCCATCAAAATTCCCATGCTCGCTTACGCCATAAGCGGTAAGTAATAATCGTTTATCAAACGGATCCCGAAGCGCCTGATTCAATTCGTCGTAGCTCCAAAGGTAATAGGATCCTTCCTCACCATTAGTATCCGCATCCAAGCTGCTGTAGAAACCGCCAGATGGGTGAGTCATCTCGCGCATCACGAATCGGACTGTCTCTTCACATATCTGGAGAAATCTCTTTTCCTGAGTTAACAAGTAAGCATGCAGATAAACGCGGGCCAATTGCGCATTGTCATAGAGCATCTTTTCGAAATGCGGCACCAGCCAGTTGTTATCCGTACTGTACCTGGAGAAACCGCCGCCGATCAAGTCGTACATCCCACCTTTCGCCATCGATTTGAGGGCATGGGTAGCGATCTCAAACGCAAAATTATCTCCCCGCGAGGCACGTCTGAGCAGAAAATCGATCGCCATCGGCTGCGGAAATTTGGGTGCAGACCCCCAACCGCCGTGTTTCCAGTCGTAGGTCTGAGCCAAACGGACCGCTGCTTGATCCAATAAAGCCGGACTGATATCTCGACCTGCTGCCAGTCTCATCGGGACTGACAGCACCTGTTCGGTGATCTGGTTGGCAGCCTGTCGAATTTTCCCCTTCTCATCTTCCCAGGCTCTGGCAACTCTGAGGAGGACATCCCGAAATGATGGTAGATTAAATCGGACTGATGGAGGAAAATAGGTCCCTCCATAAAAAGGTTTACCTTCAGGAGTCAGGAAAACACTCATCGGCCAGCCACCGCTGCCGGTCATGGCAACTACAGCGTCCATATAGATACTATCCAGATCGGGTCTCTCCTCCCGATCGACTTTGATATTTATGAAATATTGATTCATGATTCGAGCCGTTTCATCGTCCTCAAACGACTCATGAGCCATCACATGACACCAATGGCAGGCTGCATAACCGATACTCAGAAAGATGGGTTTATCTTCCTGACGCGCGCGCTGCAAGGCTTCCTCCCCCCAAGGATACCAATCTACTGGATTTTCAGCATGTTGGAGCAGGTACGGTGAATTTGATTCGATCAACCGATTTGGCATGACAAACTATTCACCGAATTCTAATTCGAGGTCCGATTCGCCCTGCCAGGCATCCACCACTTCGATGTTGAAATCCGAAAACAGGCTCTCTTGGGTGACTTTAACAAGTTGCAATCGTATCAATTCCAGGACAGCCAGAAACGTAATTACGATGTCAATCCGAGATGAGGTCTTATCAACCAATGACCGAAAAAAAGAATTCTTCTGCCGATCAAGCAACTGGACGATAAATCTGAGCTTTTGCCTGATGGTGATTCTAGCAGGCGCGATCACCTGGTCTAATGGAATCAGCGGTTGAGGCTCACGACTGCGCAGGTATTGCGCAGTGGTTACCAGATCCTGTAGATTTACGTCCGAAAGGACAAACCTGCGGTTAGTGACAGGCATTGGGGCAGTTCGAAGAAACGTCCTCAAATGATTCCGCAGTCTGTCTCCCAGGATCTCGGCAATTCGCTTATATCGACGATACTGGAGCAACTGCAGCGCAAGTGCTTCGCCTGGATCTTCTTCGCCCAAAACGCGGACAGGAGGCCGCGGGAGGAGAGCTTCAGATTTGATTTGGAGCAGCCTTGCCGCGATTACCAGAAATTCCGAGACCTGGTCCGGGGATAAGTCGGGCAAATCTTCTATATAATCCAGATATTGGTCTGTGATTTGAGCGAGAGCGAGTTTCGTGATGTCAAGTTCGGCCCTTTCTATCAGCTGAAGAAGCAGATCTAAGGGACCCTCGTACACAGGGGTTGTGACATTATATGCATCCTGGAGATCAAGCGCATTCATGATAACCCGTGTCCGGATTATACCTGACAATTATTCGACACCATGCTATACTTATGAACAACAAGTTAAGTTTAATAATAAAATATTTGGAGAGTAAAATGATCATCGATGAACCCATCCACGTTACTGATAGTGCTTTTGAAAAAACTGTTATGAACTCCAAGCTCCCTGTAATTGTGGATTTTTGGGCTCCATGGTGCGGGCCGTGCCGGGTGGTTGCACCGACTCTCGATAAATTAGCCAAAGAGAATGCGGGGAAACTCCTGGTGGCGAAAGTAAATACAGATGAAAATCCTGAATGGGCCGGGAGGTTTCAGGTTCAGGGCATTCCGACGATGTTGTTCGTAGCGAATGGAAGAGTCATCCACCGGCAGGTTGGAGCACTGCCAGAACCATTACTGAGGGAAGTCGTCAATGAGTTCCTCAGCGTTGTGGAGAGTGTGAAAGAACCGGGCGCTCCTAGCCAAAACTAGAAGTCAATATTTATCCTTATTCTTTGCACCGGACAATCCGCGCTCCCAAGGCGCGGAGTTTTTCATCTATCCGCTCATAGCCACGATCGATCTGGCTTACATTCCGGATTTCGGATTGGCCTTTTGCAGCCAGGGCAGCGATCACCATCGCCATTCCTGCTCGAATATCAGGGCTTTCCATTTTTTCCCCGTACAGCACTGTTGGACCCTGGACAATGCTCCGATGTGGGTCACATAAAACGATGTGAGCACCCATGTTCACAAGTTTATCTATAAAAAACATCCGGCTGGGATACATCCAGTCATGAAAAAGCACACTACCTTTCGATTGGGTCGCCACAACGATCGCAATACTCATCAAATCTGTGGGAAAAGCCGGCCAGGGCATCACGCTGATCTCAGGGATTGCATTCCCGAGATCGGGCACTACAGCCAGTTTCTGGCTCGAGGGGACGATAACATCGTCCCCTTCCACATTCCAGGAGACCCCCAACCGCCTAAATACAGAGGCGATCATCGGCAGATATTGTGTTCCTGCATTTCGAATGCGAATGGACCCGTGGGTCACGACCGCAGCACCGATAAAACTGACGACTTCCAGATAATCCGGGCCAACCGTGAATTCGCCCCCATGCAAGCGGCGTCCTCCCGTGATATGCAGTGTGTTCGATCCTAAATTCTCGATCTTTGCACCGCATTGGTTCAGAAAATGGCAAAGCTCTTGAATGTGCGGCTCCGATGCTGCGTTGCTGATGATCGAATTCCCCTCCGCCGTAACCGCAGCCATAATGGCGTTTTCCGTGGCTGTAACACTAGCCTCATCCAGTAAAATGGTTGATCCCTTCAAGCGTTTCGATTTGAAATAGAAGACCTGCCTGGAACGATCGTAATCGGCCTTAGCTCCGAGCGACCTAAGCGCAAGGATGTGAGTATCGACTCTTCGCCTTCCAATCACGTCTCCCCCTGGAGGCGGCAGTTGCAGCTCACCGGTGCGGGCAACCACAGGGCCAGCAAGCAGGATGGACGCGCGGATTCGACGGCACAAATCAGGATCGAGGTCAGCAGGGCGGACCTGAGCAGCCTGGATACGCCAGCTGTGATCCCCCACATTTTCAACGCTTACACCTAATCCTTTAATTAAAGCCATCATGGTGTCAACATCCTTGATTGCTGGGACGTTATGCAGGACAACCGGTTCATCTGTCAATAAGCTGGCTGCAATGAGCGGCAATGCGGAATTCTTATTCCCAGATGGCGTTACTTCACCTCTAAGGGGGGCTTCGCCGTTGATGATGAATTTTTCCATGCTCAGTTCCCTATTCCCTTCCTTAATGTGATCGGTGTCCCTTCTGCCAGCCCAAGTAAATCGGCCGCGCTTCTCCTATAACTGACAATCTCCAGGAGTCCACTACCTCCGACCAGGCAGCCAAACTCGCCGACTGGTAGATCTGAAAATGTTCTGACCCAGGGCATGAAGGTACCATCAGGAAGTTCCAGCCTCATCTCGACAAGCGAAAAAACCATTGTCGACTCGGAATATTCTCGATCATTCAGCCAGGGGAGCAGTCGAAACTGCTGTTCTCCACATGAATAGAACCTGCCGATACTCGTAAGTAAATTACCAAAACGATCAGCATATAGAACCTCTCCCTGGATCGTGTGGGAGTCAATGAATTCCATCTTCGGAGAAGCAAGCCGGGTAACTTCAGGTAATGGCGCTCCTAGATTAGATGGTGAGAAACCATTCGCCACGTGTGCAGCTGCCGGAGCAAAAATATCTCGGCCGTGAAAAGTGCTCCCCACGATTGGGAGCAAATAATCCCGGTTTGTGATCGCCCAGGCTCGATATTTCGAAGGCAAGACGAATGAAAAAAGCCCATTGTCAGGACCGATGAAGATGGCATCTCCGGTATCGATCGCTATCGAGTTACGAGAAGTGCCTACTCCCGGGTCAACCACACTCATAAAAATTGTACCCTTTGGGAAGTAGGGCACAGACTGCCACAAATGCAAGGCCCCTCGTTTGACATCCCCTGGTGGGATGTCGTGAGTCAGGTCAACGATCCTGGCCTCAGGAGCAATACCTGCTATGACGCCTTTTAAGATACCGACAAATGGATCTTGTGCGCCATAATCAGTCAATAACGCGATGATAGGAGAGGGGACCATGATTCAAATTCTACAACAAAACAACTCTGTAAAGGATATCCTCAACTCTCGATGCTATAATGTCAGCCATGTTCCCACTGGTTTTCCTATTGGGGTGGTTCGCAGGAATATTTGTTAATTACATAGTGGATGTCATGCCCAGGAGGAGGACCTTAACTCAACCAATCTGCCTTGATTGCGGATCGGAACAAGACTGGGTTAATTATCTGTTTTGGCCTCGCAAGTGCACATCCTGCTCCATAAGGAGGCATATTCGAATATGGATTACCGAGGTGCTCCTCGCCGGCATTACATTATGGTACTGGAGCAGCGCTTCATCAGGCATTGAATTTATCACCGGCTGGCTGATCATAATTTATTTTTCGATCGTCGTTATCATCGATCTCGAACATCATTTAATCCTGCACCCCATAAGCCTGGTGGGAGGAGTTATTGGGGCTACGATTGGGATCTGGAGACATGGCATAAACCACACATTGCTTGGAGGATTCGGGGGGGCAGGTCTGATGTTAGCCCTTTACCTCTCTGGAGGGCTTTTCGTACGTTACGTTGTAAGACGAGATCGGGGTGATTTCTCAGACCAGGCGCTCGGATTCGGGGATGTGATCCTGGGCACCATCCTGGGATTGCTTATGGGATGGCCAGCCATCGTAGCCACACTCATCATCGCTATACTCCTGGGGGGCGTGTTCTCGCTCGGCTATGTCATCTTTTCGATCATTACACGAAAGTATAAAGCGTATAAATTCATCCCCTACGGACCATTCCTGATCTCGGGAGCGGCAATACTTTTCTTTTTCCGAGAGATCCTTTTCAATTACCTCAATCGGTAGAACTCTAAAGTCCGAACATCTCTTCCACAACTGGCAAAATCTTCGACCAATCGGGCAAGAGGACCTGAGCACCTTCCGAAGTTGTGAAGGGATTGACCATATCTCTGGCGATCACACGATTATCGAAGTCGTCTGGACCCGCGCGCATCAACGTAACCCCGATCCGCGGCCAAAGCCAGACCGGAAGATTGGTGTCGATCGAATCGGACAGAGCGGTTAAAACAGCCAGCAAGCGGGACCAGTTAATAGGGTTTATCAACTGGGCAGAAAACTGTGTCAGGAAGATCTGTCCCTGTTGCATCCGAAAAAAATCATCGGTTCCCTGACGATCACGGACGAATGCCAGTGTCTCCTCACCGGTCAGGAGATACTCACCAGCTGCCAATCCGCCAGTTGGCTCGTCGAGGGAGAGTTTGTAACCCCCCGCAGCGTTGACAATATTTACAAGACCGTCGAATTGGACCCGAATGTAATGGCTGACATCGACATTGAAGTTGTGTTCAACGGTGGTCAATACAGCAGCAGGTCCTGATCCTGGTTCTTGACTCTCGGCGAAAAAATGTGCGGTATTAATCCGGTTTTCACCAAAGCCAGGTATTTCGACCCATAAATCTCTTGGGATTGAAAGGATCCCAACATACGGTTTTAATGGAAGTAATGTAACCAGGATATTTGTATCACTGCGTCCCAATGATGTTCCTTCTGGCGCTCTGTCAATCCCTAAGACCATTATATTCAACCTGGCAGGGAATAAGAAATAGACAAAACTAATAAATAATAACACTACGAAGAGAAAAGCCGCTAGGGAACATCCCGCATAAAGGGGGTATCTTACCTGCTTATGCACGGGAGGTCGAGGGCGATCCCCCCAGAGTTCGACCTCGTAATGCGGTTTCGTTTCAGCATCGACCTCCAACGTCGACGATTTCGAAGGATAGTTCATCACGCGAGCGCTTCTTCGCTTTTGCCCCGCCGGAACCATGTTTTCCACTCGTGATTTTCCCAAACCACCAACACCGGTGCCGCGATAAATATCGAGGAATAGGTTCCGCTGAATAAACCGACGAGGAGTATCACGGCGAATTCTCTAAGAGTAACGCCTCCGAACAAAGCCAGCGCCAGGAGCATGAACTCGACTGTCATCAGCTGCGTATTAATGGAACGTTGCAGAGTTTGAATGATGGAATGGTTGACGAGTGTTTCGAACGGCAGCTTCTTGTATATATTCGAGTTCTCCCGAATTCGATCGAAGACGACGATCTTGTCCTGGACAGAGAAACCGATCACTGTCAACAAGGCAGTCAAGAAGAGCGCGTCAATCTGCCAGCCCCAAAGATATCCCCCGATGGCTCCAAGACTGATGACAAGAGCCACGTCGTGAATCATTGCGATGATCGCACAAATCCCGTAACGCAAGGCGTGCGGGATTCCGCGGAATGCAAAGGTAATGTAAATTACAACGATAAACGCTGCGACGCCTACAGCGAATAACGCGCGGGTGGCGACTTCTCGACCGACAGTTGGCCCAACACTATCAAAGCGAAGCACATTTGGCGACTGATTGAACTCGGCCTCGATATCCGCTAATAACGCAGCCCTCGTCTCGTCATCCAGGAAAGAGGACCTCGCGATGAGCGAGTCTTCACCAGTGGTCTGGACCTGCACATCTTCAATGCCCAGTCGGTTGTATATCGCGATGACCTCTGCAGGTTGGGGAAGCGGAGCGGGATTCAAATCGAATTCAATCAGAGTCCCGCCAGTAAAATCAACGGATAAGCGCAGACCACCAACTATCGCCAGAACCAGACCTGGGACGATAATCAGCAATGAAATTGCAAAGAAGATATAGCGTCTACCCAAGAGATTAATCATTTGGGTACCTCTCATATCCCGAACCACCGCGCCTGGCTTTTATCCTGGAAGAAACCCAGAACCAGCGCCAGAAATGTCCTGGACACGACCAGGGCTGTGAACAGGCTCACGCTGACTCCCAACGCAAGAGTTACGGAGAATCCCTTGACTATGGTTGCACCAAACGAACTGCCGAACCAGTACAGGATGCCGCAGGTGATCAGCGTGGCTATATTCGAGTCACGTATAGAAGGCCAGGCGCGTTTCCAGGCCAGATCCACCGCCTGCATGAGGGGCCGACCTGCTCGAAGCTCTTCTTTCAACCTTTCGAATATCAGTATGTTAGCGTCGAGGGCGCTACCCGTACTCAACATAAATCCTGCAATCCCGGGGAGAGTCAGCGTCACGGGGATATATTTGAAGAGAGCGAAAGTAATAAGCGCATAGATGATGATGGCGATATCGGCGACGATACCAGGGAGGCGATAATACAAGGCCATGAACAGAATCACGATCACAAACCCAACCGCAAGCGCAACCAGACTTTTATTCAACGAATCCTGTCCAAGGGTCGGACCGATGGTACGGCTCTCTACGACTTTTAGAGGGATTGGAAGCGAACCATACCTTAGCTGGATTGCCAGAGCATTCGCACTCTCAGCGGTGAAAGAACCGCGGATGATCCCTTCCCCCTCCGTAATCGGTTCGTCGATCCTCGGTGCGGAGATGACGGTTTTGTCCAGGACAATACCAAGGATCTGGTTTACATGGGAAGTGGTGTAATCTGCAAACACATCTGCACCTTCAGAGGTGAGAGTGAACTGGATGACGTAATTCCCCAGATCATCGAGCGCAACCTCAACTGTGTCGAGTACATCACCGGTCATTACTGTGTGAAGCACAGCTTCAGGGCTCGGGGACGCCTGGACGGTAGGGGTTGGCTGAGGTGTTGGAGATACCGGCGTGGACGAAAGTGGTGATGCTACCCCGGCAGCGGAGAAATCGGTCTGCACTCGGGTACCTTCAGGGAGTGGTGTATCGCCCATGTCCACGAATTCCAGCAAACCCGTCTGCTGGATGGTTCTGATAGCAGCCTCCGGGTCGTCGATTCCTGGGAGTTCGACGACTATTCTGCGATCGCCAGCAATCTGAACGACTGCTTCGGTGACGCCCAGGCCGTTTACGCGGTTTTCAACTATCGTCCGTGCGGTACCCATTTTTTCCGCGTCGACCGATTCCCCCTGGGGAAGATCTGCCTCCAAAAGCGCTTGCACTCCACCCCGTAGATCCAACCCTAGGCGTGTCTCTATCTCCCGGTTATAACTGCCTAAATGGATGCCAGGATTATTGGGTAGATCGATCCACACTGCGATTATAACTATGAAGAAAATCACGAGCAATTTCTGTAATTGCCTGCTCAAGAGATAAGTCCTCCGATTCGTACAAATGCCAGCCAATGGCTGGCGAGCGAGTGCATTATACTCCCTATCCAGGGGATTGTAAAATTCCCAGAATTTCTCACAATCATGTTGTCTGCCTCTGATCAAGAAACCCAAGCACACGCATGAGCACTTCCTCAGGTGTGAGATCGTCAGTGTGCAGATAAAGGTCTGCGTGTTTCTTTGCGTGGGACAGGCGGCTGACCTGTTCCAAGAATTCTTGCTTGTCCATGTCGAGAGAGCGCCGTTTCATCGATACTTCGTAGGATACATCCAGGTAGATGAGCACGTCGGGATCTACGATTTTTCTCCACATGTCAGGAACAAATGAGTGTTCCTGGGCGATGTGTCTCACAGAATATCCACGCGCCTCGAGGGACTTGATCAACGTTGACTTGCCGGCTGAGCATGGACCGAGGATGCCGATCAACATTTTCCGATACCTTTTGGACCTTCTGCTTGGAGGATATCAGGAGATAACTTCAGAAAAAATCCAACGGAAGCCGGACGGACATTCGGCGTACATCGTCACCCTGTTTGCTGGTGACACGCGACACAACGACACTGATATCATCTGCGGGACGACCCCGATCGAGCTTTAGAGCGTGGTCCAGGATAGAATCTGCGATGAATTGAGGATGAAGATCCTCTTCATCCAGCAATGCCTGCAAGGTCGTTGGTACATCCATCGATTCGCCATAGCGGGAGCCGGCGTGGATGAGCCCATCGGTGTAGACAACGGTTGTGATACCTGGTTCGAGGGGTATTTCGGTAATCAGCGGGCGGGTCCCCCGGTATACACCGATTGGGATACTGGGTTCATCTAACGAGATGACCGTATCATTTCTGGCAAGCAGCACAGCAGCCGGGTTATTGCGGGTTATCACCAGAGTCCGCGTTTGATTGTCCACAGACAGGATGTTCAGGGTAGCCGAGACTTTTCCCCCCCGTTCGGTGTAGAGAGAATCTGATGCGGCCCGCGCCGCCGCTCCATCGCGAACTCCTTCGGCGAGCAGTGTGATCACTTTTCGGACGACGAGCGTCGATATCCATTTCGCCCCTTTTCCTGAGCTCTGCCCGTCGGCAAGGACAATAGAAAGACCTCCATTTGGTCTTTCGACAACTTCAACCGTATCCCCGCTTTCGGAAGTCGCATACTTCTTGATCTTGGAGATCCCTACGACAACTTCCATTGCATCCTATTTTACATCGTTATTCCACACACAAACGCCCAGTTCAGGCAAGCTTGAGGCAAGCTTGTCCGCCAGGACAATCACAACCTTGCTCGTCCCGAGTTCAATTACTCTTGATTGCACCTGGAAACCGATTCGATTCAACATCTCCAAGGCAAGAGTGCTTTCCAAATCCGCTTTCAATGTATTCTCATCGGGCGACTGATGCGTGATTTTATAGACCCATCTTAGCACTCGGTCTGGTAGTTCATCTCCAGTAATCCAAGCTCCTGGAAGCACCACTAGCCTGCCCCCAGGACTCAGAACACGCCA
>Ga0073934_10002975_pt1 | contig 32773 bp, 25 predicted proteins | sample LarsenN4metaG_FD_76834 | JGI IMG/M metagenome (GOLD analysis project Ga0073934, IMG submission 76834) | Hot spring sediment bacterial and archeal communities from British Columbia, Canada, to study Microbial Dark Matter (Phase II) - Larsen... ...
AGAAGGGAAGGGCATCGAGTAGAAGAAACGCCCGCGCACCTGGAGCGGCACCGGCGGGTGCGCGTGCACGTTGTCGAAGTTTTCCGGTGTGCTCCACCGCACGAACCCCGCGCTGAAGAGGTCGCCCGGGTGCGTCACCTGCTGCTTCCCGCTCGGCGCCAGCCGGATCCGTGCGCCACCCCAGAATTTCTTCTTGCCCACCAACTCCGCCATTCGCAGCACCGTCGGCCGCATCGCCGGGATCACAATGTGCGCCGCGCTGCCCAGCTTGATTTCTTTCCCGCTCGCGTCAAAGAGTTCCACCTGGTACTCGGTGCCATAACCCGCATCGCGGAATCCCTCCGCTCCCGGAAAGCATGTCGCCGTCAACAGAATTTCGGTCGTCAGTCCCAGCTTCGGGTCCTCTACGATGAACGGCGCGTTGACGTTCAACCAGCACGTCCTCCCCGCCGGCATCGGCGCCGCCTGCATTCCGGGATATCCGCTTTGCGGCTTCTCCACCTGCTGCCACGGGAACAGCAGCGTCGCCCCGCTCAGCCTCATCGCCGACGCCGCCACCAGCGATCCCGTCAGCCCCGCCAGGAATGTCCTGCGGTCAATGCGTCCCATAGCTCCCCCCTGGGATCTTGTCATCCTGAGCCCGCTGTAGCGCCGGCGAAGCGCGCACCCGCAGCGCGCCATCATGTAGCGCAGCGGCCTGCCGCCGCCTTTACGGCGAGGGGCTTGTCCGCGCCTTCTCGCGCAGCGCCACACTCCTGCCCGTTTTCCGGGTTCTCTTAGCTCACAGCCGACCAAGCTCCGTCTGTGGCTCCCTTATACCGCCGCGCGCACACCCTTGCAAGCATGGCCTTCTATTCGGATTTAGCTGGGATTCTTCGCTCGAACTTCAGGAGGGAACCTCTTGCTCGCCACTCAATACTTCCTACAACTCGCGTCTCCCCTCAATCGCCTTCAGCATCGTAATCTCGTCCGCGTACTCCAAATCGCTCCCCACGGGGATGCCCACGCCGATGCGCGTCACGCGGATGCCCAGCGGCTTGATCAGCTTCGACACGTACATTGCCGTTGCCTCGCCCTCCGCCGTCGGGTTGGTCGCGACGATGATCTCTTCCACACCGGCGCCCTTCAGCCGCTCGATCAGGCTCTTGATCTTCAGTTGTTCCGGCCCGATGCCCTGCAACGGCGAGAGCGCCCCGCCCAGCACATGGTAGAGTCCGCTGTACTGTCGCGTCTTCTCGATGGCGATGATGTTTGCTGGCTCTTCGACCACGCAGATCGTTTTGCGGTTCCGCGTCGCGCTCGTACAGTAGTGGCACGGGTCCGCCTCGGTGATGTTGTTGCACACCGAGCACTCGCGGAGCTTCTCCTTTGCGTCCCGGATCGCCTGCGCCAGCGCCTGCGCCTCTTCCGGCTCCGCGCGCAGGAGGTGGAACGCCAACCGCTGCGCCGTCTTCTGCCCGATACCGGGCAGGTGCTTCAGCTCTTCGATCAGCCGCGCAATGGGTTCCGCGTAATCAGGCATCGTTCTCCCACCGGCAGTTCAGTTTGATAGGAAGCAATGGAAAGGCTGGAAAGTTGGCATGTTGGAAGGCTGACCCCGTGAGTTCTGGGAAGGAATTTAACCTTCCAACCTTCTAACCTTCCAACTTTCAAACATTCGTCCGTGGCAAGCCATCTCAGAATAGACCAGGAATCTTCAGCCCCGGAACTCCCGTTATCCCGCCCGCGATGCTTTTCATCTGGTCCGCCAGCGCCTCGTCCACCCGCCGCCCGGCCTCGTTCACGGCCGCGGCGATCAGATCCTGCAGCATTTCCGCGTCCTTGCCGGCAAACACGTCCGGCTCGATGCGCACTTCGGTCACCTGTTTTTGGCCGTTCATCTTCACGGTGACCATCCCGCCTCCGGCTGACGCCTCCACCTTCAGCTCCGCGACTTCCTTCTGGAGCCGTTCCTGCATCTGGCGGAACTGCATCAACATTTGTTGCAGCGCTTTGACTTCCATCGCTTTAGTCCTCGTCTTTGCGCCGGACGCTTGAAATCGTCCCGCCAAAGCGGTCCAGCATGGCCCGCACGACGGGGTCCTTCTCGAATCGCGCGCGTATTTCTGGCGTCGCGCGCCCCGACGGGGCGGCAGCGCTCGCCTTCTGCGCGCTATCCAGTTTAACACAGACCCGCAGCGGCTGCCCCAGCACCGCGCTCGTAATTGTTTTCAACTTCTCGATCTGCTCCCGCCCCTGTAAGATCTCCGCGAACGTCCGCCCTTCGCTCGGAAAGAACAGACGGATCTCGTTCCCGTCCAGCTCCCACCGCGAAACGTGTTCCAGCAGCGAATCCAGCAATTTGTTTTGTGACGAAATCGCCGCGCGGATGTCTGCCACCTGCACCGCCTCCAGCCCGCTGCCCGCCACGCTCTGCGAAACCACGCTGGGCGGCGCCATCGCCACCGCCGCTTGCGCCTTTGCCTGTGGCGCTGGTGCCGCTGCCGTGGGAGCTGTGCCCCGTGTTTCATTTCGTGCGGATAACACGGCTGCGCCGCCCGCGCTCTCCGCCCGCGGCGTTCCTGCCGGGGCGTTCGCTGCGGGTCTCGCCGTCGGCGATGCCGCGCGCGGGCCGCCTTCCCCGCGCAGTTCCGCCAGCACCTCTTCCAGCGGCTTGAGCCGCGCCGCATTCACCAGCTTCAGCAGGCCGATCTCCAGGTGCAGCCGCGGGTCCGGCTTGCGTCGCAGGTCGTCGTCCGTCAAGAGCAGCGTCTGGAAAAACCGCGTCAGATCTTCTTCGGTGAAGAGCGCGGCCTGCTTGGCAAGTCTCGGCCGCTCGTCCGGCGGCGCGACGATCAATTCCGATTCCGCCCCGCATACCCGCGCCACCAGCAAATTCCGGAAGTGCCGGATCGTTTCGCGGCAGAAGTGTTGCAGGTTGTGTCCTTCGGTCAGCAGCCGGTGCACCAGCGCCAGGATCCTCTCCGCTGATTGCGCCTCGATGGCCCCGATCAGCTCGTCCAGCGCCTCTTCCGCCACCACGCCCATCAACTGTCGCACCTGCGCGTCGCTGATCTGCTTCCCGCAGTACGCAATGGCCTGCTCCAGCAGCGAAAGCGAGTCCCGCAGGCTGCCCTCCGCCGCCCGCGCCAGCACGGCCAACGCCCCCGGCTCGATCTCGATCTTTTCTTCTTTGGCCACCCGCTCCAGCTCGTTGGATATTTCTTTGAATGTGAGCGCGCGGAAATGGAAATGCTGCGACCTCGATTTGATTGTTTCCACCAGGTCTTCCGGCTGCGTGGTGGCCATCACGAAGATCACCCGCTCCGGCGGCTCTTCCAGTGTTTTCAGCAACGCGTTGGAGGCCTCGTCGGTCAACTGGTGTGCTTCATCGAGGATCACCACCTTGTTGCGGCTCGACGCCGGCGCGTACCGCACCATCTCCCGCAATTCTCGAATCTGGTCTATCCCGCGGTTCGACGCCGCGTCAATTTCGATCACGTCCAGCGACGTCCCCTCCGCGATCTCCCGGCATGAATCGCACGCGTTGCATGGCTCCGTCGTCGGCCCCTTCGCGCAGTTCAGCGCCTTGGCTAGGATGCGTGCCGTCGTGGTCTTCCCCACGCCCCGCGCCCCGGAAAAAATGTATGCGTGCGCCACGCGGTTCTGCTCGATCGCATTCTCCAGCGTCTGCGTCACGTGCTGCTGCCCGACAACTTCCCGGAAGCTCTGTGGCCGGTGCTTCCGCGCGATTACCTGGTAGCCCATGTCGCTGGAAATTTCTCCGCCTTGAAGGACGAGGAGTGGAACTTCGGGTACTCTGCGGCGCCCGATGCGGTCCCGCTACCGTTGCTCCCTTCCGGGCCTGGCGGGGTTTGCGGGGCACCGTCGCACAGAGCCCGAAGTTCCGCTCTTCGGCAGTTCCGCCCCGACGCTTTCTCCCCATTCTCGGAGTCGAATCTTCAGGACGGCCTGCGCCCCGCAGTCTAACACACTCCCCGCAGCACAGGCATCCGCCTTGCTTCTTCTTTCCCCGGCCGTATCTCTTTGGAACTCTCCCGCTTGATTTTTCCCGCCGCCCTTCCGTCTCGGCCTATCCTTATTGGACGGGTGATTCTCCTCCGCACCCTTCTCGTCTGTGGCGGTTTCGCAGCCGTCCGGGCGAGTCCGCGGCGCCAGCGGTAAGCTCCACGACACGGGGCCATGGAGGAACGAATGAAACGTTTTCTCGCGCTCGGCGTCGCGGTGTCTCTTCTTTTGACCGCGGCTCCGCCGGTCCAATCTCAATCTTCCAACCAGATCTTGCAGGGCACGCAGCTTCGTCTTGTGCTGCTCACGGGCCTTTCCACCAGCGTGGCTCGTGAAGGCGATCCATTCATCGCCACTGTGGTTGAGCCGATTTACGTCGGTGGCCAGCTCATGCTGCCCGCCGGCGCGCGCGTCAACGGCGAGATCAGTCAGATCACCCGCGCTAGGCGCTTCGGAATGTTGCGCGGCCAGGCCTGCATGTATCTGAAGTTCAAGTCCATCGAACTCGACCGCCGCGAAATCCCTGCCCCCATGAGCATCCTGGCCATCTACGAAGGCCACGCTGGCGGCCGCACTCGCAGGGACGTGCGCACTGAGGAAGGCGTCATCGTCGAGGCCAAGCGAGACGTCAAGGGTGCTTTCACCACGGCTGCTCTGGCCGGTGGTGGCGGCACGGTGGTCGGCGCTATCTTCAGCCACATGATGCGCGGTCTGGCCATCGGCCTGATCGGCGGCACCACCTACGTCATGGTGAAAAAAGGCAAGGAAGTCGAGTTGCCCGCGCAGACCGGCATGCTCGTGCGTCTCGACGCCACCGTCAATCTGCCCGCGGGCACGACCGGCACGCCCTACACCGGCGGCCTGCCCTGACGGTCGCCTGAAAGGATTCTCGCCCGGGCGCGCCACTCCTCCTGTGCGCGCTCGTGTGTGCGCGCCTCGCTGCTGAACGCGCCCCTTTCATCGCGTGCCTTCCACGGCACGCACTCTCGATTTTCGCAGACATTGCTTTCGACTCTCGACTCTCAACTGTCAATTCTTACTTGAGTTCTTCCCCCTGACTCCCATCCCTGACCCCTGGCACCTGCCTTTCTCACGCCGCACTCCTGCTGTTCTGTGCACTATTTTTTCTTCTCAGGAACCGGTACAGGCTGGTTCGGCCGATGCCGAGGATTTCCGCCGCGCGCACGCGGTTGCCGCTGCACATCTCCAGCACCCGCTCGATGTGCTGCCGCCGCACCTCCTCCAGCGGCAACGGCTGCCAGTTGGCCTCCGCGGCCGTGCTAGCAGGTGCGATCTCGGGTTTGCGCAAGTGTTCCGGCAGGTCGTTCACGTCAATGAAGTCGGTCGCGGTCAGCAGACATGCGCTCGAAATCACGTTCTCCAGTTCCCGCACGTTTCCCGGCCACGTGTGCCGCAGCAGTGCCGCCTGCGCCCGCCGCGTCAGCCCCTGCACTTGCTTCGCGTACGCTGCATTGGACTGTTTCAGGAAATACTGCATTAGCAGCGGCACGTCTTCCGGCCGCTCGTGCAACCCCGGTACGCGGATCTCTATCGTCGCCAGCCGGTAGTAGAGGTCTTCGCGGAATCGCCCGGCCAGCACTTCGGCGCGCAGGTCGCGGTTCGTCGCCGCAATCAGCCGCACCTCCACGTGCTTTACTTCCGGCGAGCCCACGCGCTGGATTTCTCTGTTCTGGATCACCCGCAGCAGCTTGGCCTGCATGGGCAGGCTCATCTCCCCGACTTCGTCGAGCAGCACCGTCCCGCCGTTGGCGTATTCAAACAATCCCGCTCGCGTCTCATTGGCTCCGGTGAACGCCCCGCGCACGTGCCCGAACAACTGGCTCTCCAGCAGCGCATCCACCACCGCCGCGCAATTGCACACCGCAAACTTCTGCTGCGCCACCGGGCTCATCTGGTGCAGCGCCTTGGCCACCAGTTCCTTTCCCGAGCCGGTCGGCCCGCTCAACAGCACGTTGGTAAAATGCCGTGCCACCTTGCGCGTCAGCTCGAACACCTCCAGCATCGCCGGGCTCTTCCCGATGATCCCGTGGAACTCGGTCGTGGCCAGCAGTTGTTGCTCCAGCTCCCGCATGCGTCGTTTGCGGTCCAGCAGTCCGGCCAGCTCATCCATGGTCTTCTGCAGCCGCGCGTAGTCCACTGGCTTGGTCAGGTAGTCGTACGCCCCGCGCTTGATGGCTTCAATTGCCGTGTCCAGCGAGTAGTGCCCGGTGATCAGGATTACGTAGACGCCGGGATCAATCTCCAGCGCCTTGCACAGGAACTCCATCCCGTCCATCCCTGGCATGCGCACGTCGCTCAGCACCACCCGACACCGCCCCGCGCGCACCTGTTCCAGCGCCTGCTCCGGCTCGCTTGTTCCTACGCCCTCGTGTCCCATCTTCTCTAGGAAGCGGACTATCAATTCCACGCTGGCTTGATCGTCATCCAGCACGCAGGTCGGCAGGCACACTCCACGGGCTTCCGACGCATTCTCGGTCGCAACAACTTCGCCCGGCATACGCAACACCTCTCCACCCTCCAGTCCACGCACAAACCTTGCCAGACACCTCTAGGTGGATTCCCCAGGTTTTGTTTTGCGATTCGTGCTTCGCCCCGTTTCGGGAAGGCGTGTGCAACTTCTCAGGTTTCAATAGATTGGGTAGCGCGATGAAGTTTGCTGGCGGGATTTCTTCAGAATGTCAGGCAGCAGTTGGTTTTGCGTTTATCAAGGCTCTGTTCCGATATGAAACAGACCGCATTCCAAACCGGGCTTGGACCCAAGGACGTCCCTCTCAGGCATTCATCGACCTGCTGCAGCTCCTTGGCCAGATTTTCACCAGCGAAATGTGAAACTGGCCCTGAACATCGCGCGGTTCCACTGTGGCCGCCTTGTACGCCACCGGAATCGCCCTGTTCGGGTCGCGCGGGTCCAGCAGTCGCACAAACAGCAGCGAGCCCGCCCGCACCGGATTGTGAATCGCAATCCGCTTGCCCAGTGTTTCGTCCCACGCCAGGTCGGCCTTTTCGACGAAGAAGTTTTCGTCCACGTCCCATCCGGAAATCTCTACTCTGTAACTTGAAGCCGTCATCTCCCGAGCCATCATGCCCGTTGTCCTCCACCTTCGGGAGAAAGCAGATCAACAGCCGAACTCCCTCTCCTGGTTCTGATTGCACAGCAACGATTTACCACGCAGTTCCAAAACGCCTCGGCGCGGGAACAGACGCGATTCAACACACTTGTTCGCCTCTGAAACACGCGCGCACACCCCTGTGGAATTGTCGGCTTGGTGGGACGCATTCCTGGAGGGGCCGGTTTTAACCGGCCGTCTGTCGGGCCGACCCGCTGGGCTTACCCGTGACTCGCACCCGGGTACAGCGCATTCAACGCCGCAACGAAGAAGAACCTGAACACCTTGTCATACGCGTACCACGCCGCCACCAGCCCGGCCATGCGGAACACCGGCTCTTCCAGAAACTCCGAGAACTTCAGCGCCGCGCGCTCCGACATCAGCAGCGTGACTCCACTGCTTCCATCCAGCGGCGGTACCGGCAGCAGGTTGAACGTCCCCAGCAGCAGGTTTTCCATGAACAGCACGCTCAGCAACGTTGCCGCAAATCCCCACATGGCTGGGTTGGTCGCCTCCGTGATCTTCGTGAAGCTGGCCGTCTCCGGCGCGTGGAACACGCCGAATGCCATCCCCGCGCGGATTCCAGCTCCTGCCAGCAGCATCAGCGCGAAGTTGGCTCCCGGCCCCGCCAGCGCCATCCACGCCGCGCGCCGCGGGTAGCGCCGTTGCCAGGCGGGGTCGTACGGCGCGCTGGCCCACCCGACCACCCAGTGGCTCAGGAAATACGTCGCAATCGGCGCCACCACCATCCCGAACGGCTCGCGCTGGATGTGCGGCATCGGGTTCAGCGTCACCTGCCCACCCAGGAACGCCGTGGGGTCCCCGCCCAGCTTCGCGGCCAGCGCGTGCGCCGCCTCGTGGCACGTCGTCGAAAACAGAAAGACGATGTACCAGATCACACCCAGCGCCAATATTTCCGGCGTGATTGCATTCATCGTCTCTCAGTCTGCCTGTTTAGCTGCCTTGTGTGCAAGACATCACCCGCCGACGGTTTCCCTTGACACGGCTTTCTCGTCGGGGTAGCTTTTCTTGTCTAATTACTCCCCGAAGCCTTTTTTCTCGTGGCGGGTTATTTTTGTGTGGAGGGTTATGCGTTCCATGACCAGCAAGACCAGGTCGCTTCCCCGCAGCGTTGCCTCCCCGGAACGCGAGTTTGAAACTCTTCTGCGCCGCGCTGCCCGTTGCATCGCTCCCGTTCCAGCTCGCCCCAAGAAGGTCACGCGCAAAAAGAAAAACTCCGCCGCGGCCTGATTGTTTCGTTGCGCTCTGGAGCGCTGATCCGTGGGCAGGCTTTAGATTGTCCACGGTGGGCTGGCGTCTCCATGATTCGTGACGCGTCCACGTTCCTGGACGCGAGCTCTCCCCGCTCCTCTGCTGCCCCTAGTCTTGCTTCGCCTGGTCTTTCGCTTCACCCGCCTTCTGTGACCTTGCCTCCGTCACCGCGGGATTGTTCAGATACTTCCCGAAAAAGCTCAGATACCGCCGCACCCGGTCGAGCTGGTGTCGCGGCTCGCTGATGCCGTGCCCCTCGCGCGGGAACACCACGAACTCCACGGGCACCTTGCGCTCCACCAGCGCCCGGTAGAACTCCTGTGCCTGCGCGATGGGAACCCGCGTGTCCTGCTGCCCGTGCAGGATCAGCGTTGGTGTCTTCACGTTCTTCACGTATTTCATCGGCGAGCGGTCCCAGTAAAGGTCCGTGTTGTCCCACGGCGAGCCATCCCCGAAAAACCACCGCAGGTAGCGCTGAATGTCGTTCTGCGAGTACATCGAGTAGATGTTGGTCAGTCCCGCGCCCGGAGACACCGCCTTGAAGCGCTCCGTCTGCGTCAGCATCCAGAACGTCATGTACCCGCCGTACGACCAGCCAAACGCTCCTAGCCGTTCCACGTCCGCCCAGCCCTGGCTCACCGCAAAATCCACCCCCGTCATGCAATCCTCGTAGTCGCCCTTGCCCCACGTGTTCTTGTTTGCTGCGGCAAACTTTTCGCCCTTGCCCGTCGAGCCGCGGAAGTTCGGTTGCAGCACCAGGTACCCGTTCGCCGCCATCACTTGCAGGCTGGCGCTGAAACTTGTCAGTGACGCCCCCGTCGGCCCGCCGTGCGGGTTCAGCAGCAGCGGATATTTGTTCCCGGCCTCGTAGCCGACCGGCTTGGTCAGCACGCCCTCGATTTCCGTTCCGTCCGTGCTCTTCCACTTCACTACTTCCACGTCGCCCAGCGCGTACTCCTTCAGCCATGCGTTCTGCTCCGTGATGCGCTGCGGTGCGCGGAAGCTGGCATCCGCGCGGTAGATCTCCGTCGGCCGCGTCCCTGTGTTCATGGTGCCCACGAACGTCTTCCCATCGCTGCTGACCTCGCCCACAGACATGATGCCGCCGCCTTGCGAGAGCTGCTTCACCGTACCCGCCGCTACGTCGCTCGCAAACACTTCGATGCTCTGGCGCGTGTTACTGCTGAAGTAGATAGTTTTCCCGTCGCGCGACCACACTGGCGCGCCCGCGTCCAGCTCGAAGCTTGCTGTCAGCCGCCGTGGCGTCCCGCCCTCCGCGGCGATCACGTTCAGGTGGGTCTGCTTTACTCCGCCGGCCGAATCGCTCGTCGTGTACGCGATCCACTTTCCATCCGGCGACCACCGCGGCGACTGGTCCGATCCCCCGTTTTCCACCAGCTTTTTCTTCTCGCCCGTGGCCACCGTGAGCACCCAGTTGTCCGTCAAGTCGCCGTCGTCGGCTTTGGGCGTGGGGTTCGTCACAAACGCAATGCGTGTCCCGTCCGGCGACCACCGCGCATCGCTCGTGGTGAACTCGCCCTCCGTCAGCCGCTTCGCTTCTTTCTTCTCCATGTCCCACAGCCACAGGTGCGTCATTTTCAGGTTTTGGTCAATCACCAGCGTGTCGTCCTTCACTTTCTTCTTTTCTTCTTCGTCCTTCGACGGCTGGTCCTGCGCGCTCAGCAGCAGCTTCTTCCCGTCCGGTGAAAATCGGTACCCGCTCACACCGCCCTTGTGCGTGGTCACCTGCCATGCCTCGCCGCCCTCTGCCCACGCCATCCACACCTGCCGCTCGCCGTCCTTCTCGCGGTCGGTCAGAAACGCCAGATGCTTCCCATCCGGCGACCATTCCGGCTCCGTGGCGTTCTTCTCTCCTTGTGTGAACTGCCGCGCCGCTCCGCCGCCCACCGGCACCACCCACACCTGCGTCACGCTCTTCCACTCCTTGTCCTTCTCGAATTTCGGGATCTCGCTCACCGTGTAGGCCACGCGCGTCCCGTCCGGCGAAATCCGTGGGCTCCCCACGCCGGCAATCCGCAGCGCGTCCATCGCCGTCAGCAGTTTCTTCCCGTCTTTTGTTTTCGGCGGCTCGGGTTCCTTCTGTTCCGTCTTTGCCGCCGGCTTTTCCTGCGCCCACGTTCCAGCCGGGATCACGCACAGGGAAAACATCAGCGCCAGGAGCACCATCACACAAAGTCCACGCTTCATTTGCCACCCCTCAAATTGTTTGTCGTGTGGATCACTCGGAACGCGCAAACTACGTCAATTCTTGCGGCGGGTCAACCCGATTCCTCTCCTTGCCATCTGCCACCTTCTTCCCACTCCAAATACTTGACTACGTCCTTTCGAATCGCCCGGATCACCATGGCAATCACCGTCGCGTCGTCCACCAGCCCGATCGCCGGCATGAAATCCGGCACCAGGTCCAGCGGGTTCACAAAATAAATCACTGCCGCCAGCGCCATCACAATCGTCTTCCACGGCACAACCGTGTACCGCCCTCGCGCCCACGCCCGCAGCATCCGGAACAAGCTTCCCAGTTCCTCGGCAAACTCCCCGAGCAGCCCTTTCTCGCGTCGCGCCTTGCGCTGCGCCTCGTCCAGTAGGTGTTCCGTCTTCTTTTTGTCGCGCGCATACAACCGCGCCGTCTTCGCCGCCGCCCTTACAAAGTTTCTCAACCCTCGTTTCATGGCTGCTCTTTTGGAGCGCGGCGGCTTGTTTATCCTGACCCCGCTCTGCGGGACGATGGGCCGCCGCTTTGCAGGAGAGAAGACTGCTTGGCCCCTGCGCGCTCAACTATCTACTATTCCCAATCCACTTTCTAGTTTGTCCGCACAAAATTGTGTTATAGCTTTGGGCCCGATTTTCGCCGAGGTGCCCGATGCGTCTCTGCCGTTTCGTTGTTGCACTTCCGCTTTGTGCTTCCATCGCGCTCCCGTGCGCCGCGCAATCCGCTCCCGCCTCTAAACCTATCCGTCTCCAGCGCGCCTACGAGCGTATGGACGAATTCGTCGCCCAGCAGATGCTTCTCTCGGGCACGCCCGGTCTTGCTCTGGCCCTCACCAGCCGCGAAGGGCTTCTCCGTGTGCAGACTTACGGCTTTGCCGATGTCAAGTCCCGCCTGCCCGTCGCCACCGAAACGCTTTTCGAAATCGGCTCCATCTCCAAATCCTTTACCGCTATCGCACTCCTTCAGCTCCGCGAGCAGAGCAAGTTCGATCCTCAGCAGCCCATCACGAAGTACCTCCCCTGGTTCCAGGTACCGTCGAAGTTTGCGCCCGTCACCGGCCATCATCTGCTCTCGCACACCTCCGGCATTCCTCGCGACCGCGACGTCATCCCCTCTTCGCTCTTCCAGGTCGCAGGCCTCCGCGAACTCTGGACCGGCTACGCCCCCGGTGCTCGCTACGCGTACTCCAACATCGGCTTCCAGATTCTTGGCTACACGCTCGAAGAGCTCACGCAGCAAGATTACGGCGACGTCATCCGCAAGCGCATCTTCGAGCCTGTCGGCATGAGCTCCAGCCTTCCCTTCTTCACCCATGCCGACCGCCCGCGCATCGCTACCGGTTACGAAACGCTCTACGACGACCGCCCCTCGCACCGCTCGCACCCGCTTGTCGAAGCCCCCTGGCTCGAATACGCCGCTGGCGACGGCAGCATTGCCGCCACGCCGGCAGACCTCGCCGCTTATCTCCGCATGTTGCTCAACCGCGGTATCACCGCGCGCGGCCGCGTTATCTCCGAAGAAAGTTTCAATCTCCTCACCCAGCGCGCCATCCAAACGGACCGGGAAGGGAAGTGCTGGTACGGCTACGGCATGGGCACCTACGAGGAAGAGGGCCACATCTTTATCGCCCACGGCGGCGGCATGGTCGGCTATTCTTCCATGCTTCTCGGCGACATCACCGCCGGCCTTGGCGTGGTCGTCTTCGTCAACGGCCCGGGCAACCCCGGCCGCCTCGCCGACTTCGCTCTGAAATGCCTGCGCGCCGCGCTCCAGAACAAAGACCTGCCCGCCATGCCCGCGCCCGATCCGCCCACGCGCGTGAAAAACGCCGCTGATTACGCCGGCACCTACGCCGCTCCCGATGGCAGAAAACTCAATCTCGTGGCCGGAAGCGAAACTCTCGTCCTTGAGCACGCCGGCCAGAAAATCGTTCTCGAGCGCCGCGGCCCGGACTCCTTCTTCGTCAACCATCCCGACTTCGCGCTCTTCCTCCTCCGCTTCGCGCGCGAACAGAAAAAGACGGATGCGAAGGAGTCAAAGCCGCCCGAGCCTGGGAAAGTCCTTGAAGCAATTCACGGTGGGGATTGGTACGCTGGGGAAAACTACACGGGCGAGAAGAACTTCAAGCCGCCGAAGGACTGGCTTGCTTATCCCGGCCACTACCGCACGCAGCACATGTGGTTCAACAACTTCCGCGTCATCCTGCGCAAGGGCCAGCTCTATTTCGCGATGCCCGGCGGTGGCGAAGAAGAACTCGTGGAACTCAGCCCCGGCCTCTTTCAGATCGGCACTGAAGAAACCGCCGAACGCATTCGCTTCGACACGCTCGTCAACGCCCGCGCCCTCCGCGCCAGCGTCTCTGGCTCCGACTACTACCGCGTCTTCACCCCATAGCCCTTATGGAGTGCGGGAGCGCAGCTTGTCCTGAGCGGAGTCGAAGGGCTCCCGCCGAGCCTTCTTATCCCCCGCGCCTTCTTGGTCTGGAGAAGCCTTGCGTTCTCTTGGCGCACGAACTGAAAATGGCAGGGGCCTTTCAGCCCTTCCCTCGGGATCAGCGCCGCCTTACTGCTGGCCGCTTGCCTTGGCGCGTAACCGATCCCAAATGCGCCACAACGAAAAAGCCACGAGCACCAGCACCATTGGATCTATGGGATGGCGGAAGCGCAGCATCGGGTGGGTCAGTGCGTAGATGGTTGGATAGACCAGCATCACCAGCAGATACGGCGTGGCCAGGTGGCCGCATTCCCGGAACGCCGCGGCCAGGCCATGCAACGCAAGCAGGGAAATGGACGAGATAACAGCAATGCCCATCAGTCCCACCGCCAGCGAATATCCTTTTGTCTGCGGAATGCTCCAGGCATGCGTCCAGAGGTAGAGCGCCTTCCGGCATGAAAGCCACACAAACCTGCCCGGATTTTCGGCAATCCACTCGAGCGCTTCTTGCCTTTTTTCCGCCATGTACGCGATTTCTCCTGCCTGCGCGAACCGCGCCAATTCTTTGGCGTTATTGAGGGGCAGCAAGTCCACCGCGTACAGAGTCTCGTCCGTCGCGTGATTGCCCACGTGCAGCTCCAGGCCCAGGCCTGACCGCATGGGGATGACCTGGCCGAAAGTCAGAAAATTCCGCACTGTCCAGGGAATCACGAAAACCATGATGAGCGCCGCGCACGCCGCCAGTTGCCGCACGCAACCCGACCCGCGTTTGCGGTGACGCACGATCAACCAGGCAGCCAGAAAGGGAAGCACCGAAAGGATGGCCGGATTGGTCAGCGCGGTGACTCCCCACAGCACTCCGTATCCCAACCAGGCGCGCGTACTCCGGCCTTGCTCCAACCGCAGAGTCATCCAGAACAGAGTGCTCATCAGCAGCACCGACAGGTTCGTCTCCCAGATGCTCCTGGCCGTGCAGTAAATCGAATACGGGTACAGCGCCCACAGCCATCCGGCCAATATCGCCACTTTGAATCCGAAGCTCTCCTGCGCGATTCGATAGACCACCACGCAAACGAGTGCTGAGAACACGCTGTTGATGGTCAGGATCGCGACCGCGGAGGCTGTGGAGTAAATTCCGAAAACCTTGAAAATCAGCGCCAGGAGATAGGGGAAGACAGGGGGCAGCAACGCTGTGGGGCCGGTGTGAACCTGGTAGGGATTGCTGAATCCTTCGCCCAGAGCAATCGCCCGGGCCACGCGTCCCGCCTCCCAGGCGAACGAATAGTGGTCCTGGTCCGGGGGAATCTCATACGTCCGGAAGAAAGCAATGGTCGCCAGCCGGATGAACAGCGCCGCGCCCGCCATGAAGAAGGGAGAAGCAAAAATGCTGAGGAGTCGCCGTTTCATTCTATTAGCAATATCTGCTTTGTATTTTCCGTCCGCGGAATTCTCGGCGCTGCTCCCCGCCGAGTCAATGGAACTGTTCGCTCACTTTGCCTCAAGCGCACATGGTGCGTGCGCTGCCATCACTCCCGCAGCAGGGGCCGCGTCAGGCACGTTGGCCCTCCGCCACCATTGATGGCCAGCTCGCTGCCCGGAAACGTCCGCACGTCGAACCCTGCCGCCCGCAGCCGCTCATTTGTCTTCGCATTTTCCTCGAGCGCCAGCAGCCTGCCGTCTCCCAACGACACCACGTTGCACGCCAGCGTCGCGCGCTCGGACGCATCAATCTCAATGAACCGGAGTCTGTGCTCCTGCAATACTTCCACCGTCTCCACCGCCAGCCATTCCGGGTCTACCAGCGCCGTCCGCTCGTCCAGCAGGCTCATCAGACTCATCAGGTGCAGGCACACCGCTGGCCCGCCGCCGTGCGGCAGTGGCGCACGGATCATTTCCACGCCTTTCGGCCTCAGCAGTGATCGCAATTGTTCAATCCCGGCTGCATTCGTCCGATAACCGCGTCCCACCAGCAGCGTCCGTTTATCGAGCCACACCATGTCCCCCGCCTCGGCCAATCTTGGCGGGGTCATCTCGCCCAGCACAGGAATTCCCAGCGAACGGTACGTCGCCGCATGTGCCGCCGGCTCGCCCTCGCGTTGTGCCTTGCCCATCCGCAGGCAGATTGCTCCCCAATCCGTCATCAGCGACGCGTCGTGCACGTACACTGCATCCAACGACCATCTTGTACCGCCGGCATCCTTGCCAGCGCCTTTGCGGTCTAACGGCGGGTTCGCGCCGCCATTGGTGGTTTTGTGGGTCGCGCCCTTAGCCGCGACATAGACTGCCTCTTCTTGCTCTTCCTTCAAGGGCTTCAGCCCCTGCTGTTCGAGCCGTATCACTTCTGCGCCCGCCGCTTTGAGTTCCCTCACGAGTGCCTCATGTTGCTCCTGCGCCCTCTGTGCATCCGGTTCGCGCAAGTATCCCAGCTCGCGCCACCTCCCGTGCTCGACGGCGTCGAACCACCCCGCCTCGCGCGGGGCGCACACCACCACCCGCCGCAACCTCCCCACCATCGTCTGCCCGCCGTATTTCCTCATAAAACAAGAATGGCGGACACTCCTGTCCGCCTTCCAAGAAAGTCTGGCCTGCTAGTCACTCGCCACTAGCCACTCGCCACTGCTTTCTGGCTCCGGGGCCTGGACTCGAACCAGGATTCTCAGATCCAAAGTCTGATGTGCTGCCAATTGCACCACCCCGGAGCCGCTTCACACAGTCTAGCAGAGCCCTCGCTTCTTTGTCGCCGCCCTTGTCTGCGTGTTTTCCGCGCACTCTGCGCCTCAGCGTCAATACATTTCTGGCTCCACTTCGCCCCATCCTGAAACTTTTCTGCCTCCCCTGCGTATTTCCCGGTAGAATCTCGGACGGGGAGGGGGTGTTCCAACGCCATCATCTTGCGGTTCGCCGCAATCATCCATTCATGGCATCCGTAAGGGCCGGCTTCAGCCGGCCTTCTACCACTCTCATGGAGGAAAAAATGTCTAACGCTGTGCTCCGCAGGCTCCGGCACGCTTTTGTGCTGGCCCTCGTACTTTCACTTTTCGCGCCCGCCGGGCTGCTTGCCCAGGCTGGCCCGGAGGGTCGCTGGGAAGGCTCCATCAACGTTCCCAACATGAGCCTGCCCCTCTCCGTGGAGCTGAAGAAATCCGACAGCGCCCTCTCCGGCACGCTCGACATCCAGTCCCGCAAAGGTCTGCCGCTGCAAAACATCAAGTTTGATGCTCCGGCCATCCGGTTCGAGCTGGACACCGGCCCCGGCGGTATTGCCACCTTCGAAGGAAAGCTCGAAGGCAACAAGATCACCGGCAGTTTCGGACAGGGAGGAATGACGTTCCCCTTCACGCTCGAACGCAAAGCTGCCGCTGAGGAGGCCCCGCAAGCTCTGCCCGAGGGCATGATTCCGCGCGAACTGCTCTTCGGCAATCCCGAGCGCGCCGCTCCGCAACTCTCTCCCGACGGCAAGCTCCTTGCCTATCTCGCTCCCAACAAGGACGGCGTGCTCAACGTCTGGGTGCGCACCATCGGCAAGGAAGACGACCGCGTGGTCACCAATGACAAAAGGCGTGGCGTCCGTTTTTACCTCTGGCAGTGGGACAGCGAGAACGTTCTCTACATCCAGGACAAAGACGGCGACGAGAACTGGAACCTCTACCAGACCAACCTGAAGAACGGCCGCACCCGCAACCTTACCCCCTTCGACGGCATCCAGGCCCAGCTTGTGGCCGCCGACCCACGCTTTCCGGACACTCTTCTCATCGGCCTTAACCTCGACAAGCCTGAGACCCACGACGTCTATCGCCTCAATTTGAAGACCGGCGCGCTGGAGCTCGACACCAAGAACCCCGGCAAGGTGGCCGGCTGGACCGCGGACAACAACCTCGTCGTGCGCGCCGCGCAAATCTACACCGACGACGGCGGCAATGAATTTCAAATCCGCAACGACGCCAAATCGCCCTGGCGCACTTTCCACAAGTGGAGCCGTGAGGAAGCTCTCGGCGGCATCCACGCTTTCACGCCCGACAACAAGGCCGTGTGGATCGCCTCCAGCGTCGGCGCCAACACTCTTCGCCTGCTGGAGATGGACGTCGCCTCCGCCAAAAGCAAAGTCATCGCCGAAGATCCCAGCTACGATGTGGGCGGCCCGCTCGTCCATCCCACCACCAACAAGCTCCAGGCCGTCTCCTTCACACGCGAGCGTTCCGAATGGAAGGTGCTGGATCCCTCCGTCCGGGCCGATTTCGACACGCTGCGTAAAGTCCGCGACGGCGATTTCTCCATCGTCAGCCGCGACCTGGCCGACAAAACCTGGCTGGTGGTCTACGTCCTCGACAGCGCCCCGGTCTCCTACTATTCCTACGACCGCGCCACCAAGCAGGCCACCTTCCTCATGACCAATCGGCCGAAGCTGGAAAAATTCAAGCTCGCCAGCATGAAACCCATTTCTTTCAAGTCTCGCGACGGCCTCACGCTCCACGGCTATCTCACGCTCCCCGTCGGCAAAGATCCGAAGAATCTGCCCATGGTGCTCGACGTTCACGGCGGCCCCTGGGGGCGCGATGCCTGGGGCCTCAACAACGAAGTGCAGTGGCTCGCCAATCGCGGCTACGCTGTGCTTCAGGTCAACTTCCGCGGCTCCACCGGCTACGGCAAGGCCTTCCTCAACGCCGGCGACCGCGAGTGGGGCGCCAAGATGCACGACGACCTCGTTGACGGCAAGCGCTGGGCCGTCGAGCAGGGCATCGCCGACCCCAAGAAAATCTGCCTCTACGGCGGCAGTTACGGCGGCTATGCCACGCTGGTCGGCGTTGCCTTTACCCCCGACGAGTTCACCTGCGGCGTGGACATCGTCGGCCCATCCAACATCGTCACGCTGCTGAAGTCCATTCCGCCCTACTGGGAGCCGATCAAGGCTCTCTTCCGCCAGCGCGTCGGCGATGAAGTGAAAGACGAAGAATTCCTGAAGTCCCGTTCGCCGCTCTTCAAGGCCGACCAGATCCGCGTCCCGCTTCTCGTCGCGCAGGGCGCCAACGACCCCCGCGTCAAGCAGGCCGAAAGCGATCAGATTGTCGCCGCTGCTCGCAAAAACGGAAGGGACGTCCTCTACATCGTTTTCCCGGACGAAGGCCACGGCTTCGCCCGGCCCGAAAACCGCCTGAAGTTCTACGCCGCTGCCGAATCGTTCCTTGCCAAGTATCTCGGCGGCACCGTTCAACCTCCCACCGCCAAGGAGAAGTGGGACGACCTCAAGAAGTAGCACAGCCATTCCTGGCTGTGCGGCGACTGCAGGAGAGGCCCCCGGCCGGTCCGCTTTTCGTAGGGGCACGATGCCGAACCTTCGGGATGGTGCCCACTTTTTCGTAGCTGCTTGGTTTGTAGCCCAGGGCTGCCATTCCGTTTTGCCGGACGGCAGGCCCGTCCCTTTCGTCCTACGGCGCCCGGTTTGGCGGTTTCGCGCTGTCTCTGCTAATCTCTTTGTGATCCACTCCTCGCGGAGAGGTGTCCGAGTGGTTTAAGGAGCACGCTTGGAAAGCGTGTGTTGGGGTAACTCAACCGTGGGTTCGAATCCCACCCTCTCCGCCACTTTTCTATGGCATTTGTTTTCAAAAGCTTACGACGAGCATTTGAGCTTGGTGTCTATGAAACCTCGCAGCCAAGCCTAGTTTCCGTGGCTTTCCCCTTCTTTCCTTCACTTTTGTCTCGCAATTTGCCGCAATCTCTATGACATTTCTATGACAGTCAGTGGGAAGAGCCACCAAAACCGGAAGGTTCGCCACCAGGCGGGCGTCCACGGTGGTGCCGGCCTGGCTACGGGTGGTCTGAAGCCTGCAAGGCTGGCACGGGTGGCGCTTTCACAAAGTTGATCAGCGATTGCAAGATGTGCGAAGCGCAGAGTGATATGCTTCGCTGGTGCAGGCTCTCCTGGAAGTCGAGGATCTGTGCGTCCAATTCTCGGCGCGCGATGACAAAGTGGTGCGCGCAGCGGACGGCGTGGGCTTTCACATCCACGAGGGAGAAAGCCTAGGTTTGCTTGGTGAGTCGGGCTCGGGAAAAAGCGTGACGGCTCTTTCTCTGCTTCGTTTGCTTCCGCCAGGTGGGCGAATCGTGGAAGGAAGAATTCGTTTCCGTGGAGAAGACCTGTCCCTCGTACCTGACCGGAGAATGCAGCAGATTCGCGGTTCGCAAATTGCGATGATCTTTCAGGAACCGGGAATCGCACTCTGTCCTGTAGTGAGTGTCGGCTCGCAGATTGCTGACGTAATCGCTACCCACCGGGGCTGGCCCAAGGATCGCTGTCGCAAAGAGGCTGAGCAACTTCTATCCGTCGTCGGATTGCCAGAACCGAAAAGCTTTTTCCCGGCTTTTCCCCATCAGCTTAGCGGCGGCCAGCTCCAGCGAGTCGTGATTGCTTTGGCCTTGGCGGGCCAGCCGAAGCTCCTGATTGCAGACGAACCGACTACAGCCCTGGATATGAAGCTACAGCACGAAGTCCTCATGCTCGTGCAGGAGCTGCGCAAGAGTATGCGCATGTCCGTGTTGTGGATTACACATGATCCGGACGTGCTTCGGGCCCTCGCTGATCGAATTGTGGTGATGTATGCAGGCCGGGTTGTCGAGGTGGGATCCGCCGAGCAGATTCTGCATCGCCCGCAGCATCCGTACACCGTGAGCTTGTTGCGATGCGCGCCACAAACCAGGCCCACCGGCGCAGCGCTGCGCAAGCAGCCCCTGCCGGTGATTGCCGGCAACGTTCCCAACCTGGCTTCGTTGCCGATGGAATGCCGATTTGCCCCTCGGTGTCCCGAGCGAATGGACATTTGCACCGAGCGTGAGCCCGGCCTCATTCAGATGGAAAGTGGCGGACTCGTTAGGTGTTTCAAGTATGGCGGCTAGCGGGATGCATCCTTCGGACAGCACGCCACGCACACTGGTGAAAGTGTGTGCAGTGACAAAACATTTTCTGCGGCGACACCACCTGGTGGGAAAAGGCTTCGTGGTTCGGGCAGTGGACGGAGTGGACCTGGAAATCCGGCAAGGACAAACACTGGCGCTGGTGGGGCCTTCCGGGTCTGGGAAGAGTACGCTGGCGCGTTGCGTGCTTCGCTTGGAGGCACCTACGTCAGGGCAAATCTGGTTCGACGGTGTGGACATCGGGGCGCTGGGTGGAAATCAGCTTCGCAAGCTGCGCCCGCGCATGCAGTTGGTTTTTCAGGACGCAGCGCGAGCGATGAATCCGCGGCTTTCCGCGGCAGATATTGTTGCCGAGCCCCTCCGAATTCAGAATCGCGGCACGCTCGCTGAGCAGCGCCACCGTGCCGTCGAGCTGATGGAGCGGGTGGGACTCAGCAAGAACATGGCCGACCGGTGTCCGCTGGAAATGAGCGGGGGACAGCGACAGCGGCTCGCGATTGCCCGAGCGCTGGCGCTGGCGCCGCAGTTCATCGTGCTTGATGAAGCTCTCTCGGCGCTGGATCGAATCGTTCAGGCTCAAATCGCAAATCTGCTGCTCGAACTCCAACGAGAACTCCACTTGACCTATCTGCTCATCGCGCATGACTTGAACCTGGCCGACCATCTTGCTGATGAAATCGCCGTGATGTCTTCAGGGCGCATTGTGGCACGAGCGGCGACACCGGAGGTGACGTCGCAAGCACTGTTGGTTGCCCTTCTGGCAGCGCAAGGAGCGATTGCTACTTCCCCGCCGAAGCCAGAACCTGAGGAGTTGAAAACGATCTGATGCGCTACCTCGTTCGCTGCCTCGCGCATGCGCTCATTCTTCTCGCTGCCATTTCCGTGCTTACGTTTTTCTTCGTCGAGCTTGCCCCGGGGAACTACTTCGACGAGATGCGGTTAAACCCGCAGATTTCTCCGGAAACAGTCGAGTCATTGCGGGAGAAGTACGGGTTGGATCGAAGCCTGCCCGCGCGCTACTGGGAATGGATTCTCTCCGTGGCACGAGGCGAGTGGGGGTTCTCCTTCGCGAACAATCTTCCGGTTGCTCCTCTACTCTGGTCACGTGCGGCAAACACGCTGGTCCTGACTCTGAGCGCAACTCTGCTGGCGTGGGCCCTAGCGATTCCGTTGGGAACTTGGTGGGCCGCATTTGGGGAACGGCGATGGTGGGATCGCCTGTGGGGATTCGGCACTGCTGCGCTCCTCAGCGTCCCGGAAATTCTGCTGGCCCTGCTGTTTCTGCTGGTGGCGCTCGAGACGCGTGCGTTTCCATCAGGCGGAATGTTTTCAGTGCATGCGGCCGAACTGAGCACTTGGGCAAGGTTGCGCGACCTTGGCTGGCATCTCATCCTGCCGGGTACAGTTCTGGCAGTCTCCAGTCTTGGCGTGCTGATTCGCCATACGCGGGCAAGCGTGGCAGAGGCGCTTGCGGCTCCGTATGTGCGCGCCGTTCGGGCGCGCGGAATTTCCGAGCGACGCCTGCTGTTTCGCTATGTCCTGCCCGTGGCGGCCAACCCGCTCATCACGCTTTTCGGTTTTTCCATCGGCTCGTTGCTGAGTGGCTCGCTGCTGGTGGAAGCCGTGATGGGATGGCCAGGACTGGGTTCACTTCTCCTGGAGGCCATCCTCGCGAGAGACCTCTATGTTGTGATTGGTGCGGTGATGTGCTCCGCGATCTTCCTAGTTGCGGGGAACCTTGTGGCCGACGTACTGCTTTACCTGAGCGACCCGAGGATTCGCGCAGAGTAGCCAAATGACGCCCCCGCCCTCACATCGCGGCTCCTGGAAATGGGCGATCGCCGTGCTGGTGGTATTGCACACCCTGGTCGCCTTCGCCGGATTCTTCGCTCCGTATGATCCCGAAACACAGCACCGCGACGTTCCCCTTGCGCCGCCCTCTCCCATTCGTTTCATTGATGAGGAGATGAGATGGCACTTGCGGCCGTTCGTGTACGCCCAAGTGGCCAATGAAAGTGTGAAAGCTGGCTATCGGGAAGACACTGAGAACAAGTTTCCAATTGAGTTTCTTGTGCGGGGCACAGAGTACCAGGTCGTTGGTCTCTGGTCATGCGATCGGCATTTCTTCGGTGTTGTTCAGCCCGGACGAATCTTTCTCTTTGGCACGGATTCCTACGGCCGAGACGTTTTTTCGCGATTCCTGTATGGCGGCCGGATTTCACTTGCCGCAGGTTTGCTCGCCGCCGCGATCTCGCTGCTGCTGGCGTTGCTGCTGGGAGGTATTGCAGGTTATTACGGAGGCTGGGTGGATGGGCTTATTATGCGGCTGGCGGAGCTGTTTCTGAGCCTGCCGTGGCTGTACATGCTCTTTGCCGTGCGGGCTTTCCTCCCGCTCAACCTGGATGCTTCACGCGCCTTTTTCCTGATCATCTCTCTTGTGGGTCTGATCAGTTGGGCTCGCCCGGCAAGGATCATCCGTGGCATTGTCCTGACGGCTAAAGAACGCGACTTTGTCCTGGCTGCGCGCAGTTTTGGCGCCGGCGATTTCTACCTCCTGTGGCGTCACATTCTTCCGCAGGCCCTGAGCGTGGCTCTTACCCAGACTGCTCTTCTCGTGCCGGCCTACATCCTGGCGGAGGTCACGCTTTCGTTCCTGGGGCTTGGCGTGAACGAACCGGTGGCAAGCTGGGGAAACATGCTGGGGGCGCTGCAGCAGTACTCGGTGCTCGTAACTGCTTGGTGGATGTTCACTCCGGGCATTGCATTGATTTTTGTCATTTGGAGTTATCATTCGCTCGCGGCTGCGCTGGAGAGCCATTGGAGAACAGTGCAGGTGTAGGCTGGGAGAGAGCGGCGCAGCAACGAGGTCTTTATGGCGAAACTCCGTAGAAGGATCATTCTGCATCTGGCGCTGATTGCGCTTGCGGCTATCGTAGTGCCCGCATCTGCCGAGGCGGCTCAGAAGGAAGAACTGCTCGCAGTATCGGGCGAAGTGGGACGCTTGGGCGGGCGGCTGGTTTTGGCGCAACGCTCGGAGCCAAAGACGTTCAATCCCGTCCTGGCCGCCGACAACGCATCGAGAGAAATCATCCATCGGATGATGGCGGACCTGATCCACATCAATCGCGAGACCCACAAAACGGAACCGGCGCTGGCCAAGGAATGGAAGGTCTCGCGAGACGGCCGCCGCTACACGCTGCGCTTGCGCCGCGGGATTCGCTTCTCGGACGGAAAGCCCTTTGATGCGGAAGATGTGATCTTCACGTTCCAGGTCTATCTGGACGAAAAGCTCCATCCTCCACAACGCGATTTGCTAATCATTGGCGGGAAACCGATCACTGTGCGAAAGGTGGATTCGCATACGGTGGTCTTCGAACTCGCCGAGCCCTACGGCGCTGGCGAGCGTATCTTCGATAGCATCACGATTCTGCCCAGGCACATCCTGGAGATACCCTATCGCGAGGGAAAGTTTGCCAGCCTTTGGGGCCTGAACGCCTCACCGCGGGAGATTGCTGGGCTTGGCGCTTTCCGGCTGAAGGAATACGTCCCGGGCCAGCGCGTGGTCCTGGAAAAGAATCCGTATTACTGGAAAAAAGATCAGAAGGGACAACGCCTGCCTTACCTCGATGAAATCGCATTCCTTCAGGTTCCCAGTGAAGACGCCCAGGTGATTCGTTTCCAGGCCGGTGAGACACATCTGGTGAGTCGCATCAGCGCGGAGAACTATGGGGCGCTGGAACGCGGGCAAGCACAGGGCCAGTATCAGCTACACGATCTGGGAGCGAGTCTCGAATACAATTTCCTGTTCTTCAACCTGAATGACCTGAGCAAGAAGAACCTTCCTGACGTGGCGGCCAAGCAGACATGGTTCCGCGACGTGAGCTTCCGTCGGGCTGTCTCGGCGGCGATTGATCGGGAGGGGATTGTCCGGCTGGTGTACAAAGGACGCGCGACGCCGCTCTGGACACACGTTACCCCGGGGAACAAGCTGTGGGTCAACACTAGCATCTCCCGCGAGGCATACTCGCTCGAACGCGCGCGCCAGCTCTTGCGCGAAGCGGGTTTCCAGTGGGGTGCCGATGGTGCGCTTCGTGACTCTGCGGGGAAGCCCGTGGAGTTCTCCGTCCTGACCAGCGCCGGCAATACGCAGCGCTTACAGATCGCCACCATCATCCAGGAGGATCTGCGAAAGCTCGGAATGAAGGTTCAGGTGGTCACCTTGGAGTTTCGCGCGTTGATCGACCGCGTCTTTCAAACGCACAACTACGAAGCCTGCATGCTCGGATTGGGCAGCGGTGACGTCGATCCGACTTCGGAGATGAATGTCTGGCTTTCAACCGGCGGCACGCACCTTTGGAATCTGGGCCAGCCCAAGCCTTCCACTCCCTGGGAAGCCGAGATGGACCGCCTGATGCAGCAACAGATGACTTCCACCAGCCCAGCAAAGCGAAAACGCCTCTATGATCGAGTTCAGCAGATCGTCGCCGAACAACTTCCCATCCTTTGTATCGTCAGCCCCAACATCCTTGTCGGCGCTTCTTCCAATTTGGGGAACTTCCACCCCGCCATTCTCGATCACTACACCCTTTGGAACGCAGAGCAGCTATTTTTGAAGAGAGACGTTTCCAGCGGAAATCAATGACCGGGTCTCGCATCAAAGTTGCAATCGAGCAGGCTCGCCATCGGAGCGACGTCCAACTGGTTCGCCAGTGCTTGGACGGCAACGAAGAGGCCTGGGCCACGCTGATCGAAAAGTACAAAAACCTCATCTATTCGATTCCCATCAAGTACCGCTTTTCGACGGATGACGCCTCCGATATCTTTCAGGCAGTGTGTCTAGACTTGCTCGCGGAGCTGCCGCGCTTACGCGAACCGCGGGCTCTGCCGGCGTGGTTGATTCAGGTGACTTCTCACAAATGCTTCCACTGGAAACGCCAACAACAGCGCCACGTCGCAGCGGATACGGAGACGCAGCAGCCTCCTCCGGGCAGTCAACAGGCGGAGAAGCCGGAGGACCTGGCACACCAGACCGAAAAGGAACAGGCCTTGCGCGAGGCCATGCCGGAGTTACCGCCGCGTTGCCGCCAGCTCATCCACATGCTTTTCTTCGAGACGCCTCCCAAGCCATACCAGGAGGTTGCACAGGCCCTGGGCCTGGCGACCGGATCGCTCGGATACATTCGCCGGCGGTGCCTGGAGAAGTTGCGGCGGCGCCTGGAGAAGAAAGGTTTCCGGTGACGCCCAAACGCAAAGGCCGGAGCGAGCAGGAGGTGTTCGCAGACCTAGCGCACCTATCCGATGAGGCCAGCCGGAAGCGGTATCTGGCGCGTCATCGCAGAGTGCATCGCCCGGATTTCGTCGAGAAACTCTCAGAAGAAATTCACCGACTCGTTCGAGCGGATGTACAGCAGGCGGCGGCCTTGGCGGAGGCGGCCGAACTCATCGCGCGTGAACTGAATAGCAAAGAAGCGCTGGCCGTAAGCGTGCGCGCGAAAGGCAACGTTGCCTATGCCCGGGGACAGCACAAAGCAGCGCTGGATTTCTACCACGAGGCGATTTCGCTCTTCGAAACCTTGCAGAAGCCCAGCGAGGTGGGCCGCACGCTTAGCGCGTCCATCCAGCCGCACATCCTGCTTGGGGAATACGACCAGGCATTCGCAGTGGCTGAACAGGCGCGAGACGTTTTCACCAAGCTGGGCGACACGCTTCGATTGGCACGCCTGGATATCAACGTCGGCAACATCTTGCATCGCCGGGACCGATTTGACGAAGCCCTCACCGTTTATGAGCGGAGCTACCAGCAGCTTCTCCCGTTCGACGATTCGGAGGGCATCGCCGCCGTCCTCAGCAACATTGCCCTCTGTCTGATTATGCTCAACGATTTCTCGCGTGCGCTGGAGACCTATCAGCGTGCCCGCGGCCATTGCGAGCAGCATGGGATGCACATGCTCGTGGCCCAGGCCGACTACAACATTGCCTACCTCTACTACCTACGGGGCGAATATAGCCGCGCCATCGAGATGCTGCGCGACACGCGGGAGGTTTGCAAAAAGTTCGGCGACCAGTATCACTCGGCGCTCTGCGATCTCGACCAATCCGAGATGTACCTGGAACTCAGCCTCAGCTCAGAGGCCGCTGAACTGGCCGAGGCGGCCTATGCCAGCTTTCAGAGACTCGGCATGGGCTACGAGGCCGCAAAAGCGCTGACCAACACGGCCATCGCGTGCAGCCAGCAGGGCAAGTCCTTCCGCGCCTTGGAGCTCTTCGCACAGGCGAAGGCTAAATTCGTCCAAGAAAAGAACCAGGTGTGGCCTTCCCTTTTGGACCTCTATCAGGCGCTCGTGCTGTACGAAGAAGGCCGGATGTTTGAAGCGCGGCGCCTCTGCCTAGCCGCACTGGAGTTTTTCCGAAACTCGACTCTGCCGACGAAAGCAGTGCTGTGTCACCTGCTACTTGCTCGGTTGGCACTGCGCTCTGGCGACATCGCCGGCGCGGAGCGCGAGTTCAGCAATGCACTGGCGAAACTCGCCGGCCTGGAAGCTCCCATTCTGAGCTACCAGGCACACTTTCTGAAGGGACAAGTATTGGAGGCCGGAAAGAAGCTGAAGGAGGCCTTCGAGTCGTATCAGGAAGCCCGGCGCTTCCTGGAAACCCTGCGCAGCGGTCTGCGCGGGGAAGAATTGAAGATCGCCTTCATGAAAAACAAAGTGGAGGTCTATGAGCGGCTGTTTGAACTCACGCTGCGGAGCGGCGAAGGAACAGAACGGGCAGAACAGGCTTTCGGCTATGTGGAACAGTCAAAGTCACGCAGCCTGGTGGAGTTGATTCTGCGGCGGGCGCCGCCCACACCCACCGACGCATCCGGCAGGAGCGGACTCGCCAAACACGTCCACACACTTCGGGAGGAGCTGAATTGGTACTACCACCGGATCGACCTGGAACAGCTCTCGCAGCAGGAGCAGTCTGCCCAGCGTGTCGCACAACTTCAGGAACAAATCCTTGCCCGCGAGAAGGAATTACTGCATGCCTTGCGGCAGCTTCCGCCGTCCGACGCGGAGTTTGCCTCTCTCTACCTGCCAGCCAGTCTGCCCTTGGAAGCGATCCGAGCCGCGCTGCCGCCGGACACGACCTTGCTCGAATACTTTTTTGCAAATGAACGGATCTTTGTATGCCTGCTGACGCAGAATTCACTCGAGGTGATCCCAGTCACCCTCGTCTCGCGCGTCAACAACATCCTGCACATGCTGCTATTCCAGCTCGCGAAGTTCCGGCTGGGCTCGGAATACATCGGAACATTTCATCAGTCGCTTCTCGAGACTGCACAGACCCATCTGCAGGAACTGCACGAGGAGCTGATTGCACCCATTGCTGATCGCTTGCAAGGGTCGCACGTAATCGTCGTTCCGCATGCAATACTGCACCAGGTGCCGTTCCACGCGCTGTATGACGGCGAGCGGTATTTGATTGACAAGTTCTCGATTTCCTTCGCGCCGAGTGCCAGCATTTACGCGTTGTGCCACGCCAAGCCGGCCAATTCCTCCGGACCGGCGCTGGTTCTGGGCGTTCCGGATCCTCAGGCTCCCTTCATCCTGGAGGAGGTACAGTCGGTTGCCAGCATGCTGGCAGACACGCAGCTCTTTCTTGGGGCAAATGCCAACGAAGAGGTGCTCAGGGAAAAGGGGCCACAAAGTCGCCTGGTTCATATCGCCACCCACGGGTATTTCCGCCAGGACAACCCCATGTTCTCCGCGATTCGTCTGGGCACGTCCTACCTGAACCTGTACGATTTCTATCACCTGCGGTTGCCTGTGGAGCTGGTGACCCTGAGCGGTTGCGCCACCGGATTGAGTGTTGTGGTTGCGGGGGATGAACTGCTGGGCCTGATGCGCGGCTTGCTTTACGCAGGAGCACAATCCCTGCTGCTGACGCTCTGGGATGTGCAAGACCAAAGCACGGCAGAGTTCATGAGGTTGTTTTACCTCCATCTGAAAGATGGAGGCGACAAAGTCACATCGCTGCGCAAAGCCATGCTTGGACTGCGCGAGCACTATCCACATCCCTACTACTGGGCTCCCTTCCTGCTGGTGGGCAAGATCTCGAGCTATTTCTGGGCTCCTTTTGCTCCTTTCCCCCAGGCGTCTCCTTCGAAATAAAACCGTAATCCCCTATATTTTTTCGCCTGCTCCTTACCCTTATTAGGTATGAAGGCAGACGAATGGATGGTTAAGCTGCCAGAATCACTGGGGGGAGTGATGAAGACGAAGCACTTTAGCAACGAAGAATTGGCCGACTTTGTGCGCCACACGTTACCCGTTGACCGGAGGAATGCGATGGAGCTTCATCTGGGCGAGGGATGCCGCAAATGCAAGAATAGCCTGGAGATGTGGCAAGCTGTGCTCGCGTGCGCGGGCGCCGAGCGCTCTTACGACCCTCCGGATTCGGCTGTTCGAACCGTCAAGGGGCTTTTCGCCTTGTATAAGCCGGTCAAGCGTCTTCCGCGGGCCCTGGAGGCTGCGCGTCTGGTCTTCGACAGCTTCCGGCAACCTCTGCCCGCAGGCGTGCGCGCCGGGTCGCGACCGCCCCGGCAAGTCCTTTACAAGTCAGGGCGATATTGGGTGGACATGCGCTTGGAGAAAGCGCCCACTTCGGACCGGCTCACCCTTGTGGGCCAGATCTTGGACGCTTCCTCCCCAAACAAAGGACTGAACGATGTCCCGGTGTTTTTTTTGAGCGGTTCACGCGAATTGGCACGCACGGCAACCAACCGGTTTGGCGAGTTCCACTTGGAAGTAAGTGCAGGTCGTTGTCCTCGAGTCTGCGTGGGGGTAACTAAAGGTAAGGCGGTCGTTGTTCCGTTGCCCCAAGTCAAGAAGCCGATGCAACGCGCTCCGCGCGGGGCGAGGTGAATATGCGATTGAATGCGCAAACCAGGCTGGAAGGACAAGAGAACTCGTGGAACGGAAGTACTGGTACGAGCGCATGTGCCAGAAAGGGACGATTGGGCCATAGTGTAGGACAGGATGGATTTGCTTTCATACTTGTGTGGCGAAAGCGCAAGGCCCGGGAGGCTTCGGTGTTCGTGTCTCGAAAGGAGAACCAGCGATGAAGCGGCGCATATGGCTAATCGTTGCCGTACTCATAGCGCTGTCCGCTCTGCCAGCTTTCGCGGACAACCAGTTTATCGTCCGCACCAAGGGTGGGCACACCGCCATCGAGGAGACCTGTGCTCGCCTGGGCTGTAAGGTGGTTCGCGCGGTGGACGGGTCCTCGAACCGGGTTTTCCTCATCGCCACCTCAGACACGACACGCCCGGACTTTTTCCTCGAACTGCTCGAAGACGATAAGCGGGTTGAGGATGCAGAGCGTGTTCGCTCGGCAGTCCTTCCGGAGGCTCCGCCCGATCTCAGCCTGAATCAGTCGAGCGTGGCCGTGTTGAACTGGCTCAATGACACGCGGCCGGTCAATTATTTCGGCGACACCGTGTGGAACGGCTACATCAGGCAGCCCGCCGCAGAGATCGTTCGCATCCTCGAGGCGCACCGCAGTTTCAACGTCGCCGGCGCGGGCATTGTCGCCATCATTGACACGGGAATAGATCCGGAACATCCGGCCCTGAAACAGTGGATCGCGTCCGGCTATGATTTTGTCCGTGATGTCTCCGGAGTTCCCTCCGAATTGGCCGCACTCGACCAGTCCACGGTGGCAGTGCTCAATCAATCGACGGTGGCGGTGCTCAATCAATCGACGGTGGCGGTCCTGAACCAGTCCACCGTGGCCGTGCTGAACGATTCTCGGTACGCTGTCTTCGGGCACGGCACCATGGTTGCCGGCATCATTCACTTAGTGGCGCCGCGTGCCAAGATCATGCCTTTGCGTGTGTTTCGCCACGATGGCACCGCGAGCACTTCGGACATCGCCCGCGCGATTTATTATGCTGTGGAGAACGGCGCGAACGTAATCAACATGAGTTTTTCGCTCCCCGAGTTTTCGCCTGAGATCATGCGCGCTGTCAACTTCGCTGTTCGCAGAGGGGTGATTTGCGTGGCGTCGGTAGGGAACGACGGCAAGGACGTTCTGGTGTTCCCTGCCGCACTCGGCAACGTGATTGGGGTAGCGGCAACGACCAACGATGACAAGCGTGCGCCGTTCTCCAATTTCGGCCCCGACATGGTTTGGGTGGCGGCCCCAGGGGAAGGCGTAATCACCACGTTTCCCGGATCGAGCTATGCCGCCGCCTGGGGCACATCGTTCAGCACCCCATTTGTATCTGGGGCAGTTGCTCTGCTGCTTGGTGTGGAAATCAAAACAAACTCGGCTCAGGCGGCAGACGCCTTGGCACACGCAAAGTCCATTTCCGAGGAGTTGGGGTTCGGGCGCCTGGATCTGTACGAGGCAGTGCTCGCGCGCCGCAAGGCTCTGGGGTGGCAGTAATCACGCCAATGACCGCCATGCCTGTGCGAAGCCAAAACCTGCAGCCGGATGGTCCGACAGGGTCCTTGCGGGTCAAGGAACTGGAAGACCGGCTGATCGCGATGCAGAAATCCGTCATCTACGCGCTCAACCAGCTTCTGGATATGAAAGATATCAGCACCGGGGTACATAGCACACGCCTGGCCGAGTGGGGAGTGCGGGTTGCTCAGGAACTGGGCATCGAAGAGTCCTGTTTGCACGACATTGAGGTCGCCGCGCTGCTTCACGACATCGGCAAGATGGGAATTCCCGATGCGATCCTTCATAAGCCAGGCCGCTTAGGGGACGACGAAATGCAGCTCATGCAGAAGCACCCGGAATATGGGTGGGCGATTCTTCGTCTCTTTCCTGGCTTGGAAAACGCCAGCCTTCTTATTCTGCATCACCATGAGAGTTACGACGGCCGCGGCTACCCAGGTGGCTTGAGAGGCGACGAGGTTCCACTCGGTGCCCGCATCGTGTCCGTCATCGATTCCTTCGACGCCATGGTTTCGTCCCGGTCGTACCGCAACGGCCTCCCTTTCGAAGAGGCGGTGCGCCGCCTCATACTCGCCAGCGGCACTCAATTTGATCCAACGGTTGTCCGCTGTTTCCTGCACATCGCCACCGCGGAAGCTCCCGTCGTCTTCGCCTCCACCGGCTCAACCCCTTGACCCGCTGCGCGAGAAACAATTCTCCTTGGTGGGATTCCTTCCATCTGAGGACGACGTGGACTGAACCCCAAAACTGAGACACGCGGAGTTGCTACACTTCGCAGGGAAAGGAGCTGCGAGGTGGCCAAGAGGCGAGTGAATAAGTATCCCCCAGCGTTCCGGAAAATGGCCTTAGAACGCATGCGGAGTTGTGAGAACGTGTCGGCGCTGGCGGAGGAGTTAGGGGTGGACCGCACGGTGCTGTACCACTGGCGGAACCGGATGCAACCCGACGAGGGGACCGGCTCCACGGCGAACTCCCCGGTGCGAGAGCTGCAGAAAGAGATTCGCGATCTGAAGCGCGTGCTGGCGGAGAAGGCTCTGGAGGTGGATTTTTTCAAAGGTGCCTTGCAAAAAGTCGCGGCTCGGCGCCGGAGCGGCAGCGGCTCTGGCGGGACGGCGTCTACGACCACATCCGGGAGTTGATGCCGATGCAAGGCAGCCTGAGTATCGAGCGCATGTGTGAGCTGGCGAGAGTCAGCCGCGCGGGGTTCTATCGCTCCCTCGAGGAGCGGGCGCCGCGGGAAGAAAGCACGGAAGTGCGCTCCGCCATCCAGCGGATCGCCCTCGAGCATCGGCGTCGCTACGGGTACCGGCGGGTGACGGCGGAGTTGCGACGCAGAGGGATGCGCGTCAACCACAAGCGCGTGGCGCGCCTCATGCGCGCAGACAGCTTGCTCGCTGTGCAGCCCAAGCAGTTCGTGACCACGACCGATTCCAACCACGCCTTGGAGGTCTATCTGAACCTGGCCCGACGCATGAAGCTAAGGGGGATCGATCAGCTCTGGGTGGCCGATATTACTTACATTCGGCTGCAGGCAGAGTTTGTGTACCTGGCGGTGATCCTCGATGGCTTCTCGCGCAGGGTCGTCGGCTGGAAGCTGGACCGAACGCTGGCCAGCCGTCTGGCGATGGAAGCGCTGGAAATGGCCATCGAAGCTCGACGCCCAGTGGCCGGACTGGTGCATCACTCGGATCGTGGCATACAGTACGCCTCCGGAGAGTACGTCGCGATCCTGCGGAAGCACGCGATGGTTCCGAGCATGAGCCGGCCGGCCAACCCGTACGACAATGCCAGTTGCGAAAGCTTCATCAAGACGTTGAAGCGGGAAGAAATCTACGCCAACGAGTACGAGAACCTGGAGCATCTGCGGGACCACGTCGAGGAGTTCATCGAGCGCTATTACAACCAGAAGCGGCTGCACTCCGCCCTGGGCTACTGTTCGCCGGAGGAATTTGAGCAGCAAACCAGGCAGGAAAGTGAAGCCGCAACAATCGGTGCAACAGTGACATTTTTCCAGGAAACGCAGGAAAAAGTTTCCATACACGTGTTGGGGGAAGGGACTCAGGTGCCGTCCCTTCCCCCGGCCCCATCCCTGTTTGGAGAATCAACGAGATGACGTCTCGAGCCGAGCAGTGTGACAACCTGTGGCAGGCAGAATTGTTGCAAGTGAAGGGTTCGAACGAACAACAACCGCGGAGTGTTGCAACGCAGGTTGTCTCAGCGGAGGGGTTCACCCCAATAAACTGTAGGCAAAGTTGTGGCTCACGCTGCACCCTGAAACAACACCAAACAACACAAGACAACAAGTACTAGGCAAACGAAACGTCACCAAACACTTCCAGATAGCACG
>Ga0073934_10002976_pt1 | contig 32764 bp, 41 predicted proteins | sample LarsenN4metaG_FD_76834 | JGI IMG/M metagenome (GOLD analysis project Ga0073934, IMG submission 76834) | Hot spring sediment bacterial and archeal communities from British Columbia, Canada, to study Microbial Dark Matter (Phase II) - Larsen... ...
ATCCCGCTCCTCCCACACCTCGTCGGGAATGTGCCGGTACATGTTTCCGTCGAACCGACGGTACGCGGGGAGCAAATCTCCCTCCAGGATTCCCTTCCCGGTCTTCGCGTGGACCTCCGTGCGGATCCTTCGGAGCTTCTCTTGAGCCGCATCCGGGAGGGCCTCGAGGACGGAATCCACGGGCGGCACGTTCGGGTCGCCGCCGCGGCGCTTTCGGGTGCTCTCCGGGATCAGGACGAGGAGCTCGATTCGCGCCACGCGTCCCGCATCCCGCTCTCCCGGAAAGGCCTTTCTCCAGGGGAGGCGGCGGCCGCAAAGCGCCTCGGAGATTGAGATTTCGATCGAGAGGATCTCAGAAAGGTCGAGGGCCTAGTTGCACGCGGAGAGAAAGTCGGGTGCCGGACCGGTCGACTTCCAAGACGACCTCGTCACCCGGTCGCTTGCTCTTCAGTGCTTCGATGAGGTCGCCCATGCCCACGAGCGGTTCCTTCTCCGCGGCCACGAGGACGTCTCCGACTCGGAGACCTGCCGCCGCGGCCGGGCCGCCCTCCGTGATCTCGACGACGAAGACCCCGTGGATCTGCGGGAGGCCTCGGTAGTAGGCGATCCGCCGGTCCATGTCGTGGCCGACGATCCCCAGCCACGGCCGCTGGACGCGGCCGTGGCGGATGATCTCCTTCGCGATGCGGAGGGCACTGTTGCTCGGGATCGCGAAGCCGATGCTCTCGGCATAGGGGATCATCGCGCTCGTGATCGCGACGACCTGCCCATCCAGATCCACGAGGGGGCCGCCGCTGCTCCCCGGATTCACCGCGGCGTCCGTCTGGACCATCGTCAGACCATCGCCCGGGCCGCGCTGGAGGTTCCTCCGCAGGGAGCTGATGATGCCCGAGGTGACCGTGGGTCCGCCCGCGAGTCCCAGCGGGTTTCCGATCGCGAGCACCGGCTGGCCAACCTTCAAGGCGTCCGAATCCCCGAATTCCGCCGGCACGAGCCCTTGGCCCGCCACGCGGACGACCCCGATGTCCGTATCCTCGTCGGACCCGACGACGGTCCCCGCGAGGACCTGGCCGTCCGCGAGGGTGACGACGATCTTCTCTGCGCGGGCGACGACGTGCTGGTTCGTGAGGATGTGACCCTCCCGATCGAGGACGACGCCGGAGCCATGGCCTCGCCGCACGTAAGGGCCAAAGGGTGGGCCTCCGAAGCCCGCGGGGGTCCCGATGCTGACCGTGCTCGCGGCCGCTTTCTCGACAGCCTTCGTGAAGACCTGCTGGAGTTCTGCAATCATGGCGAACCTCCGGAGCCCTCAAGGCGACGCGGGCCCTTGTTGACGAAGCCATGAGGAACCTGGTCACACGGGCGCCGGTTAGTGGTCTTCGATCCGCGCCCCTTCAGGACGCGGAACCCCACCCGCGGGTCGCGCTGTCGATGGCCCACGGTCACGAATCGGATCTCCGGGTTCGATGACCCCCCCGCGGAGGATCTCCGCCCGGAGACCGCCCCGATGGACGAGGCCGGGTACGACGTCCTTGCGGACGAGTTGCGCGAGATGCGTGCATGGCTCGCACAGCCGGATGCCGCGCAGGACCACATCCCCGACGGAAAACTCGCGCCCGACAAGGTGGTTCAACGCGATGCCACGCGTCACGATGTTCCGCCGGGCGTCTCCTGGTTCGATCTCGATCCGATAATCCCTCCGCAGGGCTTCGACGGCCTCGAGCTCGACGAGCGTGATCTCTCGATCCGGGCCCGGCTTTCGAGAGTACGTCCCGGAGTTCTCGTAGTATCGATCGCCTTCGAGGCCCCGATGCTCGACGGCTCGAATCCTCGAGACCGCGTGCATCGGTGCTTCCGCCGTCGCGGCGATGTGGATCGAAACGACCGCGCCGTCCGTCGTGCGGAGCCTCCCTCGGAGGGTCCCTCCGCGCTGAGTAGGGCCTCGAGGGCAATAAATACCGCGCGTTCCGTGGATCGGGTCAATCCGTGTCGCGACGGCCGGTGGCGGACTGGATCAGCCCACGCAGAGAGCCGACAGACATGTATGTCTCGGCGAGCCTCGCGGCGTCCTCCTTGGGCATCCCGCCCGAGCGGAGGGTTCGCTCGAAGGTCCTCACGCCGCGGCGACGCGTCGCCAGGCATCGCAGGTACGTCGCCCCGAGCCGGAGGGCAACGAGCGGAACCGTCGTCGTGAGGACGAGGATCGCGCTATCGTTTCGAGCCCTAGTCATGCGGATGCCTCGAGACGTCCACCTTGACCTTGTGCTTGCCGGGCCCCGCGCGCCCTTCCCTGCGGCGCTCGCGGCCCACGGTCCCTTCGATGATCTTGCCGAGGTTCAGGGACGACATGTACTGCTCCGTCAGCTTGAAGGCCTGCTTGTCCGACATCCCGCTCTCCTTCAGAGTCTTGTAGAAGCTCGACGCGGCTTGGCCGTACTTCTCCGCGGACGCCTTCCCGTAGAGGACCTCCGTCAGGCTGTTCAGCAGAGCCGGGACTTTGTCCGAAATCAACTCGATGATCTCTCTCAATTCCTCGATGTCATGTTCCTCGCGCATCGTTGCCACCTCGTTGTGCTTGATCCCTCTTAGGCTGGTCCGCGTACTTAGACAAACCGAGTACTTCTGACCACTTCGTGATGACGTCGTCCGCGACACGGAACGTCCGGCCGCGGGATTCACGTGAGGCAACGATGACTCTCTTCTCCTCGAGGTCCTCCAAGCGCTCCCGCACGATCCTCCGAGAAGCGGTCCCGCGACGTGCCTTCACGGCCTCCGTAATCTGGGAAATGTTGCGGTCCCCCGCTCGATGAGCACCGTGACGATGTGTCGCGAGATATCGTCCTTGAGGCCCGGGACCACGAGATCCGGAGATACCGCTCCATGCCGCTGATAAAGGTCGAGGAGACGGAGATAGCTTTGAAACAATCCCTGAAATCGCTCGAGATAGGATGCGATCTCCGTGTACGGCCTCGACACCGATGCGAGGGCGTCCCGCAGAGCCTCGATCTGTCCCCGTAGATCCTGAATCTCCTTTCGAAGGTCCGCCTCCCCCATGTGGGGGGAGAAAAGGGACTTCATCCTTATAGACAGCGAACCCATCGTCCGTGGGTCTCTACTCGATCCGGGCGGGGTCACCCCACTTGTCGTTGAACAGAAACTCGTCCTTCACAAACTCCCAATGGCGGCTATGCATGTACCGCTCGGGGAGCACGGTCTTCAGGTAGTCTGCGTAGTCCGCGCGGTCCATCGGTCGCCCGCCCGTCGTGAGCACGCGACCGTGGACGTCATACGGAAGGTACACGTAGCCGACTCCGGCGGCGTCGGACCCGGGAAGCCGATAGTCCCCGTACTCCGCGAGGCCGCGGATCCGGAAGAAACGCCGGTCTGGAAGGTAGAGGAGGTCTCCCTTCGAGAGACCATGGACGGTCTCGCCCTTCTCGACGATCCGCCGCAGGATCGCCTCCGCCTCTTCGCGGTTGCATCGGGCCTTCGCTTGGATCATCGTGAGGTTCGCGTCCCGCACCTTGCCGGCGACCTCGTCGATGTAGATCCGCTGAGCCTCGGCGTTGCTCAGGGTCTTGAAGACGCCCTTGACGAGGGCCCCGCCGAGTTCGCTCCCAAACATCTCGAGGCCACGAGGGAACCACATGTTCACCGTGTGCTGGAGCTCCTCGATCCCGAAATTGCCGCCCTCGAGGACCGCCGCGACCCCGATGGCCTTCATGAGCTTCTCCCCCGCGGCGAGGTGGTATGACTCCTCGAGCCAGCGCATCCACGGCATCGAAATCGCCATGGGTCCGTAGAGGAAGTGGTGCTGCATCTCGAGCTGGAACTTCCCGACGCGGTCGATGAACGCCATGAACACCGCCGAGTCCTGCACGCTGCGGAACTCGATGTTGAAGGCGTCGAGGACGTGCTCTCCGGGCTTCATCGCGAGGAGCTCCTCCATCGTCTCCGTGGCCCAATGGTGACCCCAGCGCGGGCGATCGAAGGTCCCGTCGAGGGTCAGCACGCCGGCCATCTGCATGTGGTGCCGCAACTCCTCCACGCACACCCGCTTCTTCGAGAAGGAGATCGAGTCGAGGCGATGGCCCGTCGTGTCCGTCCGGTGGATGCCCTCCACGATCTCCTTGTCCAAGCCGGTCAGGGAGCCCGAGTCGAGCTGCTCGTAGACCATCCGATGCTGTTGGATGGACCCGAGCTCCGTGGACGCCTGCGCCCGAATGATCTTCAGGGCCGTCATGAACTGCGCGTCCGGCATCGCGTCCGCCTTCCAGAGCCGGTTCGTGAGGTCTGCCGTCGCCGGCGTCGCGCCGACGACCTTCTTCGCGAAGGTGTAAAACCCATCCGGCTTGGCGAGGATCACCCGCATGTCGGTCGGGGAGGTCCCCGGATAGTACCGCTCCCACCGGCTCGCGTCCAAGACTTCCGGCATCTCCGGGAAATACCGTTCCTGCCAGTCCCGCCCCTCGTCGAGCCACTTCTTCGGGAGGACCTCGAACGTGAATTGGTCCGCGAGGGGCATCTTGGCTTCCGATGGGGTTGGTTCCCTTTAACCTTTCCCGACGGGAGGTTAAGTAGGGCCGCGGATTGTGTGTTCCGCCCGTCCGAAGGGCGCGATGTCGAGTCGATCATCATGCGTGTCGAAGGATGCGAATTCCCGGATGATCTGCGGTACGACGCGGAAGCCTTCACGTGGGCCCGGGTCGAGGCCAGCGGAGAGGTCACCGTGGGAATCACGAGCCTCCACGCGGCCCTCGCAGGGAAGCTCGAAAAGGTGACCGCGAAACCGCTCGGCCAAGCATACGACCGGGGGAAGGTCATCGGGACCGTCGAAGGCCCTCGGTACTTCGGCCCGATTCGGACGGCGGTCAGCGGCGTACTCGTCGCCGTAAACGAGGCCGTGCTCCACAGGCCCAAGGCGCTATCGGAGGAACCCTACGCGGGAGGCTGGTTCGCCCGACTTCGGCCAACGCACATCGAAGAAGACCTACGGGGGACGTCTACCACCGAGCAGGCACGGGATTTGTTCGCGAAGCAGATCGCGGCTCTCCGCGTGCGTTGCTTCACGGCGCATCCCGATTATGAGATGTGGGAGATCGGTACCGAGTGCGCGGCCGTCCTCGTCCGGCTTACCGAACTCGTCGCCCGACTTGAGGTCGGCGAGGTGGTCCACATCGTCTCGGACGATTGGACGGCGCCGATGGAGATGGATCGCTGGTCGCAGCAGAGCGGGCAGCCAATCATCGAGACGCGACGCGAGGGGAACCTGTACCACTTCTTGGTCCGCAAGGTCTCCTGAATGAAACGTGCCGATCCGCTCTGGAGTGGCGGCTCACGTGCGGAGCGGCTCGAGGACGGCACGGCCGACAATCCTTCCGGCCTCGAGGTCGCGCAGGATGTCCGGAGCCTCGGAGAGGCGGGCCCGTCGGCTCACGACCGACCGCAACTTGCCCGCCTCCGCTAGCCGGAGGGCCGTCGCGAAGTCGGCCATCGTGGAGGAATAGGATCCGAGGTACGCACGTCCGCCGAAGAGGATTCCGCTCGCGGAGACGGGGATCGTGTCGTCTCCCCCTGCGACCACGACGAGCCGGCCGCCGACCCCGAGCGTCTTGCGGGATTGTTCGAGGGACTCCGCGGTGCCGACGAGGTCCACGACGATGTCGGCGCCCGCTTCGCCCGCCATGGATCGAAGGGCGTCCATGAACTCTTCGGGCGACGCCGTGCGCTCGGCCCCGACTTCTTTCGCGGCGTTTCGCGCCTCCTCCCGGAGGTCCACCGCGAGGACCCGCGCCTGATGCGTGCGTGCAACTTGTACGGCGGAGAGGCCGACGCCTCCGGCCCCGACGACGGCCACGAGGTCGCCCTCCTGCACCTGGCCCACGGCGACGACGGCGTGCACCGCCGTGGCCCCGCTACAGCCGAGGGTTGCGGCGAATGCCAAATCCATCTCCGGGGGCAAGGCCAGGACGGAACCCTGGCCGCCCCTCACGAACTCCGCGTATCCGCCCGGGAGATCGAACCCGAGGGAGTGTCCCTCCTCGCAGAGGTTCGTGCGCTTTCGTCGGCAGTGACGACAGCGGCCGCATGGTTGCTCGAAGTGGACGGCCACCGGATCGCCGACACGCACGCGGTAGACGTCCCTCCCAACGTCGACGACGCGCCCTGCGATCTCGTGCCCTGGTACGAGAGCCTTCCGTCTCCCAGCTTTCACATCGTGAAGCAGATGGAGATCCGTCCGACAGACGCCCGCAGCAAGAACCTGCACGACGATCTCCTCGGACCCCGGCTCGGGCCTTGGCAGTTCGATAAGATGGGCTCCGTCTTCTTCGAAGCGGATTGCGCGCATCGAGCCGCCGGAGGCTGCGGGGGGCATGCTCACGTTCAGCGGCTCGGGAAGGCGCTCGCAGGATAAAGGCACGCCCAACGGAGGACTCTAGTCCGGAGCGTCCGCGAGGAAACGCGGTCGGTCGAACTTGGCCGGTACCGGGGGCTCACGGAGAGAGCTTCGCGATGATCTTCGTCGCATCGGCGGGCGTCCAGGCCTTGAGGGTGTGCGTCCGAACGTTGCCGAGTTTGCCAATCTCAAGGAGCAGCTGCATCGCGGTCTCGTCGTTCGGTGCCTCGCTCACAGCGACGAGGTCGTATTCGCCCATGGTGTAGAAGATCTGCATCTTCCCACCGAGCTTCTTGGCCATCGCCTCGGCTTGCTCTGCCCGCTTGGGCGATTCTCTGACGTTCTTGAGGCCCTGTTCCGTCCAGTTAATCAGGCTGATGTAGTGCGGCATCTGTCTCCTCCGGGCCCGGTATCGAGTCGTGTCTATTTAATCCGCTCGCAACGACGTATCGCTCGGGCAGGCAGAAGCGGCTGGTCGTGGAGGGACGGAGCATGCGGCGGCCTCGCCGACACGACCGCTCGGTCCTGTGGGTGTTTCCCCGGAGAGTGTCCCGCGAACGAGCCGCCGTTTCCGCCTGGGTCTTACGCGAGTTTCGCGCTCATTGTGATGGTTGTGTTGAGAAGCCGGGAGATCGGACAGTTCTTCTTCGCCGCCTCCGCTGCGGCTTGGAACCTGGCGGGATCGGCGCCGGGTACCCTCGCGGCGACTTCCAGGTGAACTGACTTCACAGTCCATCCGATATCCGTCTTGTCGAAGTCCAGCGTGGCCTTCGTGTCGATCGTCTCCGGGCGGTATCCTGCCTTCCCGAGTTCACCCGAGAACGCCATCGAGAAGCAGCCGGCGTGGGCCGCACCGACGAGCTCCTCAGGGTTCGTGCCTGGAGTATCCTCGAATCGCATCGACCATGTGTACGGCACAGCCTTCAAGGCCCCGCTCGCCGTGGACACGGTCCCTCGGCCGTCCTTCAATCCGCCCTTCCATTGGGCACTCGCCATCCTTCGCAATGGACCACCGGCGCCTGGAAACAAGTCAGCCCTTTAACCCTTGACTTTCGCGGGCTTCAAGTACGTCGTAGGGCTATGCCTCACGCCGCACCTTCGAGTTTCGTGGGAAGGGTGGGGACCGATGGCGGGCGCTGCTCCTCGGCCGCCGGTCGTGCCCCTCGTCAACATCAGCCCTGACCCTGGCGACGAGTATTTTGCCGACGGCATGACCGAGGAACTCTTCGACCCCGGGGACGCGCAGAACAAGGAATTCTGGTTGCGGGTCCGTGCCTCAGCACCGGAGCTTTCGAACGCCTTCGTCATGGCCGAGGACTAGGTCGGTGTCCGAGGTCCTCTTCGTGGCTAGGCCGGTCACTTTTCAATCGGCGTCCTGACGAGGTTGCCCCACTCCGTCCAGGAGCCATCGTAGTTCTTCACGTTGGGGTACCCGAGCAGGTATTTCAGGACGAACCACGAGTGGGACGACCGCTCGCCGATCCGGCAGTACGCGATGATCTCCTTGTCCGGCGTGACCCCGTGGCCCTCGTACAGGGCCTTCAGCTCGTCCGCCGACTTGAAGGTCCCGTCCTCGCGCACGGCTTGGCCCCATGGGATGTTCTTCGCCCCGGGGATGTGCCCTCCCCGCTGGGCGTGTTCCGTGGGATACTCCGGCGGCGCGAGGATCTCGCCCGTGAATTCCTTCGGGCTCCGGACGTCGACGAGGACCTTGTCCTTCATCTTGATCACCTCGCGGACGTAGTCCAGGTAGACGCGGATCGTGTCGTCCGGGTCCTTCGCCCAGAAGACCGTGGGGGTGTACGTTGGCACGTCCTTCGTGACGGGCAGGTCCTCCTCGAGCCACTTCTTCCGGCCGCCATTCATGATGACGACGTTCTCGACCCCGTAGTACTTGAAGACCCAGAACGCGAAAGCCGCGAACCAATTGTTGAAGTCGCCGTACAGGACCATCTGTTTGTCGTTCGACACGCCGAGCCCGCCGAGGAGCTTCTCCAGGGCGGTCTTGCTCAGGATGTCCCTTCGCACGGCATCGTTAATGTCCCTCTTCCAGTCCACGAGGACCGCACCCGGGATGTGGCCCAGGTTGTAGTTCGCCGTGGGATCGTAGTCGACCTCAACGATCCGAACGTTTTCGTTCCCAAGGTTCCCCTTCACCCAACTCGTATCGACGACCACTTCAGGATGAGCATATTCGGCCATATTCCGCCACCCAGGGGGTGGCCCAATGTAATACACCGTTATATCCCTTGCGCGTCCGGAGCCCCCGGGGAACGGAGGAGAGCCCCTTCTCGCCCCACCCCTCGACGAGTCTTCCGGCCGGCCGCGATCGAGACCCATGTCCCAAGCGGGTTCTCCCTTGGTCGCTCCGCGGCGCCGGATCGACGTGACCGCTCCTCTGCGGACGGATCCGCAATGATTTGCCGTTGGATGTTGAAATTTCACGCTCGGGTCATCACGATTATTAAGTACGCGAGACGTTGATGAACCCGCGAAGTGCGGAGGCTCATCCTCGCTGAGAAATTCAGCGCCGCCCTCCGCTTGGCCACGATCCTGTCAGAAGGGATGGCTAAGAGGGTACGGGCCGACGGCGTCACCCACTTCAGGTTCTCCAAGGGCGGGGACGAGACCCTGGTCCTGCCCTTGCGGGGCCACATCGTCGAAGTCGACTACTCCGAAGGCTACCGGGACTGGGCCACGGTGGACCTGGCGGCGCTCGTCGATGTCGATCCGGTCCGGAGGGAGTCTCCCGCGGCGATCCACGACCGGCTGCGGGCCCTCGCCCCTTCCGTCGACGAGGTCATCCTCGCGACGGATTACGATCGGGAGGGCGAGCTCATCGGCATGGAATCCCTCGAGACGTTGCGAGCTGTGCGGCCGGACCTTCCGGCTCGACGGGCGAGGTTCAGCGCCATGACGGGACCCGAGATTCGCAAGGCGTTCGCATCCCTGACCGAGCCGGACACGGGGCTCGCGGAGGCGGCCCTCGCCCGGGAGTGGATCGACCTGGCCTGGGGGGCCGTCCTCACGCGCTTCCTCACCCTCGCCTGCGGAACGGGCCGACAGGTCATCTCCGCGGGCCGGGTCCAGACGCCCACGCTCGCCCTCGTCGTCGAGCGCGAGCGGGAGAGGGAGGACTTCGTGCCCCGGCCGTTCTGGAAGGTCATCCTTGAGGTCGGCGACCCTCCATTCGTGGCGGTCGCGACGAACGGTCCCTTCTGGGATCGGGAGGGAGCCGAGGCGACGCGGGCCCTCGCGAACCTCGATTCTGAGGCCGTCGTCGAGGAGGTCCGCCGGAGCGAGGTGAGGGAGCACCCGCCCCCGCCGATGAACACGACGGCGTTCCTCGCGGAAGCCTCCCGCGGCCAACGCATCTCCGCACCGCGAGCGATGGCCCTCGCGCAGAGCCTGTACCAGCGCGGCGAGATCAGCTATCCTCGGACCGACAACACGGTCTATCCCCCCGCGTTGCAGCTCCGCCCGATCCTCGAGTCGCTCCGGGAATCGGCCTATCGGGTGCCGGTCGAACGGATTCTCGCGCTGCCGGAAATCCGCGCCTCTCGAGGCCCGCGGGCCACGACGGACCATCCGCCAATCCATCCTGTGGCCCCACCCTCAAAGCCGCACACGGGCCTGCTCTGGATCGCCTACGATCTCATCGTCCGCCGGTTCCTCGCGACCTTGTCTCCGGCGGCCGTCATGGGCGTCACCACCGTCCGCTTGAGGCTCGGGGATGCCGAGTTCCTGGCCCAAGGCAAGACCCGGGTCGAACCAGGCTGGCGGTCCCTCTACCCGGAGCCCGAGCCTGCCGATCTTCCGCCCCTGCACGAAGGGGCCATGCTCCCCGTCCGTGGCCTCCGGCTTGCGGAGGAGCGCACGCGGCCGCGCCCCCTCCACACGCAGGGCAGCTTGGTCCAGGCGATGGAACGGCTCGATCTCGGGACGAAGTCGACTCGCCACGAAATCCTCGGAACCCTTCTCCGGCGGGAATACGTCGAGGGCCGTTCTCTGCGGAGCACGGAGGCTGGTCGGACCGTCGTCGACGCGCTTTCCCTGTACGCTTCGGAACTTGTGAGCCCCGCGATGACCCACCACCTCGAAGAGCGCATGTCCGCGATCGCCGAAGGGCGGGCATCCTTGCGCGATGTCGTGGGCGAATCCCGGGCGGCCCTGCACGCGGCCCTCGTGAATCTGCGGGCCCACGAAGCTTCGATCGCTCGGTGGTTACAGGACGCCCTCTACCTGCAACGGGACTTCGGTCCCTGCGACACCTGTGCGAGCGGCCGCCTCGTCCGCCGACGCTCGCGAGGCGGAGGCGTCTTCCTCGGCTGCTCGGAGTACCCGGCCTGCCGGCGGCATCTTCGGCTTCCGCCCTCGGCCGTTCGCCATCCCTGGGCGCTCGCGGGCCAAGCGTCGGCGGTCTCCTAGGTCGATCAGCCTCCGGGCGGGAAAAGCAGGGGAAGGAGTCCGAGCACGATGATCGCTCGCGCGAATCCGCCCGCGACATTCGCGAGGACGAACATCGTGCGGGAGATCGCCCGTCCTTCCGCGTTGAGCAGGGAATAGAAGTAGTCCACCGCAGTGTCGGGCATCAGGGGAATCGCAAGGAGGATCAGCAAGCCGATCCAACCCGTCTTCCGGACGAACCATTCGAAGGGATTCAGGATCTTGCGCGCGATCCCGTGGCGGTTCGTCCAACGCTCGATCCAGGGGTTCACCTTGTATCCGACGTAGAACACAGCGATGGCCCCGACGCCCTTGCCCAGCCCGAGGGCCGCGGCCTTGACGAACGCATTGATTTCCGGGAAAAGCGGCAGGAGGAACTCGACGGGGATCGGGAGGATGATCGTCGTGGCGACGGAGTACAGGAAGAGGAGGATCAGGTAGCCCACGGGGCCGATCGCTTCGATTCCGATCTGCAGGGGGACGGACCCAGGGACGGGGATGGCGGTCCTCCGCAAGATCGGGAGGGGGTTCCGTCGGCTAAAGACTTCCGAGGGACTCCCCCGTTGCCTGCGAGTCGACCTTCGCTATCCGTGAGGACGACGGGCGAGGGCAAGCACGGGACGAAGCTTCTCCTGCTGGCCGACGAGCAGGTCGACCACGGCTCGGTTCATCACGCCGCAAGCCGCCGCGATCTTCGGGTCCGCAAGCCGATAGTGCACGAAGTTCCCCTCTTTGCGCGTTTCGACGATGCCCGTCTTCCGCATGACCGCGAGATGCCGAGAGGTCGCCGCCTGCGCAAGGCCAAGGGCCTCCGTAAGCTCCGAGACGGTGCGCTCGCGATGACCGAGGAGATCGACGATCTCGAGGCGCTTCGGATTCGCGAGGACCGCGATGATGCGGGCCTTGATCTCGTAGAGGGACTCCTCCATGGCGTTCATGTCGATCGGAGGACGGTCGAGGCGCTACATGCGTCCTTCCGCATATTCGTATATCCATGTATATTCAGTCCTGGCGACACCGCCTAATCGAATGTAAGCCGAAGGGGGACCGGAGGCAAGAGATGCCGAACAAGATGTCGATGGTGGTCTTCAGCGGGACGGTCGACAAGCTGTACCCTGTGGCGATCATGGCCTCCGGCGCGGTCGCCATGGGGATGGATGTGGATATCTTCCTCACGTTCTACGGCCTCGACGCGTTCCGCAAAGGCCAGCCTCAGCAGAACCGAAAGATGGACGTGAACTACGCGGAGCTCGCGCCGATGCTCGTGCAGCTCATGAAGGAGAAGAACGTGCCCTCGTGGTACGAGATGCTCCTGAAGGCGAAGGAGATGGGGAAGGTGCGGGTACACGCCTGCTCGATGACCCTCGATCTGATGGGCATCTCAAAAGAGCAGCTGGACCCGATCGTCGACGACGTCGTAGGCGTCGCGTCGTTCGTTAGCGAGGCGAAAGAGGGCGAGATGACCCTCTTCCTGTGAGGGGGCGAAGCGAATGGCCGTCGCAATGCGGGAGAGGGTCGTCCTGGATGCGCGGGGCTCGTTCTGCCCCGGCCCGCTCATGGAGCTCATCCGAGGGATCCGGGAGGCTCGGGTCGGCGACCTCATCGAGGTCTGGTCTTCCGACCAGGGGTCCCGAAGGGACATTCCCTTCTGGGTCCAGAAGGCGGGCCACGAGCTCCTTGAAGTCCGCGAGGAGCCGGGCTATGCATCTTTCGTCGTGAAGAAGGTCAAGTGAGCGCCCATGAAGAAGATCGTGGTCCTCGGCGGCGGGGTCGGCGGGACGGTCGTCGCGAACCTCCTCGCGAAGAAACTGAGGCCGGACGAGGCCGAGATCATCCTGGTGGACAAGACGGGGAGGCATGTCTACCAACCCGGGTTCGTGTACGTCGCCTTCGGGAAGACGAAACCTGAGTCCCTCGTCCGCGACGAACGCTCGCTGCTCCGCAAGCGCGTCAAGCTCGTCCTCGGCGAGGCCACGCGGATTGATGTGGGGGCGCGGCGGCTCCATCTCGCGGACCGAACGGTCTTGGACTACGACCGGCTCGTCATCGCCCTCGGGGCTCGCTTGGTTCCCGAGCAGCTCCCGGGCTTCGCCGAGGCCGCTCATCACTTCTACACGATGGACGCCGCCGTCAAGCTGAGGCAAGCCCTCCGCGATTTCGACGGTGGCAAGATCGTGGTGACCGTGGCGAGCGTGCCCTACAAGTGCCCGCCGGCGCCGGCGGAGGCGGCCTGCCAGCTCGACTACTACTTCACGAAGCGGGGGATCCGCGACAAGGTCGACATCCACTTCCTGTCGCCCCTCTCGCGCATCTTCCCATTGGAGCCCCTCAATCCCGTCGTCGAGAAGGTGTTCGCCAATCACGGGATCCGGTCCACGATCTTCTTCAACACGGAGTCCGTCGACGCCGCGAAGAAGACCGTGAGTTCCATCGAGGGCGAGACGTTCCCCTACGACCTCCTCATCATGATCCCGCCCCATCGCGGCGCGAAGGTCATCGAGGACTCTGGCCTCGGGGACAGCGGGGGATGGCTCCCGACGGACAAGTACACCTTGCGGTCGAAGGCCCACCCCGACATCTTCGCCCTTGGCGACTGCACGGATATCCCGGTCTCGAAAGCAGGCGCCGCGGCTCACTTCGAGGCGAAAGTGGTTGCAGAGAACATCGTAGCGGACCTCCGAGGCGAGCCTGCGACGGCGAGGTACGACGGTCACGTCGTCTGCTTCTGCGACGCGGGCTTTCACAAGGGGATTTCGATGTCCTTCGACTACAATCATCCGCCCGTGCCGCCGCCGCTCAACCGAAAAGACTGGCTCATGAAACAGATCCTCAATCGGGCCTATTGGTTTCTCATCCCGAGCGGTCGCGTCTGACGCCGCCAAGGTTGATAGGCACGTGTCCGATACTCGACGCCCCGTGACCGTCCCCACGGCCGTCTACAATCGAATCGTCCCGGAAATGCACGTACCTCGGATCGGGCTTCGCCGCAGGCTCTATTCCGCCCTCGTCATCGCCGCCATGGCTGCGATCATCGAGCTCGTCGGGAGCCGGCTTTCAGGATCCCTCGCCCTCCTGAGCGACGCGGGCCACGTGGGCACGGACGCCATCGCCATCGGCGTGAGCTTGTGGGCCCTCTGGATTTCAGAGCGCCCTCATACCCCGCGGATGTCCTTCGGCTATCACCGGATCGAGGTCCTCTCATCCCTGGCGAACGCCCTACTCCTCCTCGGGATCGCGGCGTTCCTCGGCGTCCAAGCGTACAACCGCGCGCTCAGCCCGCCCCCCGTCACGGGCAGTCTCATGTTCCTCGCGGGCCTTGCAGGCCTCGGCGCGAACTTGTTGATGCTCGCAATCCTGCGGGAGCCTGCGCGCCAGAACATCAATGTCCGCAGTGCGTTTCTCCACGCGTATGGGGATACGCTGGGCTCCATCGGGGTCGTTGTCGGAGCGGTCCTCATCACGACGACGGGCGTGGTCCTCTTCGATGTCCTCATCGCCGTCTCGATCATTCTCCTCATCCTCGTGAGCGCCGTCCGGCTCCTGCTGGACGTGGTGCGAATCCTGCTCGAGGCATCCCCGGCAGGGATCCGGCCCGAGGACATCGCCAGAGAAATCGAGTCCGTAGAGGGCGTTCGCGGCGTTCATGACCTTCACGTGTGGACGGTCACCTCGGGGTTGTACTGGCTCACAGGGCACATCCGCGTTGATGGCGGCACGAGCGTTGAGGATGCGGGCCGGATCGTCGAGCGAATCCAGGGACGCCTCAAGGACCGTTTCGGCATCGCGCATGCGACGCTGCAGGTCGACAGCGTTCACGAAACGTTGATTACGCCATCGGACATCGCGCGCGGGACCGGGCCGTGACGGCCGAGTCGTCGCTCGTGGGATGAGGCGGCTCGCCATGAAGCCGTCAGGCGTCACTAGCGGCCTTCCCGCAGCCGCTCATGGACGAAACCCGCCGTCCGTGCCGCCAAGGCCATGATCGCGATCATGGGGTTGACCCCCGGCGCGGTCGGGAGGATGCTCCCGTCCCCAATCCACAGGTTGCGCACCTCGTGGCATTCTCCCGTCGGGTTCGCGGTCGAACTCCGGGACGAACGGCCCGCACGGGCGGAGCCCATCGGATGCGCCGTGAACAGAGCCAAGCCGTTCTCCCGGATCCCCAGGCGCTGAACGCGTTCAAGAAAGTTCTCGAACTCGCGATTCCCGATCTGGGTCTTTCCATCGCCGACCGTGCATCCCTTCAAGTGGAGCGTCGAGATTCGAAGGGCACCGGCTGCGCGGTGGATCCGGGCGGTCTCCTGAATGCCGCGGACCAGGTTGCGGCGGTCTCGCTCCGAGAGCCGATACCGCACGACGGGCTCGCCTCGGGCGTCCGTCGCAACGGACCCTTCCGCGACGTCTCGGACGAGGACGATGCTGGCTGCTGAGCGATCGATGCGGTGCATCGCGTCCTTGTGCGCCTTCCCGCCGAGCCAGGGCACCGCGAGGGCGGAGAGCCCCGGGTGACCGGGGGCCGTCTCGATCCAAGGGCCATGGTGGCCCTCGTCCGTATCGCGGAAGCGATCGACGGCGATCGTCTGCATGGGCCCTTGCCAGTTTCGAATGGGGTACTCGAACTCTCCGACGATGGCGGTTGTCGGGTCGATCCGGAGCCCAAGGCCGACCCCCGGGAAGCGCACGCCCGAGCGCCACAGGAGCGGAGGCGTCTGGAGGGCGCCGCCGGCGGCCACGACCGCCCGAGACCGGATGTGGAGCGGGACTTCGCGACCGTCCTCGCGATACGTCGCCTCGACGCCGTGGGCCGCCCCACGCTCGATCGTCACGTGGTCGGCCTTCGTGTTGAAGAGAAACCGCGCTCCCGCGTGGTAGGCGTCAGGGAGGTAGGTCACAAGGGCCGACTGCTTCGCCCCGTAGATGCATCCGAAGAAGCAGAAGTCGCAGCGTCCCTGACATCGCTTCGCATTCCGAGGAATCACGTAGTAGTCGATCCCCGGTCGGTATCCCAACTTCTCGCAGCCCCGACGCAGGACCTCATTCGACGGGTTCACGAGGCTCTCCGCCGTGTTCACGTTGAGCCGTTGCCAGATCTCGTCCAGGATGGCATCGAACGCAGGAGACGTCACTCCGGCCATCCCGTGATCACGCTCCCACTCCTCCCGGGCCCAGAGGGGCGGCCGCAGGCACGTCATCCAGTTGATCGTCGTGCTGCCACCCGCAGTCTGCCCGGCAAGGACCCCGAAGGCGAGGTCGTACGTCGTCATGAGCCCGTGGCCCTGGAACATACGGTCGTAAGCGTCCGCTTCCAGTTGGGTGAAATCGTCCGCCGTCCGGTAGGGCCCCGCCTCGAGCACAACGACGTTGTGGCCGGCCTGGGCGAGCTTCGCCGCAATCACGGATCCTCCAGCCCCGCTGCCGACGACACAGACGTCCGTGTCCAGGGTCGTCTCGCGCTCGGGTCGGATGGGATCGATCCGCAGGTCTCCCGGATGGCGGTACAGCGCGCGCTCCTCGTCCTTGGGTCCTTGGTACCCGACGGCAGGCCAGTTCGGGTTCCGACCGTCCTCGGAGACCTTCGCGTAGGCGAGGAAGAGGACGAGACGCTTGAGGGCGTGGAAGCCTTGTCGCTTCACCGCCAGGCGGCTGTGAGCCCATCCAAGCAGGTAGCGCTCCCGCTCATCTTCCCCCATGCGCGTGAACCGCTTCGGCCTGCCCGCAAGCAGCAGGTTCGCGACGGGCCTTTCCACGGTTCGGAGCAGTCGACGGAAGTCCTCCCTCTGCGTCGGAGAAAAATAGGTCTCGACGATTCGCGCGACCTCCTCGTCCAGGCCAAGGTCGAGGGCCGAACGCGCATAGAACCCATGGGGATCGGGATCGACGCGGCGCGAGGGGAAGAGCGCGGTACAAAGCTCTCGAAGGGTCTCGCGCTCTTTCCTGTTCAGTCTCGCCGAGGATTCGGTGTCGATCGTTGACGCCTCCGAACGCGAAGAACGCTGCAGGGCTTGGTCCTTTCCCCGACCGAATGTCGCGCAGGCTTTATTCCGCAACGAGATATCCGGCAAAGAAGTGGAACGATGGAGGGGCGGGAGTACGAGGCACTGGCAAAGGCCGTCGTCCGCAAAGCACTCCGAATCCGGGGTGGGGAAGGCGTCGTCGTCGAGTGCTGGAATCACGGCCTCGACGTCGCGAAGGAGATCGTGTTCCAGCTTCGATCCCTCGGTGCCCGGCCCATGCTCCTCCTAGAGGACGAGGAGACGTATTGGCGATCCGTGGAGTCCCTGCCGACGACGATGCTCGGCCAGGTGTCTCGCTCGGAGTGGGCGGCCCTGGAACGAGCGGACGCGTACATCTTCATCCCCGGTCCCGCGGATCTCGCGCGGTATCGCAAGAACATGCCCAAGTCTCAGGCGGCAACCGCATACAACACCGAGTGGTACCGGAGGGCGGAGAAGGCGAAGCTAAGGGCCGTGCGCCTCCTGCTCGGCTACGTGACACGCGAGCGGGCTGCGGCCTACGGCTTTGACTACGATGCCTGGCGATCCATGATCCTCGAGGCTAGCACGACGGACTACGCCGCGATCGCGCGCCGCGGGAGGAAGCTCAAGACCCTCTTGTCGAAGCAGGCCGAAGTCGAGATCTCCGCCCCCAATGGAACCCACCTGACGTTCGAGCTGGACGGTCGAGCCGCGAAGCTGGACGACGGGATCACGGATGCGAGCGACGTGCGGGAAGGAGAGTTCATGTCGAATGTGCCTCCCGGATCCGCCTACGTGGCCCCTGCCGAGTCATCCGCCGAGGGTACCTTTGTGTCGGATCGACCAGAGGCTTACCTGGGCAGTCTCATCAATGGAGTTCGATTCGAGTTTCGAGGCGGGCACGTATCATGGTCTTCCGATTCGAGCCCGGCTTCGGACCGCATCCGCGCATCGTTCGACGCGGCGAAGGGCCCCAAGGACCGGATTGGAGGCATCAACATCGGCCTCAACCCTGCCGTCCGGTATGGTTACCTCCAAGACGATCTCGTGGCGGGCGCATGCCAGGTCTGGATCGGAAGCAACACGGATGAGGGAGGGCGCAACCGGACGAACTTCTCGCTCTCGGCGAAGCTGAGTCAGGCAACCGTCCGAGTGGGTCGGAAAAGGGTGGTCGACACGGGTCGCCTCGCCGTGTGACGCACATCAGCCATGCTTGTCCGTCGGTTTTGTCAAGGCCGCCCGGTTGACAAAGTGAATTAACGTCAGACGTTTGTCGGTCAATCAGTCCTCTCCTTCGCAAGCCCCGGACACGGACCAGAATGGAACGGAAGAGTCCACGAGAAACGGCAAGGGAAGCCCGATATCTCGTCCTCTGGTGGATGTCCAAAGCTCCCTTTGCCGCGATCTTCTCGACGGCGATTGCGGCGGAAGCCGCCGCGAGCGTCCGGAATGGCATCGTGATCGCGATGTCGGGGAGCGACATCCAGGTGGACGAGGTTCGCGATTGGTACTGGCGGGATGACGAGGGTCGCCCCAAACCGGCCGAATGGCGAGATCTCGTGGGCCAAGTGCGCGTGCCGCGCCTCGAAGCAGCCGAAGCCGCAGCCTGAGCCGCCACCCTCGCGCGCCCGCGATGGGATCGCGCCGCCTCGCGACGGTTTCGGGAGGGGTGTCGCGACGCTTGATTCTCATGGGGAGTTTCGTCGCGCACAGGTTTAAGGTCGACCCACGACTTGGAGCCGCCTGCCTTGGTCGCCGCGGCCGATCCCAGTACAAGGCCCGACATCGATGCGTTGAGGGAGCACGACCGCGACGTCCTCGAGTTCCTCTCGAGGGTTCCAGCCTCCTCGGTCGGTTTCCAAGGCCTCCGCCGCCGCCTCCGCATCCACCCGGAGCAACTCTCACGGGCCCTCCAACGTCTGGCGCGGGACGACCTGATCACGAAGACGGCGCTGGGCTACCGCGTGGGCCCGAAGGCCCTGTCGGTCTTGAGCCCCGACGCGCTTCCCCGCGAAGCCTCCGGCGTCCCTATCCTCCAGACCTACGTACCGGGAGATGTCAACGTGCCCGCCCTCGTTCAGAGTCTCAAGGGCAGCTGGATCGGCCCCTTGCGGTGGTACGCGCTCTCCGAAGCCGCCGGGGGAACGCGCGTCACGTGGGCCACCGAGGACGAAGCGATCCAGCTCGATGTCGAGATCGGCTCGGGTCGGCTGGCGATCACCGCGGACGTGGTCTCCCCCGACCGTCTCGACGAGGCGGCGCGGCTCGGCCACCAGCTTTTCCAGCACATTGCGCGTGAGGCCTCCCACGACGCGTATGCCGGCCTGAGCGGCTGATCGCTTCGTTCATTGTGACTCGCTCAACCGGTTCCGAGTCAACTTACTCCGAGGATGCTATAGTCTCCTGAGGTTGACCATGACGACAACCGTCGGAATTCGGAGCCAGGACGGCGTCGTGCTGGCGGCGGACAAGCGCGCCTCGAAGGGATTCTTCGTGGGCTCTAAGGTGGTCCAGAAGATTTTCCCTCTCGATGAGGCGACCGCCGTCGCGATCGCCGGTCAGATGTCGGATGCGGAGTACCTCGTGAACCTCGCGAAGGCGGAGCGCCGCCTCCTCGCGCTTCGGCGAGGCTACCCGCTCTCCGTGAAGGAAAGCGCGAAGCTGATCTCGAACCTCGCGTACAGCGGGATGCGGTCTTACTCGCCGTTCTTCGTCGAACTCGTCGTTGCGGGCGTGGACCGAGAAGGGCCCCACGTGTACACGAGCGACATGAGCGGCGCGATTACCTCCGAGGATTTCATGTCCTCGGGCAGCGGCTCGCCGATCGCCTACGGCGTCCTCGAACAAGGTTACCGTCCGGACCTGAGCCTCGAGGATGCTCGGAATCTCGCGGAGGCTTCGGTGCGGGCGGCGATGGAGCGCGACCCAGGCAGCGGTAACGGGGTCGATGTCCTCGTGGTCCCGAACGGACGCTGGCATGGGAAGGTGACCTGACATGGCCATGGAGATGGGTCGACTCCCGTTTTTCTACAACCCAGAAGGACGGCTCGTCCAGGTCGAGTCCGCGCTCCAAGCCGTCTCCCGGGGCTCGACGACGATTGGCCTGAAGACGAAGCACTTCGGGCTGCTCGCGAGCCAGGTGAAGCCGACGCGTCCGCTCCTCGAGGCGGCGGAGAAGGTCTTCGTCGTGGACGATCACGTCGGCATCACGGGGAGCGGGTACATCGGCGACGTGACGTCCCTCGTGGACGAGGTCAGGATCGCAGCGCAACGTCATCGCCTTGTCTACGACACCCCCGTCGACGTGGGCACCCTCACGCGGCAGCTGTCCGAGCACCTCCACTCCTTCACGATGTACGCCGTCCGGCCCTTCGGGGCGTCCCTCATCTTCACGGGCGCGGACGATTTGGGCATCCAACTCGCCCAGGTCGACCCGAGCGGCACCGTCTTCAAAGGGTCCGGCTTCGTAATCGGCCAGCATGCCGACGAAGCGCTCGAGGCGATCCACCGCGGGTTCCGCCCGGATCTCACGATCGAGGAAGCCCTCGCCCTCGCGACCCGGTCGATCGAGGACGTGAATGGCGGCAAGTCGGAGATTGAGTTCGGAATCGTCCGGGCGGAGACGAAACGATTCGAGCTCCTCCCGCAGGGCAGCGTCCCTCGGGTGAGTGCGTGACGGAGACGTTGAGGGTCCTAGTCGCGGGCGTGACGGGTCAGCAGGGAAGCGCAGTCGCGCGCGCCCTCTTGGAGCGAGGCCATGCGGTCGTCGGACTCGCACGGCGCCCGGAGAAAGCGCGAGCGTGGCGCTCGCGGGGCGTGGAGATCGTTCGCGGCGACCTGACGGATCGAGCGAGCATCGAGAAGGCCCTGAAGGGCATGGATGCGTTCTTCCTCGTGACCTCGTGGTTTGAGAAGGGAACCGAGGACGAGGCCCGGCAGGGCCTGACAGCGCTGGACGCCGCGCGTGTCGCTTCGGTCGACCACACGGTGTTCAGTTCCGTCGCAAGCGCGGATGAAGCCTTGGGCCTGCGGCACTTCGAGTCGAAGGCCCGCATCGAGCGTCACGCCCGGAGGTCGGGCATCCCTCTGACGATCGTGCGGCCGGTCGCGTTCATGGAGAACTTCCTATCTCCGTGGATGGCGCCGTCGATCCAATCCGGGACCCTCGCTCAACCGATTAAGCCGACGACGCGAGTCCAGCACATTGCCATCCGAGATCACGCCGACTTCGTCGCGGAACGGCTCGTGCGACGCGATGGCCTCGGGGAGACGATCGAGATCGCAGGGGACGCGGCGACGTTCCCGGAGATCGCCGCCATGCTCGGCGAGAGGTTCGGGAGACCGATTCGGTTCGTTGAGTTATCCGATGAGCAGGCCACGCCGTTCATCGGTGAAGAAGGCGTCGCAATGAACCGTTGGTTCGACCGCTTCGGCTATCACGTCGACATCAAAAGTCTCGAGAGGCGCTGGGGTATCCGAATGACCTCCTTCCAGGAATTCTTCCGCGGCGCCACGTTGCCTCCCGGATGAGACTCTGGCCAATGGCCCGCTACGGCCTCGAACCTGCATCCTCGAGCTCCCTCGCAAGAAACCTCGGGTCCACGTTCCCACCCGAGACGAGAGCCGCCACAGGTCGCTCGAGCTGTGGGCGGTAGCGAACCCACGCCGCGAAGGCCGCAGCGCCTGCGGGCTCGGCGATAATCTTCGCTTCCATCGCGAGGCGCCGCATCGCACGTCGGATCTCATCGTCGGAGACCAGGAGGGCGCCATCGAGATGGCGTGTGAGGAGTTCCGCCATCGGTGGAAGGATGATGCCGATTCGGATACCGTCAGCGATCGTCTGGGGGTCCTCGATTCGATGAGCACGCCCTGTCCGAAGGGCCTCGGGCAGGCTGGCGGCCCCTTCGGACTGGACGCCGAATACCTTCACCCTGGGAACAATAGCTCTCAGAGTGAGTGCGATTCCGGAGGCGAGGCCACCGCCGCCGACGGGAACGAGGACGGTGCGCACATCGGGGAGGTCGTCCGCCAGCTCGTATCCGATCGTCCCCTGACCCGCAATCGTCGCCGGGTGGGCGAACGGGTGGATGAAGGTCTGGGGCCAAGACCGCCAGAGTTCCTGTTCGTGGACGCGCACGAGGTCCGACCGCGACATCGGTTGCACCGTGGCCCCGTGGGCCATGATTGCCTCCACCTTGCGCGGATTCGCGTCCTCTGGGACACGGACGAGGCACGGCAGGCCGAGGCGCTTCGTTGCCCAGGCGACGGCCAGCCCATGGTTCCCTGAGCTGATCGTCGCGACGCCGCGGCGGCGCTCGGCGGCCGTGAGCCGGGAGAGACGATTCCATGTACCGCGGATCTTGAAGGAGCCGAGGCGCTGCAGATTCTCGAGCTTGAGGAAGACTTCGCCGAAATCATCGCGGAAGGAGATCGTGGGCGTCTTGAGAGCGACCTCACGGACGACGGAGATGGCGGCTTCCACATCGCTCGCTGAAACGTCGAGAGGCTCCACGCTAGGAGATTGCGGCGGGCGCTCTCAAGGTTTGGTCCTCGGGAAGGACGGCTCAGACCAGCCGGTACGTCTCCGCCTTACCCTTCAAGACCCGCTTGATGGCCTTCCGCGCCTCGAGATCGAGCTTCACGCTCTCCATGTACCAAGGGATGGACCCCCCGAACTTCCCTTCGAGTCTGTCTTCCACCGCATCCGTGAGCTCCGGATGGGTGAGGCCGGGCTTCTCCTCCAGCACATCAACGATGGTTGCCTTCATCACGTCGTACTTCGCCCTACTGACACGAACGCCTTTCTTCCCGCGGGGATGAAGTGTAAGGATCTTCTCATCCATGAGGCCGGGAACCAAGCTGCGGTATTTAGGTCCGCGTTCGCGGGTCGATGTACGTTGTCGCTCCGGACAACGGTTTAAGTGGTCCCGGGGCCATCGCGGCCGTTGCGGGACCGACGGACGATGGCGCGTCTCTACACGGGGGGAGGAGATTCCGGGACCACGGGCCTCTTGGGCCCCGGACGGGTGTCGAAGGACGACCCGCGCGTGGAAGCCCTGGGCGCGGTGGACGAACTCAACGCAGTGATCGGCTTGGCAATCGCCGCGCTGCGGCGAAAGGGGTTTCGTGAGGTTCTCTCCGAGGTCCAGGATGACCTGTTCACCGTGGGTGCCGAACTCGCCATGCCGAAAGAATCGGAGGGGACGGCGGTCCCTCGCGTCACAGCGGACCATGTGACCCGCCTCGAGAGAGCCCTTGAGACGTTCGATGTTGGCAAGGTCACCGAGTTCGTGCTGCCGCGCGGGTCCGAGGGACTCGTCCGCCTTCACTGGGCCCGGACCGTCGCTCGTCGTGCGGAACGTCGGGTTGTGGCCCTCGCCCGACGCGAGCGTGTGAATCCTGAGTTGCTCCGGTACATGAACCGGCTCTCGTCCCTGCTTTACCAGATGGCCGCGTGGCAGCAGAAGCGGGAGCGTCGAAAGCCGGAGCACCCCTCGTACCGTCCGTGAGCCGCGTCGCGGTCCCAAACCCATAAACCCGTCCGGCCGATGCCCTCTTCGTGACCTTCACCTTCACGAATCTCCTCGAATTGGAAGAGATGGCCCGCGCGAAGATTCCGCGGGGGACCTTCGACTACATCGCTGGAGGCGCGGAAGACGAAATCTCCTTGCGCAGGAACCGGGAGGCTTACGTCCGATGGGCCCTCCGGCCGAGGGTGCTCATGGACGTCTCCAAACGAGATACGTCCACGACGGTCCTGAGCACAAGGATCTCGACGCCGGTCCTCGTGGCACCGACCGCCTTCCATGCCCTCGTCCACCCGGAGGGAGAGGTGGCCACGGCTCGCGGCACCGCTTCCGCGGGCACGCTCATGGTCGCGAGCACGATCTCGACGAAGACCCTCGAGGAAATCGCCGAGTCCATCGCAGCTCCTCGCTGGTTCCAGCTCTACGTGTACCGGGATCGGAGGGTCACGGAGCAACTCATACACCGCGCGGCGAAGGCGGGTTATCGCGCGCTTGTCGTCACCGTCGACACGCCTGTCCTGGGTCGTCGCGAGAAGGACGAGAGGAACGCCTTCACCCTTCCTCCCGGCATGGATCTTGCGAACCTTCGCGCGGCGAAGCTCGACCGGTTGCCGTCGACGGAAGGGGGCTCTGCATTCGCTCGCTACGCTGCGGAACTCCTGGACCCGTCTCTCACTTGGCGGGATCTCGATTGGATGAAGTCCGTGAGTCCGCTCCCCGTCCTCGTGAAAGGGATCATGACGTCCGAAGACGCGGCCCTCGCGGCGGATCATGGCGCGGATGCGATCATCGTTTCAAACCATGGCGGGCGCCAGCTCGATTCCACGATGGGCACCCTCGACGCGCTGCCGGAAGTCGTCGCGGCCGTCCGCGGGCGGATGGAGGTGTATATGGATGGAGGCATCCGGCGCGGCACCGATGTCCTCAAGGCGTTGGCCCTGGGCGCGAGGGCCGTCCTTGTGGGGCGTCCCGTGCTGTGGGGCCTCGCCCTCGATGGCGCGGAGGGCGTACGTGCGGTCTTGGACCACCTTCGGATGGAGCTCGAGACCGCCATGGCCCTCGTAGGCCGGGCCTCCGTCGCGCAGATTGACGCAAGCCTCGTCCAGAAGGTAGCGGAGGATCCCGGCCTAGCCCCGACTCGAAGAACTTTAGGTTGAAATAGGAGGATTCCGTCGAGATTCGCAGATCCCGACTCGGGTGGCGCAGCGGTGAGGCTAGAGGTCCTGCGAGGTTGTCTCTCCGTCATCTACACCGTCGGCGTCTTTGGTGCCCTCCTGCAGGTCGTAGGCGGGTACTGGGATGTCGCGTGGCACATCCTCGGGATCGTGGAGACCTTCTTCACGCCGCCTCACACGATTCTGTACACGGGGATCGCCCTCGCCTTGGTCGCGTCGGTCATGGGCGTCCTCATGGGTCGGGCCACGCTGCGCCACGACCTGGTTCGCCGTCCTCTCGTCCGTGGCTTGCAGATCGCGTTCGTGGGCGGGATTCTTCAGCTCATTGCGGGTCCCGCGGACTACTGGTGGCACGATACCTTCGGCTTCGATCCCTTTCTGTTCACCCCCGCCCACATCCTACTCATTTCCGGGATCATGCTCGTCGGCATCGGGATGGCTCTCGGAGCCGTGCGCCTCCTGCCGGCGAAACGCGCCGGAGTCGATCTGGGGCGGCCTCTCGCATCGGGCCCCTGGATCCAGGTCCTCGACGTCATCGGTCTCGCGGCTCTCTGGATCGTCCTGAACACGTTCGTGTACCTCGTCACGGACGTGAGCGGGATCGCGTATACATTCGGACTCAATGAATCCGTGTTCGATTCGTTTCTACCTGCGATCCTGGTCGCGATTCCGATGGCCCTGGCGCTGACCGGGACCTTGGTCCTCCTGAGCGCAAGGCGGATCTTGGGGCGATTCGGCGGGGCCACCGCTGTCGCGGCGCTCGCTGCGGCGATCTCCGCGACCGCAAACCTTGGGTTCCGGGCCATTATCCTGGCGGGCACGCCGGAAGGATCTGCCCTCGCGTCATTCATCCCCGTGTACCTCGCCCTCCTCGTTCCCGTAGCCCTTTTCGATTGGCTGGTCCGGCCATCGACCGGAGGCGCGAAGCTCATCGCCGCAGCGGCCCTAATCGGACCCGCGGCCTCCTATCTCGACGGCTGGCATTCCGCGATTGTCTCGATCGACGCACCGATCTGGTTCGTCTATTATCTCGGGCCGACGATGATCGCAGGAGCCCTCGCGGGCGCGTTGCACGGGAGGTTCGCGTCCGCACTCCTCGCGCGCCGGGCTCGCGACCTGCGCGCGAAGTCGACGCCCTGAGCCTGGATGCCCGGTGACCGCTCGCCGAATCCGTCAGCCGAGTAGCTCGATCCAGACGCCGTCGGGATCCTTCACGTAGATTTCCGTGCCCGTCGAATGTTCGGGCGACACCGCGGAAGCCGCTCCGCCTTTGAGGAGTTCTGCGTAGGCCTTCTCCGGATCGTCGACGACGAAGGCCAGGTGGTCGAGCTCCTCCCCCTTCCGATACGGGACGTAGAATCGGCTCCCTGGCGGGTACCAGTTGAGCTCGAGTCTCTGGGACGACCCCGGGCTGCGCAGGTGCACGTATTTTCCGCCGTGGGGCATCGTGCCGCGGCTGATCACTTTCATCTTCAATACCTTCGTGTAAAAGCGGAGAGATCTTCGCAAGTCGCGCACCCGAATCCCCGTATAGTAAAACCGGTGCTTCATGATCCATCCGATGGCCGGAGGCGCGTAAGGAATTGGTGCCGTCCTTCGACGGTCCATCGCCTCAGGCGCCGACCTTGCCTTCGAGGAAATCGAGGAGCAGCCGTACGGCCCGTTCGTTCTCTGTCGCCCGGGGAGGCATCCGCCCCGAGGCCAGTCGTTCAGGGATGAGGTCATGCAATCGGCGGATATCGTCGTGGACGAAGCCGAGTTCCCGCGCGTTCCGCTCCGCCTCTGCGTGGCCCCTCGGCGGGATCGCGATGATCGGCGTTCCGGCGGCCAAGGTCTCCGCCACCGTGCTTGTCCCGGCCGTCGTAATCACGAGATCCGCCGCGAGGATGTAGTCCTGAAGGTTCGGCACGAAGCCGTAGGTGTAAACGCCCGGCTCAGGGGAGACTTTCAGCCTCGGGCCGCTCACGACAAACATGGATGCATCCGCGATTCTCTGCTCTCGGAAGGCACGGATTGCCCTGCGGACAAGGAACTCGCCGATGGCCGTGCCGCCTGCGGTGACGAGGATGGTCCTCTTGCGAAAAACGAATTCCTCGCGTAACCTCTCCCGCGGAGCGCTGAACGGCCTCGCGATGGGGCCAATCCGCCGGACGTTCGGCCAAGCCGGCGCGGGACCGAGGGAAAGGATGAGTTCGATCTTTCTCGCGAGGCGGGAGAACCAGAAGTTGTAACAGCCTTCCGCGAGGCGAGAAGGCACGTCTCGGGCGAAATCGCGCCGAAGGCCGTGCACGATGGCCGCGGTGGGAGTTCCATGCCGGATAGCCGTGCCAATCGACGCGGCCTCGCCATCGGAAAGGAGGAACCGGGTGCGCGCCCAATCCACCTCCGCGCCCAGGAAGCGACGGGCCACGCGAAGGTAGCGGCCGTAGTCCACGTACCAGCGCCAGATGGGACCGAAGGCCCCGTCCCGGGCCGGCCAGTCGGGCACGGGGGGCAGGGGCATCGCATCGAATCCACTCGCGATGATGAGGTCGATTGCGGGGACGCCGGCGACGAAGAGGAAGTAGAGGTCCGGCCGCTGCTGGCGGAGGCCTCGAGCCAGGGCCACGGCACGCGTCGCGTGGCCCAGGCCTTGCGAGTGGACGGCGAAGTAGCCGTTCAATTCCGGCATGTCATTCGCGACCATTCCTCTACGCTACATAGACCTTGGCCGAGGCATGCACCACCTTCACGAGCCGAACGGCGACCGAATCATACGCGCGAAGACCTTTTATGCCGCTCGTGGGCATCCACGAGCCGTGGAGCAGTCCTCTGACCTCCTGCGTCGCACACGTTTCCTTGCGAGAGTCGCTTTGGTCGGAACCGCCGTCCTCCTCATCCTTCTGATCGCCATTCCCCTCATCGTTCCCCATGAGATCCTGCCGGAGCCCATCATCGTCTTCTGGGGCGTCTTCATCCTGCTCGCCGCGCTGATTGCGGGCATCGCGGCGGCGTACCTCTTCCTGAGTCGCGCCCAGGTGCTTCCCGCTCCGGCGTCGTCCGGCTCGCCCCCGGGACCCGGTGAGGCCGCCTCGCCCGACGCGTTGCAGGACTTAGCCGTCCGGCTCCTCGACGGCGATGAACGACGCGTCCTCCGCGTGATCGTCGAAGCGAAGGGGGAGATCCTTCAGCGGGACATCGTCCGTGTCACGTCCTTCTCAGACGCGAAGGTGAGTCGCCTCCTCGATCGCCTCGAGGGAAGGGGCCTCGTCGTGCGGGAACGGCACGGGATGACGAACCGCGTCCGCCTCACGCTGGGCCAGACCTAGGAGTTCAAGGGCCTTTGCACGATTTCGCAACGGCTTGCGATAACGGCTCCCGAGGTTCCAAGGGCCTTTTCGTCGATCGGTGATCATTGAATCAAGGGAGGTCTTGACGTTGACGAACCGGCGGAGCAGTCCCCTTGCTTGGCTTTCGGTCGCGCTTGTGGTGGCCATCGTGCTCATGGTCCTCTTTGCGGTCTTGAGCATGACCTCGGCGGGAGGCTACTACGGGATGATGGGGAGCGGCGCCTGGATCTGGGGCATGGCCCTGATGGCCGTCCCCGGGACCTTGCTCATCCTCATCCTCGTCGCAGCCCTCGGAGGGCTCGGAGACCGAACGGCCGGACGGGTCGTCCCGAACCACAGTCCTGTGCCGATGAGCGCCCTAGAGCTACTCAACCAGCGCTATGCGCGGGGCGAGGTTGCGCGCGAGGAATACTTGCGTATCCGCGCGGATGTGGCCCGCGACGCTTCGGGACGATGAGGGCGATCCTTTGTCCGAATCGATCCGTTGCCAGGTCTGCGGGGTTCGCCTGAGGGCACCGAACGAAGCCTCGCACATGCGGCGGGTGCATCCCCGGGTTCCCTACGAACCTGTCGACAAGGGACGGGCGCGCCGGGCTCCGTTCTACCTCTCGCCTCGGTCGAAGAAGGCGATCTTCGCGCTCCTGGCCGTCATCGTAGTCGCGGTGGCCACGGTCATGATCGTTCGCTCCTTCGAGAGGGCGAACCCGATCGACGCCACCGCGGTCCCCGTGCGGGTCTCCATGTCGGGGTTCAGTCCGAGCGAGCTGACCGCCCAGGCGGGGATGCCCTTGCGAATCAACCTCATCAATCTTGACAACGCGTACCACACGGATGGGGGTGGCTGGCACGATCTCGTGCTCGAGGCGTTCCGCATGAATGTCTCCGTGGAGCCCCTCGGCCAGAGGGTCTTCAGCGTGCCCACGGACGCACCCGGCACGTACACCTGGTACTGCGATCTCTGCTGCGGTGGCAAGGAGAACCCATCCATGATCGGGACGCTCAGGATCGTCCCCTAAGGAGCGGGACGATGTCCTCTTCATCGCGAGGCCTCGCATCGATCGGCTTCGGGGCCGCGGCCCCCCTCCTCGCGTCCCTCGTCTCCGGGGGCGACCTCACGCCGTGGATTGTGGCCCTCGCTGGATTCGCCGATGGCTTCACTCCGTGCTCCTTCGCGGGGCTCCTCGTCTTTGCCTCCGTGACGACCGCTGCGTTCCAGAAGCAAGCCCTCGACTGCCACGAGGCGGATCCCCGGCCTGCGTCCGAGGGACGCCTCCGGGTCATGCGGAACGGATCCGTGTACATCGCCGGCCTGTTCGTGACGTACATGGCTCTCGGCCTCGGCTTTCTAAGTTTCATGAACGTCCTCTCGGAGGGCCACTGGGCGGGGAAGGCGGCCGCTCTCCTGAGCGTCGTCATGGGGCTCTGGGTCCTGCGGGACGGCCTGTTTCCGGAGAGCCGCTGGAAGCTCCAGATGCCGCAGTTCGCTCGGCCGGGAGTCCGGAAGGCGATGCAGGCGACGTTCCTGCCCGCGGTCTTCGCAGCGGGGGTCCTCGTCGGACTGTGCACGGTGCCGTGCACCGGAGGCATCTACCTGGGCGTGCTCGGACTCATCGCGTCCCAGGGAACGGCGATGAGCGGGGTCTGGCTCCTGGTCCTGTACAACCTGATGTTCATCCTGCCCCTCGTCATCGTGCTCGTCCTCGTCACGGGCCGGCCGACCTATCAGGCCGTCGCCCGTTGGCATCTTCGGACGAAGAACCTTGTGAAACTGGCGCTCGGAGGCTTCATGATCTCCCTCGGACTCGCGACGCTCCTCGTGCTGACGTGAGACGGACGATGGCCCTCGCGCACGCTCGCCGGAGGCGGGACAAATACATTCCGGCCCTCAAGTACCGCTGGCTTAGCCCGTTGTATGATCCCGTCATCCGGTCGGCCTTCCGCGACGAAACGATGAAGAGGAGCCTCGTCACGCAAGCCTCCGTGAAGGCGGGCCACCGCGTCCTCGACTTGGGTTGCGGCACCGGAACCCTTGCGATCCGGATCAAACGCGACCAACCTGACGCGTTCGTCGTGGGCCTGGATGGCGATCCGGCCATCCTTCGGATCGCGCAAAGGAAAGCGATGGCGGCCGGGGTCGAAGTTCATTGGGATCGCGGGCTGGCCCACGAGCTCCCCTACCCGGACCGGTCGTTCGATGCTGTCTTCGCGAGCCTCGTCCTTCACCATCTATCCCGCGCGAACAAGGTCGGAGCCCTGCGGGAGGTCCAAAGGGTTCTCCGGCCGGGCGGTTTCTTCCACGTTGCGGAATTCGGCCGACCCCAGAACGGTCTCATGGCGGCTTTGGCGAAGGTCGGAGGGCTTCTAGAAGAGACCTCCGATGGTGTGGACGGCCGCCTCCCCGAGATGTTTCGGACCGCGGGCCTTTCGGATGTACAAGAGGCGAGGCGGTTCATGTCCCCTCTCGGTACGATCTCGCTGTATCGAGCGGGAGCCCCGCCGTAGGCGTCGAGGCGTGCGGCATCGACAGGAATGCGGGAGGTGCGGCTCGCCGCGGGGGTATCCACTTTCGTCCCTCCCCGCCGAGGCCTTTTAACTTCTTTCGCGTTCCCAGGCTCGTGGAACTCGCGACCCTCGCCAAGTTCCCCTTTCTCCGGGAGGCGGCGGCCTTCATTCGGGCGGAGGGCGTGAGCCTTGAGGAACTCCTAATGGATCCGGCGTACGCCCGCGCTCGGTCCCTCGGCAAGGCGCGGGTCATGGAATCCCTTGAGAAGGCCTCGCCCTCCGAGGCCGTGGCGGTGGCGCCTGCGGACCAGCTCGCGCTCCTCCTGAGCTATCCGGTCTCGCGAATCCTCGTCTCTGCGGTTGCGGATAATTACCTCATTCGCCGGTACGCGCTCCATGAAGCGGTCCTCGTGGAGTGGCGGCTCCAATCCGAATCGGACGACATCGTCCTCCACATGTCGAATCAGCTCGGCCTTGACCTCCGTCGGGAGGACGGCGGTTTCCGCCTCCACTTCGCGGACTTCCTGCGGCACACGAGCACGATGCGCGAGGCACCCTGGAAGCTCATCAATCAGCTGATGGCTCGTGGCTATGTCCGCCTCCGGCGGGACAAAGCCCTGCGCGTGCTGCGCAGCGCGGTCCAGCGGCGCATCGAGGAGGGACTGCCCCTCGACGTGAACGATGCGATCTTGCGGGCCTTCGGGCCCGACATGACCGCGATCCGAGGGATCCTCGATGCGCGAAAGGCGACCTTCAAGGCCGAGGAGATCGGACGCGTCGCCATCACGCGTTTCCCGCCCTGCATGTATAACCTCCTCGCGCAGATCCAGAACCACGAGAACGTACCCCACATGGGCCGCTTCGCGATCGTGTCGTTCCTGCATCATATCGGGCTCCGCAACGAGGAGATCTTCCGGGTCTTCGGGGATGTCCCGGATTTCGCGGCGGACGTCACGCGGTACCAGATCGATCACATCACGGGGACGACAAGCTCGACGGAATACACGCCGCCGGAATGCTCCACGATGAAGTCCTATGGCCTCTGCCCGGGTCCGGATCGGGTCTGCCTCACGATCAAGCACCCCTTGTCCTACTACCGCGTGAAAGGACGGGGGACGAGGCCGAAGGGGGAGAGCGCCTCAACCGCGGCCTAACGGGCGAAGCCGCGCCAGGTCGCCACCGCCCGCTGCACCGCGGTCGCGTTTCCGAGGACGGCGAAGAGGACCATGAGCCAGCCCAGAGGCCCTAGGAGGATCGGCGGGAAGCCCCACGCCACCCCGCCCGAAGGCGCGACGATGAGCTGGATCAGGCCCGCCCCGAAGAGCAGGACCAGCCGATCCGCCCGCCCGAGGAGCCCCGCGTACCGCCGACCTTGCCCAACCGCCTGGGCCTGCGTGCCCATGTACGAGGTGAGGAGCACCCCGAGCAGCGCGAGGGTCCCGACCCCGAGGGGACAGTACGCCGCATTGAAGGCAACCCCCCCGAGGAGGAAAACGTCCGCGTAGCGGTCGAGCACGTGGTCCAAGAAGTCTCCCCGCAGGGACGCCTTGCCGAACAGCTTCGCCATCTTCCCATCGAGGGCATCGAGGTACGCGTTCGTCAGGAGGAGGATGAGGGCGAGGAGGAGGAAGCCGAAGCCGCCGAGGAAGAAGCTCACGCCCGCGCCGACGGCAGCCGCGAAGGAGATCCACGTGACCGTGTTCGGCTCGACATTCCGGAGGCGCAGGGCGACCGGCGCGAGGAAGCGATCCGCCGACGCGCGATAGCGGTTCAGAACCAAGAGAGCACCTCGTCGCTCCAATCCACGGATCCGGGGTCGTGGCCCTCCGTGCTTCCCTGCAGGATCTCCAAGATCGTATCGGCGGCCTGATCCGGCTGGAGCGCCGTGGTATCGACCTCGTAGACGAATGGGACTCTTGCGACGGCCTCTTGCAGGATCGTATCAATCGCCTCCGCTTCGACATTCTCTCGGATCTTCTCCGCGCTCCATCCGCGAGCCTGGAGTCGCTCGCGGAGGACCGAGGGCCGACACCGCAGGACGACGGCCAAGTTCACGTCCATCCGGTGGCTGTAGTGGGACTTCAGAAATCCAAGTTTCGTCGGGATCTGGATGCGCTCCCGCAAGGCCTCGACGTCCACCTCGTCGGAGCCGCGAACCGGGTCCCGGCCGACGACGAGCCCTTCGCGCCGGGCGACCTCGTCCAAGTCAACGAGGACGTAGCCGCGGCCTTCCAAGATTCTCCCCACGGAAGACTTGCCCGTCCCCGGGGTGCCGGTGAGGGCGACGAGCACGGTTTCGCTCCATGGGTCCTCCCATCTTAGTCCTTTCGCGGGCCCGCGGGTCCCACGACGAAACCTTCATGGCTCTGGGAGCCTCGTTGCACCATGACTCCATGGAGGCGTTCCGTGCCCC
>Ga0073934_10002977_pt1 | contig 32763 bp, 23 predicted proteins | sample LarsenN4metaG_FD_76834 | JGI IMG/M metagenome (GOLD analysis project Ga0073934, IMG submission 76834) | Hot spring sediment bacterial and archeal communities from British Columbia, Canada, to study Microbial Dark Matter (Phase II) - Larsen... ...
AGCTGCTGCTGCCGGAGAACGGCGACGACGATGACATCGACTCGAGCGAGAACCTGTGGGCCGCGGTCAAGACCATCCTCATCGCCGACCTCGTGATGAGCCTCGACAACGTGATCGCGGTCGCCGCCGCCGCGAAAGGCAGCACCACGCTGCTCGTCCTGGGGCTCGCGATCAGCATCCCGCTCGTGATCTCCGGCGCGACCATGCTGATGAAGCTCATGGAGCGCTGGCCGATCATCATCACCATCGGTGCGGGGCTCCTCGGCTGGGTGGCGGGCGAGATGGCGGCGACCGACCCGGCGCTGAGCGGCTGGGTCGAGGCCCATGCCCAGTACCTGCACTGGCTCGCGCCCGCGGCCGGCGTCGCGTTCGTGGTCGTGGCCGGCAAGTGGCTCGCCGCGCGCGCGGAGAGCGGGCGCCGGGAGACGGTGGACCTCGCCGGGGGGAGCGAGACCAAGGCGCCAAATTGAGCCCGGCTGCCGGGTTTACGGGGTTCGAGCCCGGGAGGTGTTTTGCCAAAGGAGTTAGCCGGACGGGGATCCGGCTGACTCCTGGCGAGTTCTCAGGAGCGTTTCGATGAAGATACTGGTGCCGGTGGACGGTTCGGAGTGCGCGAACCGGGCGGTTGACCACCTGATCAAGAAGCTGGCGTGGTACAAGGACGGGGTGGAGATCCACCTGCTCAACGTCCAGCACCCGATTCCTTACGGGCAGCGGGTAACCTCGGTGATCGGCCACGAGAAAATCGCCCAGTATCACCACGACGAGGGCATGGCGGCGTTGAAGACCGCCATGGGCAAGCTCGACGCCGCCAAAGTCAAGTATCACCACCACATCGGCGTGGGGGAAGAGGCCGACGTGATCTGCAAGTATGCGAGGGAAAAGGGCGTTGACCAGATCTTCATGGGCACCCGCGGCATGGGCACCGTGTCGAATCTCCTGCTGGGCTCGGTGGCGACGAAGGTAATCCACCTCGCCCCGGTGCCGGTGCTGCTGGTAAAATAGCGCCCGCCCGGGTTAATGCAGGGCATCAGGCGGGCGCGGCGCCCCGATTTCCCGAAAAATTGATGCCGGTCAATTCTTTTCCGGCAGGGCGCGGGGATGATTGGCCGCTTGCAACACGGAAAAACAACAACAACCACAAGGGAACGGAGATCTTCTGACAGCTTGAGCTAACAACGAACGGGGAAGGAGGAAACAAATGCGTAGCCAGCTTGCCTTGACCTGCAGTGCAATACTCGCTGCCGCGCTTTTCGGTGCACCCGCGGCGGCCTGGGAACCCACCAAGTCTGTCGAATTCATCATCCCTGCGGGAACGGGGGGCGGGGCCGACCAGATGGCGCGCTTCACCCAGGGGGTGGTCGCCAAGCACAACCTCATGAAGCAGTCGGTCGTGCCGATCAACAAGTCCGGCGGCGCGGGGGCGGAGGGCTTCCTCGACGTGAAGGCCTCGAAGGGCGAAGCCCACAAGATCATCATCACGCTCTCCAACCTCTTCACGACGCCGCTTGCGACCGGGGTGCCGTTCAACTGGAGGGATCTCACGCCGGTGGCGATGCTGGCGCTCGACAACTTCGTGCTGTGGGTCAACGCCGAAGATCCCTACAAGAGCCCCAAGGAGTACATCGAGGCGGTGAGGAAGGCGGGGCCCAACAAGTTCAAGATGGCGGGCACCGGGTCCAAGCAGGAAGACCAGATCATCACCGTCGCGATCGAGAAGGCGACCGGGGTCAAGTTCACCTACGTGCCGTTCAAGGGCGGCGGCGAGGTGGCGACGCAGCTCGTCGGCAAGCACGTCAATTCGACCGTGAACAACCCGATCGAGGCGGTGGCCCATTGGCGCGCCGGCAAGCTCCGGCCCCTGTGCGTGTTCGACGGGGCGCGCATGCCGTATACGACCAAGGTGACCGAGACCATGGCCTGGGGCGACATCCCGACCTGCAAGGAGGCGGGAATCCCGATGGAATACACCATGTTGCGGGGCATCTTCATGCCAGCCGGCGTGCCGCAGGAGGCGGTCGACTTCTATGTCGGGCTGTTCCAGAAGGTGCGCGCGACGCCCGACTGGAAGAAGCTCATGGAGGACGGCGCCTTCAACCAGACCTTCATGTCGGGCAAGCAGTACGTCGAGTGGGTCGCCCGGGCCGAGAACGTGCACCGCGACCTGATGAAGGAAGCCGGGTTCCTCGCGCCGGCCAAGAAGTAAGGCGGGATGGAAAACCCCGCGTCACACCGGGTTGCGGCCCGGACGGTCACGGTTGACCTCGCCGTCGCGGTCCTGCTCTTCGCGCTCGGCGCGCTGGTGGTGTACGAGAGCCGGCGGCTCGGGTCGAGCTGGGGGCCGGAGGGGCCGGAACCGGGCTACTTTCCCTTCTACATCGGGGCGCTGATCTGCCTCGCGAGCGCCGTCGTGTTCGTGCAGGCCCTGTGGAGGATGAAATCCGACCGCAGGGTCTTCGCGACCGTCGGCCAGCTGAAGCAGGTCATGGTGATCCTGCTGCCATCGGCCGCCTACGTGCTCGGCGTGCAGCTCACCGGCATCTATGTCCCGTCGGCCGCGTTCATCGCGCTGTTCATGAAATTCGTCGGCAGATACGGCTGGCTCCGCAGCGTGCTGGTCGGCGCCGCAGTGAGCGTGACCGCGTTCGTGTTGTTCGAGGTGTGGTTCAAGATCCCCTTGCCCAAGGGGCCGTTCGAACGGCTGATCGGTTACTAGCTCTGTTCCAATAACTATTCATGCCAGTTCAACTCTTTCTTCGGGGGCCGACCGTCCGCGCCAGGCGGGGCGCTGGAATCGGGAGCAACAGGTTGGACCCGCACTAACGCGCTCGGGGGAGCGAAGTGGAAGAGCTCATCGCGCTGTTCCAGGGGTTCGGCGTGGCGCTGACGCCGTTCAACCTGGGACTGATGTTCGTCGGCATCGTGCTGGGTGTCGTGATCGGCGTGCTGCCCGGGCTGGGCGGCGCGAACGGGGTGGCGATCCTGCTGCCGCTCACGTTCACCATGCCGCCGACCTCGGCGATCATCATGCTCTCCTGCATCTACTGGGGGGCCCTCTTCGGCGGCGCGATCACCTCGGTGCTGTTCAACATCCCCGGCGAGCCGTGGTCGGTGGCGACGACCTTCGACGGCTATCCCATGGCGCAGCAGGGCCACGCGGGGGAGGCGCTGACGGGCGCCTTCACTTCGTCGTTCGTGGGCGCGCTCTTCGCGGTGATCATGTTCACCTTCATCGCGCCGCTGGTGGCGAAGTTTGCACTCCAGTTCGGCCCGCCGGAGTTCTTCTCGGTCTATCTCCTCACCTTCTGCACCTTCGTGGGCACGGGCAAGGGCAATCCGTTCAAGATCATCGCGGCGATGATGCTGGGCTTCGCCATGGCCGCGGTCGGCATCGACATCGTCACCGGGCAGCTGCGGCTCACGTTCGGGTTCACGGAGCTGCTCTCCGGGTTCCACTTCCTGGTCGCGGTGATCGGGCTCTTCGGGATCGGGGAAATTCTGCTTTCAATGGAGGAAGGCCTGTCGTTCTCGGGAGCGAGCGCGAAGATCAACTCCCGCATCGTGCTCGAGACCTGGGCCAAGCTGCCGCGCTACTGGGCGACCTCCTTGAGGAGCGTCATCATCGGCTGCTGGATGGGGATCATCCCGGGGGGTGCCACCCCGGCCTCGTTCATGAGCTACGGTGTCGCGCGCAAGATGTCGAAGAACGGCGACAAGTTCGGCACCGGCCAGCTCGAAGGCGTGGTCGCGCCCGAAACCGCGGCGCACGCCGCCGGCACTTCCGCGTTGCTGCCGATGATCACGCTCGGCATACCGGGTTCGCCGACGGCCGCGGTCCTGCTCGGGGGACTGATGATCTGGGGGTTGCAGCCGGGCCCGCTGCTGTTCGTGGAAAAGCCCGATTTCGTGTGGGGCCTGATCGCCAGCATGTATCTAGGCAACATCGCGGGGTTGATCGTGGTGCTGACCATGGTGCCGCTGTTCGCGGCGATCCTGCGCGTTCCCTTCCCCATCATCGCGCCCGTCATCGTGGTGATCTGCGCCATCGGCGCCTACACGGTGAAGAACAACATGCTCGACGTCTGGATGATCGTCGTGTTCGGCGTGGTCGGCTACGCCTTCAAGAAGCTCGACTACCCGCTCGCGCCCATGGTGCTCGCACTCGTGCTGGGGGATGCCGCCGAGAGCTCGTTCCGGCAGGCGATGCTGATCTCGCAGGGCAGCCTCACGGTCTTCTGGTCGAACTGGCTGGTGGGAAGCCTCACCACGCTCGCGCTGGTCATGCTGGCGTGGCCGTTCGTGACGGCGGGGCTCGCCCGCCTGCGGGCGCCGGCGCCGGCGTTGCGATGAGGCGATCCGTGATCGTGTCCTGTCGTATTCTTGCGGGGTCTTCCCTGGGGATTTTGCCGGGCGGAAGCCCGGCAAAATCCTAGATCTTGCCGCGGCGCTTGAGCCGTGAAAGCGTTTCCGGCGAGAGATTGAGGTAGGAGGCGAGGTCTTTCTTGGGCAGCCGCTTGGCGAGGGCGGCGTGCTTGCGCATGAAGCGTCGCACCCGCCCCGGCGCGTCGAGCAGGTGGAGCGTGATGGTGTGGGCCATGACCTCGCTCATGAGCTTCATGATCTCGAACTCGAAAGCGCTCTTCACCGCGGGGTGGCGCTCGAGGAACCCGACCCACTGCTCCATCGAGAGCTTGGCAGCGCGCACCTTGGTGACGGCGCGGATCGAGTAGGGAAGCGGGGTCTTCAGGCGCCACGCGGCATAGCTCGTGTCGATGTCGCTCTCGGGGGCGAAGCGCAGGATCATTTCCTTGCCCTGAGGGTTCGACACGACGCGCTTCAGGATGCCCTCGATGATGAAATACTGCTCCATCGACCGGTCACCCTGGTGCTCGAGGGACTCGCCCTTGGAGTAATCCACGATTTCGAGCAGGGGCTCGAGCTCCCGCCACTGCCCGGGATCGAGATGCCTGAGAACGAGGTTCTGCCGCAGCTGGAGCCCGATGATCTTGGCTTCCGGGTGGCGAACGAGGGCGGTCATCGGCTTCGTTGCGGCGAGCGGCCTGCCGGACTCAGGGGCTGCCAGGCCGCTAAAAACTCTGCCGGATCGCGGTCCAGCACATATTTCAGTATAACTGCTGACAGCGTATCGAGGTTAGAGTAGAGGCGGGACCGGCCGCGAAAGGAGTCGGTCGGCCTCGGGGCCGACAAACTTGTGGTTCTTGACCATGGTCAAGGCCCGGGGCCGGGCGGGTGGCTATATTTGACGTGCTTTCAGGCAGTTATCGGATAACGCAGGCCTAGGAGAGAGTCATGGGAAACGTCGAGAACCCAGTTGCAGCGACCGTTGCCGACGTGCAGCTTGTGCAGGAAGTGACCGACGGCTTTCAGCTGGTCATCGATGCCCTCAAGCTCAACGGCATCGACACCATCTTCGGTTTGCCCGGTATCCCGATCACCGACCTCGCCCGCAGGGCACAGGCCGAGGGCATGCGCGTGATCTCGTTCCGCCATGAGCAGAGCGCCGGCAACGCCGCCGCCATCGCCGGCTTCATGACGCAAAAGCCGGGCATCTGCCTGACGGTGTCCGCCCCCGGCTTCTTGAACGGCCTGACGGCACTCGCCAACGCTACCACCAATTGCTTCCCGATGATCCTCGTGAGCGGCTCGAGCGAGCGCGAGATCGTGGACCTCCAGCAGGGTGACTACGAAGAGATGGACCAGTTGGCCATCGCCAAGCCGCTCGCCAAGGCCGCCTTCCGCGTGCTGCACGCCGAGGACATCGGGGTGGGCATCGCGCGCGCCATCCGCGCTGCCGTCTCCGGCCGACCGGGCGGCGTCTACCTCGACCTGCCCGCCAAGCTGTTCCCGCAGACCATCGACGCGGAAGCCGGCAGGAAATCGCTCATCAAGGTGGTCGACCCGGCGCCGCGCCAGATCCCGGCCGAGGATGCGGTGAAGCGCGCCCTCGAACTGCTCAAGAGCGCCAAGCGTCCGCTCATCGTGCTGGGCAAGGGCGCCGCCTACGCGCAGGCGGACGCGGACATCCGCGCCCTCATCGAGAAGACCGGCATCCCCTACCTGCCGATGTCCATGGCGAAGGGCCTGCTGCCCGACACGCATGAGCAGTCCGCGGCCGCTGCCCGCTCCTATGTGCTGCCCGAGGCGGACGTGGTGATGTTGATCGGCGCCCGCCTCAACTGGCTGCTCTCGCACGGCAAGGGCAAGACCTGGGGCGGCAGGAGCCCCAAGGACTGGGGCGGCCAGAAGTTCATCCAGATCGACATCTCGCCGCAGGAGGCGGACAGCAACGTCCGCATCGACGCCCCCGTGGTCGGCGACATCGGTTCCTGCGTGTCGCAGCTCCTCGCCGGCATCGGCTCCAACTGGGCCAAGCCGCCGGCCGAGTGGCTCGACGCCATCGCCGAGCGGAAGAACAGGAACATCGCCAAGATGGCCGAGATGCTGGCCAAGAATCCGATGCCGATGAATTTTCACAGCGCGCTCGCCGTGGTGCGCGACATCATCAAGGCCAACCCGGACGCGTGCCTCGTCAACGAAGGCGCCAACGCGCTCGACTTCACCCGCAGCATCGTCGACATGTACCAGCCGCGCAAGCGCCTCGACGTCGGCACCTGGGGCGTGATGGGCATCGGCATGGGCTTTGCCGTCGCGGCCGCCGTGGTGAGCGGCCAGCCCGTGATCGCGATCGAGGGCGACAGCGCCTTCGGCTTCTCCGGCATGGAAGTCGAGACCCTCTGCCGCTACAACCTGCCGGTCTGCGTGGTGATCATGAACAACAACGGGGTCTACCGCGGCGACGAAGTCAATCCGACGGGCGGCCGCGATCCCGCGCCCCTGGTGTTCGTCAAGGACGCGCGCTATGAAAAGCTGATGGAGGCCTTCGGTGGCGTGGGCGTGTACGCCACGACCCCGGCCGAGTTGCGAAGCGCGATGGAAGAAGCCATCCGCTCGCGCAGGCCCACGCTCATCAATGCCGTGATCGATGAAACCGCCGGCACCGAAAGCGGTCGCATCACGAGCCTGAATCCGAGCGCAAAAAAGAAATAAATCCTGGAGGTCAGAATGGAAGCACTCAAGGGAATCCGCATCCTCGACATGTCGCACGTACAGGCGGGGCCGACCTGCTCGCAGCTGCTCGCGTGGATGGGCGCCGACGTCATCAAGTTCGAGAACCCGGCGGGCGACGCGACGCGCGGACAGCTGCGCGACGTGCCGAACGCCGACAGCCTCTACTTCACCATGCTCAACTGCAACAAGCGCTCGATCACGGTCAACATGAAGACCGCCGAGGGCAAGCAGGTGTTCGTCGATCTGCTCAAGAAGTGCGACATCATCATGGAGAACTTCGGGCCCGGGGTGCTCGACCGCTTCGGCTTCACCTGGGAGAAGATCCACGAGATCAACCCGAAGATCGTCATGGGCTCGATCAAGGGCTTCGGCTCGACCGGCCCCTACGCCGACTTCAAGGCCTACGAGAACGTCGCGCAGGCCATGGGCGGCGCGATGAGCACCACCGGCGTGCCCGACGGCCCGCCGTTCGTCACCGGCGCGCAGATCGGCGATTCGGGCACCGGGCTGCACCTCGCGATCGGCCTGCTCGCGGCGCTGCGCCAGCGCGACCGGACGGGCAAGGGCCAGTACGTCGAGGTCGCGATGATGGACGGGATCATGAATCTCTGCCGCGTGAAATTCCGCGACCACCAGCGCCTGACGCGCGGCAGCCTCCCCGAGTACTCGGTGAGCACGCACAAGGGCATGGGCGCGGTGCCGCGCGCCGGCAACGACTCGGGCGGCGGCCAGCTCGGCAACGCGGTGCGCTGCAAGCCGGGCGGGCCGAACGACTTCCTCTACATCGTGGTGCAGGAGGCGGTGTGGGACGCGCTCGCCAAGCGCATCGGACCGGAAGTCGGCCTACCGGATCTGGCGACCGATCCCAAGTTCGCCAAGATCGCGGACCGGCGCCGGAACCAGAACGACATGTGGGAGATCATCGGCGAGTTCGCGCTCAATTACACCAAGCGCGAGCTGATGGCGATCTTGAATCCGCTCGAAGTGCCCTGCGGGCCGGTCATGTCGACCGAGGACCTGACGCACGACGAGCACGTGCGCGGGCGCGAGATGTGGGTCGAGCTCGATCATCCCGAGCGCGGCACCTGGTACAACGTCGGCATGCCGATCAAGCTGTCGGACTCGCCCGCGGTCATCAAGCGCTCCCCCCTGCTCGGCGAGCACACCGAAGAGGTTCTCAAGGAAGTTCTGGGATACACGGGCGAGAAAATAGCGCAGCTCAAGGCCGCCGGCGCGTTCTCGTCGCCGCCCAAGAAAGCCGCTTGAGCGGAGCGCACAGGCGTGCCCCGCCCGGCTCGCGGCGCGTTGGAACGGACAGGCTGCCGTTCAACGCGCCGTTTGATTTGATAACGGAGACAACAATGAAAATCGCGATCATCGGCCAGCAGGACTTCGGAAAGGCGGTGCTGGAGGCGTTTCTCGGCCGCAGGCACGAAGTGGCGGGCGTCTTCTGCGCCCCGGAGAAACCGGGCGCGAAGGCCGATCCCCTCAAGGCGGCCGCGCAGGAGCGCGGGCTCAAGGTATGGCAGTTCGCGTCATTGCGCAGCCCGGAAGCCCACGAGGCGATGCAGGCGCTCGGCGCCGACCTCGGCATCATGGCGTATGTGCTGCAGTTCGCCCCCGACAGCTTCGTGAAGATCCCGCGGCTCGGCACCATCCAGTACCATCCATCGCTCCTGCCGTGCTACCGCGGCCCGTCCTCGATCAACTGGCCGATCATCAAGGGCGATACGCGCACCGGCCTCACCATCTTCCGCCCGACGGAGGGCCTCGACGAAGGCCCGATCGTGCTGCAGAAGGAGTGCGACATCGGCCCCGATGAGACCCTCGGCGACGTTTACTTCAACAAGCTCTCGCCCATGGGCGTAAGCGCGATGCTGGAGGCTGCCGACCTGGTGTTCGCGGGCAAGCACCGGGAGACGGCGCAGGACGAATCGAAGGCGAGCTATGAAGGCTGGTGCCGCGAGGCCGAGGCGCGCATCCACTGGGCGCAGCACGTCGATCTCGTCTACAACCTGATCCGGGGCTGCAATCCCGCCCCCGGGGCGTGGACCACGTTGAACGGCAAGAAGCTCGCCATCTTCGATGCGCGCAAGCACCTCTTTCGCCGTTTCGCCGATGTCGCGGGCAAGATCGGCGAGGTATCCGACATGACCGAGGCGAGCTTCAAGGTGACGGCACAGGGCGGCATGATCGAAGTGCTGCGGGCGCGCGGAGCGGATGGCAAGAAGCTCCCGGGCGGGGAATTCGCCCGCGCGGCCGGGCTCACTGCCGGCACCATACTCGGCAACTAGCAGGATTTCGGCGGAGCCGGGTCCGCCGAAATCTGCAACGAGGTCCGTCCAAGGAAGGGCCGCCTCTTGGCCGGGTCCGTCGGTAATGCCACCGGCATGCCGCGGCCGTGGCCCGGCGAAACGCGTCGGACCGTCGTCTTTCCCCTCGTTAATCGCGTATGCAGGTATCGGTGCCGGAGTGTTTCCGGCTATCGAAACGGCCAGCGGCCATGCCGCCGTCTCGTGGTAATTGCCTGTATTCTCGCGAGTTTTTCCCGGACTTTCCCAAAAAAAACATAAACCTTTCCGGCAAATATCGTAAAATCATTCAGTGAACGCCATTAAGCCACGGGAAAAGAAATACAAAGCGCGGGCACGGGCATGAAAAAGCTGGAGTTCTGGCGATCCGACTGGTTTCTCGGGGTCGCGATTGCAGCTTTGCTGCTCGCGCTCTCGCGAGGGGACCTGATCCAGAGCCTGGAGCGCAAGGCATACGACCTCGGCGTGCAGGCCGCGAGGCGAGTGCCGTCGGACCGCATCGCGGTGATCGCGATCGACGACCAGAGCGTCGCCAATATCGGGCGCTGGCCGTGGCCGCGCGACGTCCACGCGAAGATGACGGACATCCTGGCCGGCGCGAAAGCCAAGGTGATCGCCAACAGCACTTTGTTCTTCGAGCCGCAAATCGACCCCGGGCTCCTCTACGTGAACCGCCTGCTCGAGATCTACAGCCGGAGCGCGGCGGGCGGGTCCGTTTCGTCCGAGCTGGCGGAGTTGGGCGCGCTGCTCGAGGAAGCGGAGCAGGCGCTCAACACCGACCGGAGGCTGGCCGAGAGCTTCCGGCGCGCCGGCAACGTGCTCCTGCCGATGGTGTTCCAGGCCCTCGCCGAGCCGCAGGGGGCGCCCGATCCTACGAAGCCCGTGCCCGATTACGTCCTGAAAAACAGCCTCGTGCTCAAGCCGGAAGGCGCGGGGGTGCTGCCGGTTTCGGGCATCAATCCGCTCTACCCGATCGCGGAACTGGGCGTAACCGCAAACGGCATCGGGCACCTCAACGCCAACAACGATGTCGACGGCGCGGTGCGCGCCGAACCGCTCCTCGTGCGCCACTACGACCGGTACTTTCCTTCGCTCGCGCTGATCGCGGCGGCGCGCAGCCTGAACCTGCAGGTCGCGGACGTGAAGCCGGTCATGGGCGCGGAAGTGCGGTTGGGCGGGCTGCGCGTCCGCACCGACCCGGAGCTGCGCATGTACACGTTCTTCTACGGCGACCGCGACGGCCGGCCGGCGTTCGCCGTGGATTCGTTTTTCGACGTCCTCTCCGGCAAGATCCCGGCCTCCAAGTACCAGGACAAGATCGTGCTGATCGGCGCCACCGCCGCCGGCCTCGGCACGGCCCAGGTGACGCCGGTCTCGCCATCCACGCCCCCGGTGCTCACGCTGGCGCACACCATATCGAGCATCCTGGGCGAGCATTTCTTCGTGGTGCCGACCTGGGGCCTGTGGCTCGAGAAAGGCGTATTCCTGCTGGTCGCGCTCTACCTTATCGTGCTGTTGCCGCGGCTCAAGGCCGCGCTTGCCGGCATGCTGAGCCTCGCCCTCGGCGTTGCCCTCGTCATTGCGCACTTCGTCCTGATGGTGACGCAGCTCACGTGGATCCAGTTGATGGCGCCGGTGGCGCTGCTCGCGGCGGGCTACGCCGCGCTCATCACCAAGCGCTTTCTCGTCACCGAGCGCGGCAAGGAGGTCGCGGACGCCGATCTCATCGTGACCAACCGCAATCTCGGCCTCGCCGAGCAGGGTCGGGGTAACCTCGATTCCGCCTACGACTACTTCTGCCGGCTGCCCAAAGAGGAGCGCACGGCGGAGCTGCTCTACAATCTCGCCCTCGACTTCGAACGCAAGCGTCAATTCAACAAGGCCGAAGCGGTGTTCCTGTACATCGCCCAATGGGAGCCGAAATTCCGCGACGTCAGGCAGCGGGCGCAACGCTCGAAGGCGCTGTCGGAGACGGTCCTGCTGGGCGGCGCCGGCGGTCATCCCGGCGGCACGATGATCCTCGATGCCGGCGAGAAGCCGATGCTCGGCCGCTACCAGGTGGAGAAGGAGCTCGGCAAGGGCGCCATGGGCGTCGTCTACCAGGGGAAAGACCCCAAGATCGGGCGCGTGGTGGCGATCAAGACCCTGGCGCTCGCGCAGGAGTTCGAGGCCGGGGAGCTGAAGGAGGTGAAGGAGCGCTTCTTCCGCGAGGCCGAGACCGCCGGGAGGCTCGCGCACCCCAACATCGTCACCATCTACGACGCGGGCGAGGAGCACGATCTCGCCTACATCGCGATGGAGTTCCTGAAGGGAAGAGACCTCACGGCCCACATCAAGCCCGACCAGTTGCTGCCCCTCGACAGCGTGCTCTCGATCGTCGCGCGCGTAGCGGACGCGCTCGCCTACGCGCACAAGAACAACGTCGTGCACCGCGACGTCAAGCCCGCCAACATCATGTGGGAGCGGGAATCGGACACGGTCAAGGTCACCGATTTCGGCATCGCTCGCATCACCGATTCGTCCAGGACCAGGACCGGCATGGTGCTCGGCACGCCTTCCTACATGTCGCCCGAGCAGCTCGCCGGCAAGAGAATCGGGGGGCACTCGGACCTGTTCTCGCTCGGCGTGACCCTCTACCAGCTCGCGTGCGGGCGCCTGCCCTTCGAGGGCGACTCGATGGCGCAACTCATGTTCAGGATCGCCAACGAGCCGCATCCGGACATCCGCACCTACAACCCGAAGCTGCCCGCGTGCGTGGCCGCGATCGTCAACCGCGCGCTCGCCAAGGGCCCGGAGCACCGCTACCAGGACGGCGAACAGATGTCGAAGGCGCTGCGCTTGTGCCTGCAGGGCCTGTCCGCATCGGCGCGGCCCGCGCCCGCGCGGCCCGCCCCGGCGACGAGTTGACGGAGGCGGCGATGCCCGATCTCACCGCCGTGCTCGAAGTCACTTCCGCCACCCATCCGGGCATGGTGCGCTCGCACAACGAAGACAGCATCGTGGCGGATCCGGAGCTCGGGCTCGCCGTGCTCGCCGACGGGATGGGCGGTTACAACGCCGGCGAGGTGGCGAGCGGGATCGCGGTGGCGATGGTCTCGAACGAGATGAAGAAAGCCCTCGCCGGCAGGAAAGCGGAGGAGTTGAATGGCGCGGTGGCCGAAAAGCTCATCGCGGAGCAGTCGGCGAGAGCCAACGCCGCGATCTACCAGGCGGCGCAGAGCCAGCCGCGCTATTCGGGGATGGGCACCACCCTGGTGGTGGCGTTATGGCATGACAACCACGTCACGGTCGGGCACATCGGCGATTCGCGCCTCTACCGCCTGAGGAACGGTGTCCTGGAGCAGATCACGCGCGACCACTCTTTGTTGCAGGAACAGATCGATAGCGGCATGATAACCAAGGAGCAGGCGCGGCACTCGCAGAACAAGAACCTGGTGACGCGCGCGGTCGGCATCGACCCGGACGTGGACGCCGAAGTGCACACCTACGGGGTCGAGGCGGGCGACGTCTATTTGCTGTGCTCGGACGGGCTGAACGACATGGTGCCCGATGAGGACATCGAGTTGACGCTCGCCTCGCTGCAGTCGAACCTGCCGCTCGCGGCGCAGCAGCTGGTGCAGCAGGCGAACGACAACGGCGGGCGCGACAACGTGTCCGTGATCCTGGTGCGGGTCACGAAGGAGTTCCCGGCGCGCGGCGGCTGGGTCGACAAACTGAAGGGCTGGATGAGATAAGATAACGGGCGGGGTACCCCCATGGCGAAGTTGATATTGAGTCTGGAAGGATCGGTGATCAGGGAAGTTCCTCTCGACAAGGAGCGCATCACCATCGGGCGCAAGCCGCACAACGACATCCAGATCGAGAACCTGGCGGTGAGCGGCGAGCACGCCTGCATCGTCACCATTCTCAACGATTCCTTCCTGGAGGACCTCGGCAGCACCAACGGCACCCTGGTCAACGGCAACGCGATCAAGAAGCACATCCTGCAGAACAACGACGTGATCGAGATCGGCAAGTACAAGCTGAAGTACGTGAGCGAGGCGCCCCCCGGTTCGACCTCGGTGGACGAGTTCGAGAAGACCATGGTGTTGAACCGGCCCGCAGTGGCGCGGGCGTCCGCGGCGAGGGCGCCCGGTGACACCAAGGTGATGCAGGCCGCGGCCGCGCCTGCCCCCGTGGCGGCTGCGCCCACGCCGCGACCGGGAGCGGCGCCCGCGCCTACACCGCGCCCGGCAGGGGCGCCCGCAGCGGCCGAGGCACAGGCGATGGGTGTCATCCAGATCCTGAGCGGCCCCAGCGCGGGCAAGGAGATGGAGCTCACCAAGAACCTCACCACGCTCGGCAAACCCGGCGTGCAGGTGGCCGTCATCACGCGCCGGCCGCAGGGCTATTTCATCACCCACGTGGAGGGCGCGAATTTCCCGCTGGTGAACGGCAAGATGCTCGACGCCCAGGCGCACCGGCTGAACGATCATGACGTGCTCGAGCTCACGGGCGTGAAGATGGAATTTTTCCTCAAGAAATAGGCGGCGGGCACCCGGCCGCAGGGACAAAATCACGGCGGACGGGTGGCGAGCAGGGCTCGGGCCGGGGGTTGGCGATCGACCGACCTCCGGCCTTTTCGCTGGAACAGAAATTGCAGGGATTCAAGGCCTTCGTGCCGGGCCGATGGTCGGACCGCCGCATGACGGCGACACGGGAAGAGGAAAGGCACAGGCGGTGGCAGCCTTGAGAAAGCATCTCGCGCGCATGGGGATCGGGATCAGCCTGGTCCTGGTGTTCCTCGGCCATGTGCGCGAATCGGGCACCCGGGATCCGCTCTACCAGCTGCCGCTGATCGCGAATCTCGAGGCGATCGTGTACGACACGCGGCTGAGGCTCACCATGCCGCGCACCGTGGACCCCCGCATCGTCATCCTCGACATCGACGAGAAGAGCCTGGCCGAGAAGGAACGCGGCGGAGAGGGCCGCTGGCCGTGGCCGCGCGACCGCCTGGCGCTGCTCCTCGACAAGCTGTTCGACACGTACGAGGTCGCCATCGCAGGCTTCGACGTGGTGTTCGCCGAGCGCGACGAATCCTCGGGCATCCGGGTCCTCGAGCGCCTGGGCCGCAAGGAGCTGCGCGCGGTGCCGCAGTTCCAGTCGGTCCTGGCGAGAATCAAGCCGCAGCTCGAATACGACGACATCTTCGCGCGCAAGATGAAGGGCAGGCGGGTCGTGCTGGGCTACACCTTCTCGACCGAGGAGCCGGCTCTCGCTCCCAAGAAAGGCCTGCTGCCGCCGCCGATCCTGCCCCCGGGCGAGTTCGCGAAACGCCCGGTGCGCACGACGTCGTGGACCGGCTACACCGCGAATCTCGAGGAGCTGCAGAGGAACGCGGCGAGCGCGGGACACTTCAATCCCCTGACCGACGAGGACGGCGTCGTGCGCCGCGTGCCGGTGCTCGCGGAGTTCGACGGCGCCTATTACGAGCCCTTGGCGCTCGCCATGGTCCGGGTGCTGCTCGGCTCCCCGCCCGTGAAACCGATCCATCCGGAAGAGGAATACACCTCGGCGGATTATGCCGGCCTGGAATGGCTGGAGGTCGGGTCGTACCGCATCCCGCTCGACCATACCGCGAGCGCGCTCGTGCCCTATCGGGGCGGCAAGGGCATGTTCAATTATTTCTCGCTGGTGGACGTGCTCAACGAGCGCGTCGATCCCGCCGAGCTGAAAGGCAAGATCGTGCTCATCGGAACCACGGCGCCCGGATTGCTCGACCTGCGCGCAACGCCGGTGGGTCCGGTCTACCCGGGAGTCGAAATCCACGCGAATCTGATCGCGGGCATACTCGACGAGAACATCAAGCAGCGTCCGCCCTACGTGCTGGCGGCGGAGTTCGTGCTGCTCGCCGCTTCCGGGCTCGCCGTGGCCCTGCTGCTGCCGTTACTGAGCCCCGTGGTCTCGACGCTCACCACGCTGCTCGTGCTGCTGGCGGTGCTCGCGGTGAACGTCACCGTGTTTCACGTCGGGCACGTGGTCCTGCCGCTCGCCTCGGGCCTGGTGATGATCGTCACGCTCTATACGCTCAACATGGCGTACGGCTTTTTCATCGAGGCGCGCGGGATGCGCCAGATCACCGGCTTGTTCGGCCAGTACGTGCCGCCGGAGCTGGTGCAGGAGATGGCGAGCAATCCCGACCGCTTCAGCATGGCGCCGCGCGCCGAGCAGCTCTCGGTGCTGTTCTCCGACGTGCGGGGATTCACCACCATTTCCGAGAGCCTGTCCCCGGAGGACCTCGCGGTCTACATCAACGAGTACCTGACGACGATGAGCCTCGTCATCCGGGAGCGGCACCGCGGCACGCTCGACAAGTACATCGGCGACGCGATCATGGCGTTCTGGGGCGCGCCAGTGGCCGATCCCGATCACGCACGGCACGCGGTGCTCGCCGCCCTCGACATGAGAAGCGAGGCGAGATCGCTCAGCGAGAAATTCAAGGCGAAGGGCTGGCCCGCGTTCAGGATCGGCATCGGCGTCAACTCCGGGGTGATGCGCGTCGGCGACATGGGATCGAGAATCCGCCGCGCTTACACCGTGATGGGTGACGCAGTGAACACCGGCTCGCGGCTCGAAGGGATCACAAAACAGTATGGGGCTGATATCATTATCGGAGAGGGCACGAAGAACCTCATTTCGGGCTTCGTCTGCCGGGAGGTCGACCGGGTGCGGGTCAAGGGCAAGGACGAGCCGGTCGCGATCTATGAGCCGCTCGGCCTGGAAGGGCAGGTGGACCAGGCCAAGCTTGACGAGATTGAGTTGTGGCATCAGGCACTTAGGCTCTACAGGGCCCGGGACTGGGACAACGCGGAACGGGAGCTCACGAAGCTGAAGAAGATGTCGCCCGAAGCCGAGCTCTACGATGTCTACCGGGAGCGCATCGCGAGCTTTCGTGCGAATCCGCCAGGCGCCGGCTGGGACGGCGTGTGGAAATTCGAGACCAAATGATGAAGCTCCGGATCCTCGGCTGCAGCGGCGGCATCGGCGGGGAACTGCGCACCACCTCCATGCTGCTCGATCACGACACGCTGATCGACGCGGGCACCGGGGTGGGCGACCTCTCGATCAACGAGCTGGCGCAGATCGACCACATCTTCGTCACGCACTCCCATATGGACCACGTGACGTCGATCCCGTTCATCGCCGACACCGTGGGCTGGCTGCGCGAGAAGCCGATCACGGTGCACGCCACGCGCGAAACGATCGCGATCCTGAAGGAGCACCTGTTCAACTGGAAACTGTGGCCGGATTTCACCCAGATCCCCGACCAGCGCCATCCGGTGCTGCGCTACGAATCCGTGGCGCTCGGGGCGACGGTGGCGCTCAACGGACGGCGAATCACGCCCCTTCCCGCCAACCACGTGGTGCCGGCGATCGGCTACCACCTCGACTCGGGCCGCGCGAGCCTGGTGTTCACCGGCGACACCACGGTGAACGACGCGCTGTGGCGCGAGGTGAACGCGATCGCCAATCTCCAGTACCTGATCATCGAGACCGCGCTGTCGGACCGCGAGCGCCAGCTCGCGGTCACTTCCAAGCATTTGTGTCCCGGCCTGCTGGCGGAGGAGCTCGCCAAGCTCAAGGGCTCGCCGCAGATCTACATCACGCACCTGAAGCCCCGCGAGGCGGAGCTCATCATGGAAGAAATCCTCGCGCAGGTGAAGGAGCGCAGGCCGCAGATGCTGCAGCACAACCAGGTGTTCGAATTCTAGGAGTTGGTCCGACTTGGCCCGGACATTATGCAAAACCGGCCGCAGGAAAACGGGCGAAAATGGGTGACAGGGTGAGGGCGCTATGAGCACCGTACTCCAGAGCAAGCCGGTCACGCAGGAGAACCTTGCGGAGAAGCTCAACTTCCAGCAACGGCTCCAGGCGGTGACCAACAAGATCCACGCGACCAAGAACATCGACGAGATCATCCTGGAACTGTCGCAGGATCTTTGCAATCTCTTCAACGCCGACCGGCTCACGATCTACCTCATGAGCGAGGACAAGGGCTCGATCGTGTCCAAGGTGAAAACGGGGTTGAACTCGTTCAAGGACATCAAGCTCCCGATCAACGAGCAGTCGATCGCCGGCTTCGTGGCCGTGCACAAGCGCGTGATCAACATCCGCGACGTCTACGACGAGGCGGAACTGAAGTCGTACAGCCCGCAGCTCAATTTCCTCAAGGCCGTCGACGCGAAGACCGGCTATCGCACCAAGCAGATGCTGGTTGCTCCGGTGCTGGAGGGCAAGACCAAGGAGCTGATCGGGGTGGTCCAGATCATCAATGCCAAGAACGGCCAGCCGTTCCTGCCGGTGATGGAGGAAGGCGTGGTGCAGCTCGCCGAGACGCTCTCGATCGCGTTCCGCCAGCGGCAGGGGCCGCTCATGCAGGTGCGCACCAAGTACGACGGCCTGGTGACCAACGCGGTGATCTCGACGGAGGAGCTGGAGCTCGCCCAGCGCTCGGCGCGGCGCAAGAACCTCGACGTCGAGACCGTGCTGATCGACGAGTTCCAGGTGAAATTGCCGGCGCTGGGCGAGGCGCTGTCGTCCTATTTCGGCGTGCCCTACGAGCCGTTCAAGGCCGACCGCATCAAGCCGCCGGATCTCATGAAGAACATGAGCCGCGAGTTCTGCCAGACCAACCAGTGGATCCCGCTCGAGGACACGAAGGAGGGGATCGTGGTGATGGCCGTCGACCCGGAGAAGACCAAGGCCTCCAAGATGGTCAACAACGTCTACCCCAGGAGCAAGATCGTGTTCCGGGTGACGACCAACCGCGAATTCGCGACGACGCTCGACCAGATGTTCGGCGGCGGCGCGCTGGAGGACACCGGTGACATCGGCGACATCCTGGGCACGCTCGATGAGGAGGCCGAAGCCGGCGCCGAGGCCTCGGAGGACGCCGCCTCGGCGGCCAACGACAACGAGGTGGTGAAGCTCGTCAACAAGGTCGTGATCGACGCGTACCAGCAGGGGGCGTCCGACATCCACATCGAGCCCTATCCCGGCAAGGCCAAGACCGAGATCCGCTTCCGCAAGGACGGGGACCTCTTTCCCTACATCTCGGTGCCGGGCAGCTACCGCAGCGCCATTGCGGCGCGGCTGAAGATCATGTGCGACCTCGACATCTCGGAGCGGAGAAAGCCGCAGGACGGCAAGATCAAGTTCAAGAAATTCGGGCCGCTCGACATCGAGCTGCGCGTCGCGACCATCCCGACGCAGGGAGGGGTGGAAGACATCGTGATGCGGATACTCGCCGCCGGCGAGCCCATCCCGCTCGACAAGCTGGGCCTGTCCAAGCGCAACCTGCAGCTCACCAAGGCCGCGATCGAGAAGCCCTACGGGCTGTTCCTCGCGTGCGGCCCGACCGGCTCGGGCAAGACCACGACGCTGCACTCGCTGCTGAGCTACCTCAACACGCCGGACATGAAGATCTGGACCGCCGAGGACCCGGTCGAAATCACGCAGAAGGGCCTGCGCCAGGTGGGGATGAATCCCAAGGCGGGGGTGACGTTCGCAACGGCGATGAGAGCGTTCCTGCGGGCAGACCCCGACGTGATCATGGTGGGCGAAATGCGTGACAAGGAGACGACCTCGATCGGGATCGAGGCCTCGCTCACCGGCCACCTGGTGTTCGCGACCCTGCACACCAACAGCGCGCCGGAGTCCATCGTGCGGCTGCTCGACATGGGCATGGACCCGTTCAACTTCGCCGACGCGCTGCTCGGGATCCTTGCCCAGCGTCTCGCGCGCCGCCTGTGCAAGTGCAAGGAGCCGCATGTCGCGACGGCGGACGAGCTGCACGCGCTGATCGAGGAGTACTCGCTCGAGCTGCAGCACACCGCGGAGTGGAAAGAGGACCCCAAGGGCGCGCGCGAGAAGCTGTTCGAGGAATGGGCGAGGGAGTTCGGCAACGACCGCGGCGAGATCACGCTCTACACGGCGAAAGGCTGCGACGTGTGCAGCAACACCGGCTACAAGGGCCGCGTCGGACTGCACGAGCTTCTCGTCGGCACCGACCGCATCAAGAAGGACATCCAGGAGCACGCGCGCGTGGCGCAGATGTTCGCGACGGCGATCGAGGACGGCATGCGCACCCTGAAGCAGGACGGCATCGAGAAGGTGCTGCAGGGGATCACCGACATCAAGCAGGTGCGCGCGGTCTGCATCAAGTAGGGCGCGGTGCGCGGCTGCCATGAACGACGTCCAACGGCCCCGGGACGCGGGCGACCTGCTCAAGCGGCTCGAGCAGTTGAACCGCATTGGCGTCGCGCTCTCGCAAGAGAAGGACATCACCAAGCTCCTCGAGGCGATCCTGGAGGCGGCGAAGACCATCACCAACGCCGACGGCGGCACGCTCTACCGCATGACCGAGGAGAAGACCCTCAAGTTCGAGATCATGCGCAACGACACGCTCGGCATCGCCATGGGGGGCACGAGCGGCGTCGCAATCCCGTTCTATCCGGTCTTCCTCTACGACAAGGACGGCAAGCCCATCTACTCCATGGTGGCCGCCTACGCGGTGCACCACGACCAGTCCGTCAACATCGCCGACGCCTACACCGAGGAAGGCTTCGATTTCTCGGGCACCCAGAAGTTCGACAAGAAGACCGGCTACCGCTCCAAGTCCTTTCTCACGGTGCCGATGAAGAACCACGAGGGCGAGATCATCGGCGTGCTGCAGCTCATCAACTGCAAGGACCGGGCGAGCGGCGAGGTCGTCGCCTTTTCCGACACCGACCAGCACCTGGCGGAGTCGCTCGCCTCCCAGGCGGCGATCGCGCTCACCACCGGCTGCTGATCAACCACCTGGAAGCCCTCTTCGAGTCCTTCATCAACCTCATCAACGCCGCGATCGACGACAAGTCGCCCTACACCGGCGGGCATTGCCAGCGCGTGCCGGTGCTCACCATGATGCTCGCGGAGGCGGCGAGCCATTGCCAGGTCGGCCCGCTCAAGGACTTCACCCTGACGGAGCGCGACCGCTACGAGCTGAAGATCGCGGGGCTCCTGCACGACTGCGGCAAGGTCACCACCCCGGTGCACGTCGTCGACAAGGCGACCAAGCTCCAGACCATCTTCGACCGCGTCGCCCTCATTGACACGCGCTTCGAGGTGGCGAAGCGCGATGCGGAGATCGCCCTGCTGCGGCTTGCGGCGCCGGACCAGGGCAACCCGGACGCCTCGCTGGAAGCCGAGCTCGCGGCGCGCGTCGCCGAGATCGAGGAGGACCGCGAATTCCTGCGGCGCGTGAACGTCGGCGGGGAGGCGATGAAGGACGAGGACGTGACGCGGGTGCACGCCATCGCCAAGCGCTACCCGTGGCGGCCGCACGGCGGCGGCGCGCCCGCCGATTTCCTCACCGAGGAGGAGATCCGCAACCTGACGATCCGCTACGGCACGCTGACCGCGGAGGAACGGAGTATCATCAACCACCACATCGAGGTCACGATCCAGATGCTGGAGGCGCTGCCGTGGCCCAAGCACTTGCGCAACGTGCCCGAGTACGCGGGCGGGCACCACGAGCGGATGGACGGCAAGGGCTATCCGCGCGGCCTCACGCGCAGCCAGATGTCGGTCCAGGCGCGCTGCATGGGAATCGCCGACATCTTCGAGGCGCTCACCGCCAAGGACCGGCCCTACAAGAAGGGCAAGACGCTCAGCGAATCGCTCGCGATCCTCGGCAGGTTCAAGCTGAACGGCCACATCGATCCGGACCTCTTCGACATCTTCATGTGGGAGAAGGTCTACGAGAAGTATGCCAGGCAGTTCCTCGATCCCGACCAGATCGACGAGGTCGACGTCACGAAGATCCCCGGCTACGGGCCCCCGCCGGCGCAGTGAGCTCGAGTTCGCCTTTTCTGCGCGCTCTCGGCGTCTCCGCGGTTGCTCCGCACTACACTACTATTTGCGCGAGATGTAGACCACCAGCCCCTCGGTGGCCGTTTCAATGAACTTGTCGCCGTAGCCGAGCTCCTGGAGTTCCCAGCGGAAGGTGTTGGAGAGCCGCGCCTTCTTGTAGACGCCGAGCTTGTGCCGGTTCTTGAAGGTGACCGCCTTGCCGAAGGCCTCCTCCAGGATCGTGCTCAGGCGCTTCTGCGAGATCTTGCGCTGGGCGGCTCCCGAGTCCATCGTCGGCGGATAGCGCCGGGCGATGTCCTGTGCGAGGCTCTTGGCGAATTCGTCGACCTGCTTGCTCGATATCGAGCCGAAAAGTGCCATAGATAGCGTTCTCCCTGAAAACGAGCATCAAGACGCGAAGCCCAAGCCTACCAGTTCCTCTGCGATCCCGCGATGCTGCCCGAGGCAGGCGCCACCCTCGAGCGGCCGCGGCCCCATCGGCCACGCGCGCACGCGCCCGGGAGCGGTCGGGTGTGCAATAAGCAGCTTCCGCCGCCCCGGCCCGCACCCTTAGAATCGCACTGAGCCGTTTCACGTCCTGGGACATCTTGCCCCGAAAAAATGGGAGATTACATTATCAATTCCGGCTCCGCGCGCATCAAGAGCGCGCGCGAGCATGCGGGACCCCTGTGACGCAATGCTGATCTCGCTGTTCAGACAAGTCATCGACGGCGCACGCGCCGCACGCTCCGCGAGGCGGGCCCGTGCGGCGGCGGCGCAGCTCGCGCGCGCGCGCGAACTGGAGCGCATCGGCGACGTTGCCGGCGCGCGCGCGCTCTGCGAAGGCATTCTGTCGCAGGACGCCGGCCACGCCGGGGCGCACTGCCTGCTCGGCGCGCTCGACGGGAAGTCCGGCGCGCTCGACCGCGCGTTCATGCACTTCAGCGCAGCGGCGCGGCGCGCGCCGGAACTCGAGCAGGCGCACCTCGGCTTGGGCAACGTGCAGGGATTGCGCGGGGAGACGGAGGCTGCCGCGGCGAGCTATCGCCGCGCGCTGGCGATCAACAAGGACTCGCCTGCGGCGCATTACAACCTGGGGCGCCTGCTGCGCCATCTCGGGCAGGTCGAGGCGGCTCTCGAGCATTTCCGGCGCGCCTTCTCCTTGTCGCCGGACCTGAGCGATGCCGCGAAGGAGTGTGCGCTCTGTCACGTGCAGCTCGGCTCGTTCGAGGAGCCAGTGGCGCTGCTCGAAGAAGCGTTGCGGCGCGCCCCCGCAGCCGGCGACCTGCACGCGGCGCTCGGTTTCGTCTACCAGAAGATGCACCGCCCCCAGGCCGCCCTCGAGTGCTACGAGAAGGCGCGCTCGCTCGGCCATGTCGATGCGGATCTCTACAACAATTTCGGCGTCGTGTTCCAGGAACTGGGGCGCATACCCGAGGCGCTCGCTTGGTACGACCGGGCGATCGCGCTCAAGCCCGATTTCCCGCTCGCCCGCTTCCATCGCGCGCTGGCGCGCCTGCTGACGGGCGATTACGCCGGCGGCTGGCCCGATTACGAGTGGCGCCTGGTGAGCGAGGACAACCCGCGCCGTCCGCGCGTGTATCCGCGCTGGGACGGCTCCCCGCTCGCGGGTCGCACCCTGCTCGCCTACAGCGAACAGGGTCTGGGCGATGAAATCATGTTCGCCTCCTGCCTGCCGCAGGTGGTGGAAGCCGCGGCACGCTGCGTGATCGAGTGCAGCCCGAAGCTCGAGCACTTGTTCCGCCGCTCCTTTCCGCACGCGCGCGTCTACGCCGCGACGGCGGACCGCTCGATCCCGGAGGCGATCCAGGCCGAGCCGATCGACTGCGAGGTGCCCACCGGATCCCTGCCGCTGCATCTGCGGCGCTCGGCTGCCGATTTCCCGCGCCACCGGGGCTATCTCAAGGCCGATCCCCGCGGTGTCGCGGCGTGGCGCGAGCGCCTCGCCGCGCTTGGCCCGGGTCTCAAGGTCGGCATCTCCTGGCAAGGGGGGACGCACAAGACCCGCAGGCCACTGCGCTCGATCCCGCTGCCGCAGTGGCTGCCGATACTGGAGACGGGCGAGGCGCACTTCGTGAGCCTGCAGTACGGCGATTGTGGCGACGCGCTCGAGGAACTCTCGGCGCGGCACGGCAAGCGCGTCGCGCACTGGCCCGAGGCGATCGACGATTACGATGAAACGGCCGCGCTGCTCGCCGCGCTCGACCTGCTGGTGAGCGTGTGCACGGCTGTCATACACCTCGCCGGCGCGCTCGGCCGCCCGGTCTGGATCATGGCGCCCTACTGCCCGGAGTGGCGCTACGGGTTTGCCGGGGAGGGGATGCCTTGGTATCCTTCGGTGCGCGTGTTTCGTCAACCCTCGTTCGGCGAGTGGTCACCCGTGATCGAAAGGGTCGCCGGCGAGCTGCGGGCGCTGGAGAACCGCATGGCGGCCGCGCGGTCCGCCTGACCCGATGCGAGAGCCGGGTGCCCCATGAGCTACAGTCGCGCCAATCCGAGCCCACGCTATCTCGAGCTGCAAAAGCTCTATCGCCTCATGCACGAGGAGGGCGAGAAGTTTCTCGGCGTCCCGGCCGAGGACACGTTTCTCGGCAAGAGCCTCCTGCCGCAGGCCCATCGCATCAAGGCGCTGATCGCGACGACCGGGGCGTTGACCATCCTCGATTACGGCAGCGGCAAGGGCAAGCAGTACGAGCCGCGGATCGTCACGGACGGCGCCGGCGGCGAATGGCCCAGCATGATGGACTACTGGGGCGTGGACGAGGTGGTGTGCTACGACCCGTGTTATGCCCCGTACAGCAAGTATCCGGGCGGCAAGTTCGATGGCGTGATCTCGACCGATGTGCTCGAACACTGTCCGGAGGAGGACGTTCCCTGGATCCTCGAGGAGATCTTCGGCCTGGCCACCCGGTTCGTTTTCGCCAACGTGGCCTGCTATCCGGCGCGCAAGCGGCTGCCGAGCGGCGAGAACGCGCACTGCACGATCCGGCCCGTGGAATGGTGGCGCGACCTCCTGCGCGGTGTCGCCGCCCGGCATCCGGGCGTCGCATGGGAGGTCTGGATACAGTCGCGCGTGGACGGGCCCGACGGAGCGAAATTCGTGGAGGAGCGCATCGGCAGCCGGGAGGGCGCGAGCGCACAAGCAGCGGGACGGGAAGTCAGGCTGCACCTGGGATGCGGGAAGAGCATTCTGCCGGGCTGGGTCAACCTCGATGCGCGGCCGCTTCCCGGCGTGGATGTGGTTTTCGATCTTGACGATTGTGCGCGCACGCCGCTGCCGTTTCCCGATGACTCGGTCGACGAGATCCTCGCGAGTCACGTGATCGAACACCTCTCGCGGCCGTTGCCTTTCATGCAGGAGCTGCACCGCGTTGCAAAACCCGGAGCGCGGGCGGTGTTTCGCGTCCCCTACGGGGCGAGCGATGAAGCGTTCGAGGACCCCACGCATGTCCGGCCGTACTTCGTCAACTCCTTCGGCTTTTTCTCCCAGCCGTACTACTGGCGTGCCGACTACGGCTACCGCGGCGATTGGTTGACCGAGGTCGTGACGCTGCTGGTGGACGCGGGAAAATACGACGGCAAGGACGCGGCATACGTCATGTCGGAGATCCGCAGCCTGCGCAACGTGGTGAAGGAGATGGTCGTGGAGCTCAAGGCGGTCAAGCCCATCCGGGAGCCCAAGGCCGAGCTGCAGGGCGGCTACCGCATCGAGATCAAGCTGGTCTAGGCGCTGGTCGGCCTCTTGGCCGACCAGCGCCTTGTGGAAACCCCGGAAAATGCGGCGAGAAAATACCCCGGCACCGGGCATTCAGTCGCTCTCGTGCTGAAAGACCTTTTCCGCCAGTTGCTGGCGCAGGGCGCGCGGGAAAAGGCGCGTGCGCACGAGACCGCGACCTCCGCGGGCGTGATTGCGCCGGGGCGCGGCGCGGAGGATCACCTTGCCTACGGAGTGGACTGCCACCAGCGCGGCGACCTGGCTCGCGCGGAGCAGGCGTACCGCCGGATCCTGCACGACGAGCCCCGACACCGTCCGGCGCTGCACCTGCTGGGTCACGTGCTCACGCTGCTCGGCCGGCTCGAGGAGGCGGTCGAGGTCCTCTCCCGGGTCGTGGCCCTTGACCCGGAAGATGCCGAGGCCCATTTCAACCTTGCTCATGCCTTGGGCGCCCAGCAGCGCCTGAGCGATGCCGAGCAGGCGCTGCGCGCGGCGTTGCGGTTGCGGCCGCGCTTCACCGCGGCCCGGCTCGCGCTCGCCGGCCTGCTCGCGCAGGCGGACCGCGTCGACGAAGCGGAGGATTGCTACCGCGCGGTGCTCGAGCTCGAGCCCCGGCTTCCCGAGGCCCATTACAACTACGGCAACCTCCTGCACCGGGAAGGCTGCATCGGGGAAGCCATCGCGTGCTACCGCAGGGCGCTCGAGCTCAAGCCCGATTTCATGCGCGCCCATAGCAGCCTCGTGTTCACGCTCAACGCCTCGCCCGCCTACACACCCGAGCAGGTCTTTGCGCAACACCGTGAATGGGCGCGCCGGCATGCGGCTCCGCTCGCGCCCGAGCGCCGCCCGCACCGCAACGCGCGCGTGCCGCACCGCAGGCTGCGGGTGGGCTATGTGTCGCCGGATTTCCGCGAGCACGCGGTCGCGTTTTTTTTCGAGCCGACGCTCAAGCGCCACGACCGGGAGCGGTTCGCGATCTACCTCTATTCCGACGTGCGCAAGCCCGACGCGCGCACCGCGCGCCTGCGCGGCTATGGGGACGCCTGGCGGGACATCGTTGGCTTGGACGACGCCGCCGTGGCTGACCTCGTGCGTGCCGATGAGATTGACATCCTGGTCGATCTCGCCGGCCACACCGACGGGCACCGTCTGCTGGTGTTCGCCCGCAAGCCCGCCCCGGTCCAGGTCACCTGGAATGGCTACGCGAACACCACCGGCATGGACACGATGGATTACCGGATCGTCGATCACCACACCGATCCGCCGGGCACGACGGAGCACCTGCATTCCGAGAAGCTCGTCCGGCTGCCCGGCATCTACATGGCTTTCGAGCCCCCGGAGGAAAGCCCGCCCGTCGCTCCGCCCCCCGTGCTGGCCAACGGTTACGTCACGTTCGGCTCGTTCAACGCCCTGGCAAAAGTGACCCCGCAGGTGATCGCCGCATGGTCGCAGATACTGCGCGCGGTGCCGGATTCGCGGCTCCTGATGCTGACGATTCCCGAAGGACGCACGCGCGAGCGCGTGCTCCGCGTCTTCGCCGATCACGGCATCGGGCGAGCGCGCCTGGAGCTCGCGGGCAGGCTTCCGTTCAGGGAGTTTCTGGCGGCACACGGCCGCGCCGACATCGCGCTCGATCCGTTTCCCTATAATGGCACGACCACGACCTGCCAGACGCTGTGGATGGGGGTGCCGGTGATCACGCTGGCCGGGGCGAGCCACCTGTCTCGCGTGGGCCTCACCATGCTCTCCCATCTGGGCCTCGCGCACTGGGCGGCCCACAGCATTGAGCAATACGTCACGCTGGCGGCGCGGCTTGCGGGCGGCACGGGGGAGCTGCGCTCGCTGCGGGAGGGCTTGCGGGCGCGCATGAGCGGCGCGCCCAATACCGACGGGGCGGCGGTGACGCGACACCTCGAGGACGCGTATTGCAAAATGTGGGAAGATTACTGCCGCTCTGCGCCGCAAGAATGAGCGCGAAATCGGCGCTGAACGGGATTTCTCCGCCATACGACAGGCTTGCATGATCCGCGTGTTCATCGGCTACGATCCGCGCGAGGCGGTCGCGTTCAGCGTGCTCTCGCACAGCATCCAGGCACGCGCCTCGGAACCGGTCTCGATCGCTCCGCTGATGCTCTCGCAGTTGAAGGGCGTGCTCACGCGCGAGCGGCATCCGTTGCAGAGCACCGATTTCTCCTTTTCGCGGTTTCTCACGCCCTATCTCTCCGACTACAGCGGATGGTCGCTGTTCATGGACTGCGACATGCTCGTGCTCGACGACATCGCCCGACTCTGGAATCTGCGCGACGAGCGCTGCGCGGTGATGGTCGTGAAGCACGACCACGTGCCGCGGGAGGACAGGAAGTTTCTCGGCGAGCCGCAAAGCGCGTACGAAAAGAAGAACTGGTCGAGCGTGATGCTGTTCAACAACGCGAAATGCCGGGCGCTGACGCCGCAGTACGTGAATGCCGCGTCGGGCCTGGAGCTGCACCAGTTCAAGTGGCTGGCGAGCGACGAGCTGATCGGCGCGCTCCCCGACCGGTGGAACCACCTGGTGGGCTACAACCCGCCGCGGCGCGATGCGTCGCTCGTGCACTATACCCTCGGCGGGCCGTACTTTCCGGAGTACCGTGACTGCGAGTACGCCGAGGAATGGCGTGCCGAGCGCGATGCGATGCTGCGCGCGGCAAGCCGCGCGGCGTAGGCGGCGCAGCCACGCCGCGCGAGGGGCGGCGCGATGCTGAGAGAGCTGCACCGGGCGCTGCGCGCGTGGTTCGGAGCCCGCCGCCGCGAAGGCGCGGCGGCGCCTGCCGCGGCGCCGGGCGAAACCAGCTGGCTCGACGAGCAGCTCGCGAAACTGGCGATCGGAATGCTGGACGAAGTCGAGCAGGAAGCTTCGGCCGCCTGCGGGCGCGAGCCCGCCGGTCCGGAGGCGCACTATCTCGCCGGCAAGGCGGCGCTGGCGCGCCGCGATTACCCGCGTGCGGCGCGGGCACTCAAGCGCGCGACCGAGCTCGCGCCGCAGCGGGCGGGCTTCCATTACGACCTCGGCTTGGCGTTGCGCGAGCTCCGCGACAAGCGCGACGCGCTGGCGGCTTTTGAGCGCGCGGTCGCCCTCCAGCACGACCACGTCGCCGCCATCTACTATGCGGGGCTGCTGCACGCGGAACTCGGCGAGATCGAGGACGCCTGTGACTGTTTCAGCCTGGCACTGGCGTTCGATCCGTTGGCGAGCGCGGCGAGAATCGGGCTCGCCGGGCTGCTGGCAGAGCACCGGGACCTCGATGCCGGCATCGAGGTGCTGCAGGAGGCGGTGAGGCGCGGGATCGCCGACGCTGCCGTCTTCTGCCGCCTCGCGGAGCTCATCAACCGGCAGGGCGACGCGCGCGAGGCGGCGCGCGTATACCGCGCGGCGGTCGAGCGGTTTCCGGAGGATGCGGCGCCGCTCGTGAATCTCGGGATGGTTGCGCTCGCCCAGTTCGGCGACCTCTGCGAGGCCGAGCGGCTCTTCCGGCGCGCGGCCGAGCTCGACCCGACGCTCGTCGAGGCGCAGGCGAACCTGGGGCTCGCGCTGCAAGAGCAGGGACGGTTCGACGAGGCGATCGAGCACTATGAGCGTCTGCTCGCCAACCAGCCACGCGTGGTGGAGTACCGCTGGAACCGCGGGGTCGCGAACCTCATCCGCGGCAGGTTCGAGGCGGGCTGGGCGGACTACGAGCTGCGCAAGCTGCGGCCCGACGCGGGCGGGGTGCACGAGCAGTTCACGCTGCCCGACTGGGACGGCGCGCCGCTTGCGGGAAGGTCGATCCTGGTCTACGGCGAGCAGGGGCTGGGCGACGAGATCATGTTCGCGTCCTGCCTGCCCGACGTGATCGCGCGAGCCGGGTCGTGCGTGATCGAATGCGATGCGAGGCTCGAGGCGCTCTACCGCCGCTCCTTCCCGCGCGCGCACATCGAGGCGCGGGGAGCGAGCCGCGCGCGCGACTGGCGGGCGGCGTATCCGGCGCTGGAGCTGCAGTCGGCGGTCGGTTCGCTGCCGCGCCATCTGCGGAAACGCGAGGCGGATTTCCCGCCGCACGCGGGCTATCTTTTTTCCGATGCGGGGGCGACGGCGCGCTGGCGCGCGCGGCTGCAGGCTCTTGGCGGCTCGCCCAGAGTCGGGATTTCGTGGCGCGGCGGCACGCTGCGGACGCGCGGCGGCCTGCGCTCGCTTGCGCTCGAACAGTTTTCTCCGTTGCTGGACAGCGCCGGGGCGACCTTCGTCATCCTGCAACGCGGTCTCAGTGAGGACGAGCGCGCCTTGCTCGGACCGCGGCCCAATGCATTCATCCCCGAACCCGTTGCCGACCTCGACGAGCTCGCGGCCCTGATGAGCGCCCTTGATCTCACGATCGGCGTTCCCAGCACCAACGTGCACCTCGCAGGAGCGCTCGGCCGGCCGGTCTGGGTGCTCCTCAACCATGATCCGGAATGGCGTTACCTGTGGCAGGGTGAACGCATGCCCTGGTATCCGTCGGCGCGGCTGTTCCGGCAGGCGGAAGCCGGCCAGTGGGCCCCTGTCGTCGAGCGCGTCGCCCGAGAGCTCGCGCGGTTTCCCGCGTCATGAGCGTGCTCGGCAACCTGCTCAAGAGCGCGTGGGCGCGGTTGCGGCGCGATCCGGAGGCCGCCGGAGGCATCGCCGCTGCCGCGCCAAGGCTCGAGGCCCTGCGCGATGCGCAGCCTGCGACGCCCCCCGGGACGGCCTTCCACGCCGGGCTCGAGCGCCTGCGGGCAGGTGACTTTCCCGGGGCCGAACGCCATCTGAGCGCCGCGGTCGAGCACGCGCCCGGGCTTCCGGAGGCGCATTTCCACCTCGGGATCGCGCTCGCCCGGCAGCAGCGCTACGAAGAAGCGGCCGATTGCTTCGTGCTCGCGACGCACTTTCGCCCCGACTTCGCCGAGGCGCACTTCCAGCTCGGGCTGGCGGAGTTCCACCGCGATCGATTCGACGAAGCGCTCGCGAGCTTTCGCAGGGCGACGGAGCTCAGGCCCGGCTACGCCGACGCGCACTGCAATCTCGGCTACCTTCTCTACAAGCACCTCGAGCAGCTCGACGAGGCCGAGGAGCACCTGCGCCGCGCGCTCGCCCTCGATCCCGCGAGCATCGATGCCCGGACCAATCTTGCGATGGTGCTCGACCATCGCGGCGCGACCGACGAGGCGCTCGCGATGTACGACCGTATTCTCGAGGTCGCTCCGGGCGACCCCGAGGTGCGATTGAACCGCGCGCTCATCCGGCTCATGCGAGCTGACTACGCGCAAGGCTGGCCGGATTACGAGGCACGGCGCTCGGTGCAACGGCAGCGCGCCTTTCCGTATCCCGAGTGGGACGGGTCATCCCTGGCCGGACGCACGATTCTGGTCCACGCCGAGCAGGGCCTGGGCGATGAGATCATGTTCGCCTCCTGCCTGGGCGAGGTCATTGCCCGGGCGGGGCACTGCGTGGTTGAGTGCCACCGGAAGCTGGAAAAGCTCTTCCGGCGCTCGTTTCCCGGCGCCACCGTGCACGGAGCGCTTCAGACCGACGCCGACCTGGCGTGGCTTGACCGGATGCCGAAGATCGACTGCAAGATCGGCATCGGCAGCCTGCCGCTGCACTTTCGCCGCTCGCTCGCGGACTTCCCGCGCCACACAGGCTATTTGAAGGCCGATGCGACGCGCGTCGCCGACTGGCGCGCCCGCCTTGATGCTCTCGGGAGGGGACCGAAAATCGGCATCTCGTGGCGCGGCGGCGCCAAGAAGACGCGGCGGCACGTGCGCTCGATCCCGCTCGAGCAATGGGGCCCCCTGCTCGCGGTGCCCGGCGTCCATTTCGTGAGCCTCCAGTACACCGACTGCCGCGCCGAGATCGGCGCCGTTGAAAGCGCCTCCGGGATCCGCGTGCACCACTGGCGCGACGCGATAGACGAGTACGACGAGACGGCGGCGCTCGTCGCCGCGCTCGACCTGGTGATCTCGGTGCAGACCGCCGTCGTCCACCTCGCGGGCGCGCTCGGCAAGCCGGTGTGGGCGCTCGTTTCGGCGAGCCCGGAGTGGCGCTACCAGAAAAGCGGCGAGTCGCTACCGTGGTACCCGTCCGTGCGCCTGCTGCGCCAATCCACGCCGGGCGACTGGCAGGCGGTGGTGAACGAAGCGCGCGAGCGCCTGGCAGCCTGCCGCACTTGAAGTTCCGACGGGCTGCTATAGGCAAAACCGCCCGCAGGCTTGCCGTCGCGAAAGAACATGACACACGGGCAATTTCGGTCTCGTTGGCCTCGAATACCTTCGCAACCGGTTCGGAAGCTGCGCACAAGCGGCCGGCGCGACAAGACCGGATGCTTGCCGCTTCTGGGTCAGAGGCCGCCCGGGTGCTGACGCGCCTGCTGCGATGGCTGGTGCATGGCGCTGGCGCGCCCGGCGACAGGCGTCCGACGGCAGCGGCGGCGGCCGCGGCGCGGGAGACCGACGAGCGCGCGTCGGCGGCGTGCGGGGAAGCGGTTGCGCTCATGGAGCGCGGGCAATTCGAGGCCGCCGAGGCCCTTCTGCGCGAAGCGATCGAACTCAAGCACGACCTGGCCGAGGCCCATTTCCGGCTGGGCAGCATCCACGAGCGGCGCGGCGAGCACGAGGATGCCGCCGACTGCTATGAGCTGGCGGTCCATTTCGATCCGCGGCACGCGCGGGCGCGGGTTGCCCTCGCGGGCCTGCACAAAGGCGAGGGGCGCCATGCCGAGGCCGCCGAGCATTACCGCCGCGTGATCGAGCACGACCCGAATGATGCCGCCGCGCACTGCAATCTGTGCCTGGCGCTCTATGACATGGACGACTACGAGCCGGCGCGGATCCACGGCGAGCGCGCGATCGCGATCGATCCGGCCATGGCGGAGGCGCATCACAACCTGGGTCTCGTTCTCACGATGACGGGAGAGCCCGAGCAGGCCGCGCGCCACTTCCGGCGCGCGCTGGAGCTCAAACCGCACGCCGCTATTGCCGCCGGGTTGGGGCACGCGTACCGCGACCTTGGGCGCCTGGACGAGGCGATCGCAGCGTATGACCGCGCGCTCAGGCTCACGCCGGAATTCGGCGATGCGGTCATCAACCGCGCCTACGCGTTCCTGCTCAGGGGAGACTTCGGCACCGGCTGGGCCGAGTACGAGAAGCGGTTTCTCGCCACCGGCACCAAGGTCCGCGACTTCGGGCTGCCGCGCTGGGAGGGCGAGCCGCTGCGGGGCAAGACGATACTGGTGCACGCCGAGCAGGGCATGGGCGACGAGATCATGTTCGCCTCCTGCCTGCCCGACCTCGTCGCCGCCGCAGGCCGCGTTGTGATCGACTGCAGTGATCGGGTCGAAGCGCTGTTTCGCCGGTCGTTTCCCGGGGCGATCGTGCACGGCGGCAAGAAGGAGGATCCGATCGACTGGGTGGCGCCGTTCGCGCCGATCCACTTCCAGGTCCCGATCGGCAGCCTCCCGCGCCATTTCCGGCCCGAGGCGGCGGCTTTCCCTGCGACCGGTCGCTATTTGCAGCCGGACGAGCTGCGCGTGCGGGAATGGCGCAAGCGCGTCGGTGCGGCGGACGGCCAACTCGCAGTGGGGTTGTCCTGGCGCGGCGGCACGCCGAAGACGCGCAGCCATCTGCGCTCGGTGCCGCTCGCGCTCTTCGCGCCCTTGCTGCGGCCGGAGTTCGCCTTCGTGAGTCTTCAGCACGGGGCGGCTGCCTCGGAGTTGCAGGGGTGGGCGG
>Ga0073934_10002979_pt1 | contig 32735 bp, 26 predicted proteins | sample LarsenN4metaG_FD_76834 | JGI IMG/M metagenome (GOLD analysis project Ga0073934, IMG submission 76834) | Hot spring sediment bacterial and archeal communities from British Columbia, Canada, to study Microbial Dark Matter (Phase II) - Larsen... ...
GTCCCCACGGTACGGGTTGTTCTGCCACCGCTGATGCCCGCCGACGTACACGGCGGAGCCGGTGACGGCCACCGATGTGAGCGTGTCGCCACCGGTCCAATCCACCCAGGTGGGGTGGAGTCCTGATCCAGTGGTCCACGTCTCCCACCGCGACGCCGAGTCGCACAGACGGTTCGCACGGTAGGCACCCGTCGTCACGACGACGAAGTACGCGCCGTCGGGGGAGAAACCCACATCGCGCATCCAGGTATCGAACGACGACGAGCAATACGACGTGGTCGTGTTCGGGACCAGTTGCGGGAAATCATCCGTCTGCCAGTTCGCCACCGAGACCGGCGACGTCGTGAGATCGAACATCACGATCTGCTTCCTGTCGAGCCCGCTCACCTGCTGGAAGTTCCCGATCGCCACGAGCCGCGATCCATCAGGCGTCACATCGATCTTGATCACACGGGGCGTGTTGACCCGCGTGATCGAGAAGGTGAAGTCGAAGGACTGATCCAGGGCACCCGTCGCAGCGTCCACCATGGCAAGCCGCTCCTTCGTCACGCCCCCGATCGTCGTGAACGCACCGGCGATGAAGAGATCGTTGCCGTTGAGAGCGAGATCCAGGACACGAGCGTTGGCGTTCGCCTTGAACGCCGTGACCAGCTGCCCCGAGGGCACATCCAGTAGCGCAACCCTCCGGCGCGTCACACCGTTCACGGTGTTGAAGTAGCCGCCCACGAAGACGGAACGCCCATCGGGTGCGGCGACGAGCGACGTGACGGAGCCGTCCAGAACGGGGACGAAGGTCGTGTCGACCCTTCCCGTCGTGGCATCGAAAGCGAAGATCCAGTTCCGGGGGATGAACGTGGAACGGTTCGCCTCGCGGACCTGCGTGAAGGTCCCGCCCACCACGATCGTGTTCCCGACCTGCGCGATGGCATTGACCTCTCCGTCTGCAACGTGAGGTGTCCAGTCCGCAGGGTCGGCCGACACGATCCCGATGTGCTCAGCGTTCACCGCCCAGGCCGAAGGCGCTAGCACGCTCGCCAGCGCAAGCGTCAGCGCGATCCAGCGGGTGGAGCCTGTGGTCTTCTCCTGCATCGGAGCCTTCCTTCGGTCAGTGCGACGGCCCCCCGAAGCGGAAGCAGGCCGGTCAGGGTACTCGGATGTCGGCCTCCATCGTAGGCCGTTCACCGGATACCGCCATCCGCCATACGGACGGGCTGTCCATCATCCTGCCAGGCTGGAAGACCGAGGCGGTAGGTACTACGCCCTCCGGAAGTGCCCAGCAGCTCGGGCCGCCGGTGTTGCGAAGTTGTGGAACCTCTCCCCGTGTTCGGGGATGCGCGCTACCCCGGGCTCAGCCGGCCACGGCTTGCCCCACCAGGGTCTCTGCAGGCGCCCTAGGTCGACCTGCCTGCCCACCCATGGCTCTGGGTGATTGGGCTCGCAGCTCAGGGCGCGTATCATCGCCGCGGCAGGCTCGGACCAGGAGACAGGATGCAGCCCCGACAACAACTCCCCTCGGGCGGTGACGAAGGGCTGGACATCCGCGACTACCTGAGCGTCCTCCGACGGCAGTGGCTCGTGATCGCGCTCTTCGCAGCGACAGGGCTGCTGCTCGCCCTCGTGTACTCCACCATGCAGACGCCCATCTACACCGCGCGCGCCGAGGTCCTCGTCCAGCCTGCGACAGGAGGAAGCTCTGGCGCCAGGCTCGACCAGCTGATCAGCCTCGACACCGAGGCGCGATTGGTGACATCCGCGCCGATCGCCCAGCTCGCGAGGGAGCGACTCGGGTCGGAGTCCTCGATCACGGAGCTCCTGAAGCACGTTTCCGTTCGCACCACCCCCGAGACCTTCATCCTCGACGTCCTCTTCTGGGACGCCAGGGCGGAACAGGCAGCCCAAGGAGCCAACGCCTTCGCTGAGGCGTACCTGGACTACAAGCGCGAGAGCGCCCTCGAGGAGATCTCGCGGCAGCGGAGCCAGATCGAGGAACAGATCGCGGAGCTCCGACAACAGGAGCGGGAGCAGACCCGGATACTGGACAGCAGCGTGCCTGGCTCGAGCGAGTACCGCACGGCACAGGCGGCCCTCGACCGGCTCGAAGTCCAGGTGGCGGTCCTTGCATCACAGCTCGCGAGCGTCCCGGGGCTGGTCGACCCAGGTGACGTGATCCTCCCGGCCACGGCCCCCACTGCCCCGTCGAGCCCGAAGCATCCCCTGAACGCAGGTATCGGGCTGTTCCTGGGTTTGTTCCTGGGCATCGTGGTCGCGTTCATCAGAGACCGCGGGGACGACCGGGTGCATGATCGCAGGGACCTGTCCCTGTATCTCAGGGTGCCCGTCCTTGCGTACATCCCGCACGTGCGGGGGCATCGGGCGCAGCTCTCGGGGCGCCTGTTCGTGGAGAACGAGCCGAGGAGTCCGGCGGCGGAGGCTTACCGAACGGCTCGGACGAGCATCCTCTCTCTGGCTGCCCGTCGAGATGCCAAGATCTTGGCCATCGTTAGCCCGATGCAACGGGAAGGGAAGACGACAACGTCGGCGAACCTCGCGGCAGCGCTCGGTCACACGGACCGGAGCGTGCTGGTGGTGTCTGCGGATCTCCGCAAACCCAGCCTCCATGAGTACTTCGGCGTGCCGAACGTGGGCGGCCTGAGCGACGTGCTCCTGGGAGAAACGGATCTGGACAAGGCGATCGCACGCTCGAGCCTGCCCAACGTGTGGGTCCTGCCGGGAGGGCAGATCCCGGCACGCCCGGCAGAGTTGCTCCAGTCACCCATCATGGCCGAGGTGCTCACGGAGCTCAGGCAGGCCTTCGATTTCGTGGTGCTGGACTGTCCGCCGATCCTCGGGCTCGCCGACTGCCTGGCGATCGTGCCGATGGCTGACGCCGTGTTCATGGTCGTACAGGCGGAGCAGTCCAGGGGTGGAGCCATCGCCGAGGCAACCGATCAGATCGAGCGCGTCGGTGGCCGTCTGGACGGCGCGATCCTGAACAACATCCGGGTGCCGCGTGGTTGGCCCGGGCATCAGGGCTACGGCTACTACCTGGCCTCCCCCGAGTACCTCGAGTCCCAGGATCCCACGCATGCGCCTCGAGCTCGACCTGCCGGTTCGCGTCCGACGCCATCGGTCGGGAAGGTCGGACCAGCCACCGCCGGCCACGCGGGCCGACCACCCTTCGCCCCTTCGGCCGAAGAGGCCTCGAGGGAACGGAAGCGGGCCGCCGCGTCCGATGAATGACGGAAGCCGGTCCCGTGAGGCCTCCCCGACGGCTCGAGGAGGCCTCACGGGCATGCATGTCGTCACGCCACGCTGACGTTCAGCGTCGTGCTTGCCGACTTGCCCCACCCATCGGTCACGGTGAGCGTGACCGTGTACGTCCCAGGCGCAGGGAACGTGTGGGACGGTGACGTCGACGTACTGTTGGCGGTGCCATCACCCCAGTTCCAGACCCGGGTGAACGTGTCACCAGGATTGGGGTCTGTCGACTGAACGCTGGAGAAGTTGCACACCAGCCCTGAGCACGACGGCGTCGAGATGATCGGGGTCGGCGCGACGTTCGCGCCTGGCTCGACGATCGTGACCTGCTGGGAGGTCGAGCCCGTCACTCCGTACTCATCTCGCACGGTGAGCGTCACCGTGTAGGTGCTGGCGCTCGTGTACGTGCGCGTCGGGACCGGGCCAGAGCCCGTCCCGTTGCCGAAGTTCCACGAGTAGACGAGCGTCGGGGCGTTCTCGTCGGTCGACGAGCGGCCATCGAACGAGCAGACGTTCTCGACGCAGGTGTACGTGAAGCTCGCCACCGGTGGATCGTTCGGCGGCACCTGCACCACGACATTGCGCTCTATCGGCGGGTCCGTGGCGAACCCGTGCTGATCCACACCCCTCGCGAACACCGTGTAGTTCCCGGCGGGGATCGCCGGCGAGGTGTACGCGAAGTTCGACCCGGATGAGCCGGGGCTGTTCAGGTAGGCCGTACGCCAACTGATGCTCGTGCTGGTGAACGTGCCCGAGGAGCTCATGTACCGCCCGAGGCTGTCCCGGATCGCCACCTGCACCTGTGCGATCTGCTGATCGTCCTCGACCCGGCCGCTGACGAAGATCTTCGCGTCCGTGAACACAGCGCCCTCCGCCGGTGAGAACAGGCCGTCCACGAACGCCGGCGGCATGTCGCCTGGGTAGGCGGGATATCGCGCCGTCGCCCCGGTCGTGGACAGGTTCTGCTGATCAGATGCGTCGAACGCGAACGCGGTCACGTCGTATTCGCCCTGGGCCGGGAGATCGACCGACAACGCCCAGGCCGTGCTGGTCGCGCCGGGGTTCGTCATCGTCGCGGTCAGGAGCGCGTAGGCGGACGACAGCGTGCCGTTCGGCTGAACGTATCTGTTGGTGTCCCGGTCGCGGATGGTCACCCGGACGGCGACGACCCCGAAGTCGTCGGCGGCGGAACCGGCCAGATCCAGGTGCAACGCCGAGAGGTTGGGCTGGGTACCGGTCGGCGTGATGCTGACGGTGGGCGGGTTGTCCCCGGGAACCTGGACGTTGATCGTCAGACGTCCTTGGTACGTCGAGGACGTGGTGAGGTCGAGGTCGTCCGTCGCGCGCACCGAGAACGTGTACGTGCCCGGCCGGAGGTTGAACGGCGTCGTGTACGACCAGTTGTAGCTCGCCGAGTTGAGGTTGAGCGGCGAGACCCGGTACCAGCCGGCGACCACATCCGTCCCCCACGTGCCGTCGGAGGCCAGGTTCTCGCGGGTCACCGTGTTCCGCAGCGAGATCTCCACGCTCTTCAGGTTCTCGTCGTCGCTCGCCGAGCCCGAGAACGTGACCGGGCTCCCGGGCGCCATCGTCAGCGGGAGAGCCGCCGTGGGCGGATTCATGACCACCGGCGTGGTGATGGCGACCGACGGCGCGATCGCGTTCTCGCTGACGAGCCACGTGCGAGCCGCGCTGCGCAGGTCCGGCTGGCCGGCGGTGTCGACCGCCGTCGCTTGCATCTTCCACTCGCCCTCGAACGGCACCGTCCACTCCCACGACCAGGTGGCGTTCGTCGCTCCCACGACGTCGGGGGTGCCGCGGAAGGCGTTGTAGATGGCCGCGACGGTCCCATCGTCCTGGAGGTAACGGTTCTGCGCATCCTGGAGCGTGAACGTGATCGAGTTGACGCCGACATCATCCGTGGCGGTGCCGGTCGCGGTGAAGGTCATCGTCGGGATCACGCTGCCGCCCGGACCCGTGATCGAGGTCGTCGGTGTCGCGTCCGCCAGCCCGAACGTCTCGATCTTCTGGATGTCGAGGATGTTCTCGCGGCTGCCGTTGACCGCGAAGGTTCGGGTCTGCAGTTGGAGCAAGCGGTTACCGGAGATCGTGAGCGGCAGTGACCAGGTCGTGAACGTAGCGTCCGGCGAGGCGAGGTTCACGATGATCGAGTTCCAGGCCGTGCTCCAGGTCGTCAGGTCGTCCTGGAGCCATCGCCGGGTCGTTCCGCGCTCGATCACCTGGAGCTCGACGCGCCGGACACCGCTCGTCGCCGAAGCGGTTCCCTCGACGAGGAACTCGACGTCCGCCTCCTCGACCCGGCCCTCGATGGGGCTCAGGATCTTGGACTCGTTCGGCTCGGGCTGGACGCTGTTGAAGTCGTAGAAGGCCACGCGCCCGACGGTCTGGCCGCCCTGGAGGTTCCCGTCACCGCCCGTGATGAGACCGCGAGGCGTGACGAGCATCGCCTGGTTCCCGTACTGCGAGTTGGAGCCCGGGTTCCATTCGAGCGACTTCCCGGTGGCTGGGTCGAGCGCCGCGATGTGCTCGCGGGTGACGATGTCGTCGCCCAGGCCGTAACCGGCGATGCCCTGTCCCCAGCCGTACCCGACGTCGTCGAGGCCGGGCCACGGATCTGGCGCCGTCGGCGACTCGATGAAGTTCATGTGACCGCCGACGTAGACCGCGACCTCGCTGATCGCGACCGAGTAGACACTGTCGAAGCAGCGCGAGATCCACAGGGGCTCCACGCCGTCCCCCCCCTCGATGGGGAACGCGATCGCCGTGTCGCTGATCGGCGGACGGTCACCGCCGGAACCACTGCTCACGACGAAGTATTCGTCGTTCGGCGCGATCGCTCCGGCGACGATCCGCTGGACGCCGCCCACGAACGCCAGGTTGTCCTGCCAGAGCGTCGATCGCCAGGGGAGGAGCTGATTCGTCTGCGTGTCGATCAGGCCGACCCCGTACCGGTCCTGGCCGTTGATCTGCCGCCCCGTGTGCACCACGAGGAGCTTGCTCTCGTCGTGCGTCAGCGTCAGCGCCTGCACGGTCAGGCGGCCGTCGACGCCGATCCCACCCGAGATGTTGTTGACGAAGCTCGACAGGACCTGGCCGGTCGTGGCGTTCACGGCGGCAAGCGTCTGGCGCGGCGTGCCGTTCACCATCGTGAAGTCGCCGCCGATGTACACGGTCGTGTTCGACGCCTCGACCGACTCCACCCGGCTGTCCGCGTTCGCTGTGAAGCTGGTGATCACCGCCCCGGTGTTCGGGTTCAGCGCGACGACCTTGCGTCTCGTGACCCCGTTCACGCTGTTGAAGCGGCCGACCACGAAGAGCTTGGAGCCGTCCGGGGTCGCCTCGATCTCGACGATGCCTCGATCGAACGTCGGACGGAACCCGGTGTCCACGAGGCCAGTGTCCATGTTGTACGAAGCGAGCCAGCGCTGGTTGTACGTCGTCGTGTTGTTCGCGGTGTTGTTCTGGATCGACGTGAAGGTCCCCGCGATGAAGATACGGTTCCCGATCACCTCGAGGTCCGTGATGTCGCCGTTCATGATCCGGGGGACGTCCGTGCGGGGCGTATCCACCGGGAGGGTCGTGTGGCCGGGCACCGGCTGGCCGCCCGGCGAGGATTGCACGGTGATCAGCGCCGAGGCGGGGCTCATCGGGCTCACGTTGTTGAGTGCGTCGGCCGCGTCCACCCGGTACGTATGGCTCGAGCCCGCGGCAAGTCCTGTATCCGTGAACGAGGTCTCCGTCGTGGAGCCGATGGGCGTGGCATTGCCGTTTCGGTACACGCGATACGTGATCGGGGGCGACGCATCTGTCGACGCCGTCCACTGGATCTGGATCGAGTTCGTCGACGAGCTCGATTCCGTGGGCTGTCCCGGCGTTGTGGGTGGGGTGACGTCGGGTCCAGCACCCTCGTCACCCGGTGCCTGGTCCAGGACCACGTGGTCGAAGTTCACGGTGAAGGTCTTCGCAGCGGTGTCCCCGATCTGGATCCGGCCGACCGGCGTGGTCCCCGTGTCGGCCACCCAAGCGTTGATGATGCGGACGCCGTCCCGGTAGAGGTCCCACGTTGAGCCGGTCCCAACAGTGCCGCACAACTCGACGTTGTGCCATCCAGTCCCAAGCGCTACACCAGAGTTGGTGTTGGTTGCCCCGAAGTCGGAACGCAGCCGCAGCGTTCCACTCGATACGAACACCTTGATGACCGGGCCGTTGCTGGCCGTCCGCAGACGGAGCAGATCGAGCGCCGTGCCGGCAGAGACGTTGACGTTGGCGCTCATGCACACCTGCGAGTACATGGAACCGAGGGTGCGATACGCGAAAGCGGACTGGCTCGTGACCTGCGCGCGGGCGCTTGGGGTGGCGGGTGCCCCGTTCGCGTTGTCGATCGTGAGTCGAGTCACCGAGGTCCAGTTGGCGAAGTTGCCGCTCGCGAAGTCGTCGGTGAAGATCGGCGCGGCCGACGCCGCAGGCGCGACCAACACCTGCAGGACCCCCGCGAGGAGGGCGGCCGCCGCAACGAAAGAGATCGCCCTCCGTGCTCTACGACGCCAATCTGCTCTCATATCACTCTCCCGGATCATGGGTGGGCCACCACGTCTGCCGACGATCCCATCAGTACGCGCCCCGCCCGGAAACCACGGCGGGGATGGTGAGGAGCAAGAGCTTCAGGTCCAGTCGGATCGTCCAGTCCTCGATGTACTCGAGATCCATCTCGACCCACCGGTCGAAGTCCACATCCGAGCGTCCGCTGACCTGCCAGATGCAGGTGAGACCCGGCGTGACCTGCAGGCGCTGCCGCTCCCGAGGCCCGTACGTCGCGTACTCCTCCGGGAGCGGGGGCCGCGGGCCAACGAGGCTCATGTCGCCGCGGAGGACGTTCAGCAGCTGGGGGAGCTCGTCGATCGACAGCCTCCGGATGACTCGCCCCACGCGGGTGAGGCGGGGATCGTCCTTGATCTTGAACACGGGCCCACCCGCCTCGTTCAGGTGCAGCACCCCGTCACGATCGTCGTGGGCTCCGAGCCGCATCGACCGGAACTTGAACATCCGGAACGGCTCGCCGTCCCGTCCTATGCGCTCGTGGGTGTACAGGATCGGCCCCCGCGATGTCACCTTGATGGCGACCGCGGTGGCGAAGAGGACCGGAGACAGCAGGACCACGAGGAAGAGGCTGCCGAAGACGTCGATCCACCGCTTGGTGATCCGCTGCCACCCAGCGGCGGCCAGCAGACCTCGACGCTCGAGGGTCTCCTCCGCCTCGACGAGCCGGAGGTCGACGAGGGGCTCGGATCGCAGATCGAGCACAGCCTCCCCACCCGCACCACCGGCGATCGGGGGGGAGCCGACCGATGACGTCCTCGCCCTGGACGCCACGGAAGGCGGTTCCGTCAGCGGGGCGGCCTCCACCCCAAAGGACTCATTGCTCAAGATCCGCGCGCCTCCTCGTTACACCCTTCGGGTGAAGCCCCGTCACCTGGAAGGGTGTCCTTCCCCTAACGGAGGGTCCCCCGTCGGCCCCTATTGTCGGCTGTGGGAGTTACAGCGGCATCCTTCAAATGGGTGAATGTCCAGGGGGACTTTCGACGTAGTCCCCGGGGTCGTGGGCTTCGCGGCACGGACGGTGCGAGGCCGGTCGGATCCTATCGCCGCCCGCTTGGCTCCGTGAGGCCATGACGGGCAGCGAAGGCGACCGCCTCGAGCCTCGAATGCACCTGCAGCTTCGACAGGAGCCCTTGCACGTGGCTCCGCACCGTGTTGGGCGCGATGTGCAGGCGCCTGGCGATCGCCCTCGTGGTCAGCCCGTCCGCGAGGAGCTGGAGGATCTCGCGCTCCCGGGGTGTGAGCTGCGCCGCGAGCCTCAGCGCCTGCAGGTCACGCGGCTCGGTGGGGCCGCGGCGACCGGACGTCTCGCTCGGGATGACGGCATGGCCCTCGAGGACGGTGTTCAGCGAGCTCACGAGCTGGTCCACCCCCGACGCCTTGGTCACGTACCCATGGAACCCGGCCTGGATGGCCTCCCGGACCGAGCCGGCGTCGTTCAGCGCCGAGACGGCCAGGAGCTTGGTCGTCGGGCTCTCTTCGAGGATGGCCATGCCCACATCCAGTCCGCTGCGATCCGGGAGGTCGAGGTCGAGGAGGACCAGGTCGGGATGCGTGCGCTGGACGGCCTCCAGGGCTTCCTGCCCCGTGCCGACGACATCGATCACGTACCCCTCGCGCTCGAGCATGGAGCCGATGGCCTGCGCGAACAGCGCGTGGTCGTCCACGATCAGGGCGCGGGTCACGGCGGTTCCCCCCGTCCCCCACCCCGGCCGACGGGCACCTCGATCGTGAAGGTCGCCCCCTCCGTCGAGGGCTCCAGGGCGATCCGCCCGTCGTGGGCGTCGACGATACGGCGGGCGATGAAGAGCCCCAGACCGGTGCCGTCACGGGTCGCCCTGCGGCCAGCGTCCCCGCGGACGAACGGGTCGAAGATGTGAGCGAGCTCCGTCCGGCTCACCCCCGGACCGTCGTCGTGCACCCGGATCCTGACGGATCCGTCCCCGCGATCCACCCGCACCTGAACCTCGCTCGCCCGCGGCGAGTAGGTGAGCGCGTTGCGCACGACGTTCGCGATCGCCAGACGCAGGTGGGTCCCGTCGACCCAGGCCATGGCGGTGTCCGGTGCGTCGATCGTCACCCGATCCTCGCCGACCTCCAGTCGACACGACTCCACGGCCTCGCCCACCACGGCGATGACGTCCTCCCACCGCTTCCGCAAGGGCTCGGCCCCGGCGGACCACCGGAGAAGGCCATCCGTCAGGGAGGCGAGCTGCTCGAGCTCCCGTTGGGAGCGCCTGAGCATCGCGCGGCTCGAGGCCGAGCCCTCCTCGTGCTGGAGGAACTCCAGGACGGCCTTCACGCCGAGGAGCGGCCCGCGGAGCTCGTGCGCCGTCCAGGCTAGGCCACGATCCAGCTGGGCGCTCCGCCGCTCGGCCCGGGCGGCGGCCGTGAGGTGCCGCAGCACCTCGGACAGGAGGGAACCGACGAGATCGGGCGCGACCTTCGTCGAGCCCTGCGCTCGTCCCGCGAGCAGGAGCATCTCGTCGGAGCCCACCACCATGACGTCGGGGAGACCCAGCACCCCTTCGAGCCGTGAGACCAGCCGGCGGCGCTCCAGCTGCGAGATGCTCGACCAGCTCGGCAGGTCCCCGAACCCCGAGCGCAGCGCGCCGCGCGTGCGCGAGCCGACCCCGCTGAGCGCCGTCAGGCGCAACCGGGGTGGGTCGCCCTCCGCGAGCCAGGCCGCCACCGGGCCCCCGTGAAGCTGCGCGTGGAACCGCACCGCGGCCCGCAGCGCCGAGCCGGGCGATCGTGCCTGCATCAGCTCCAGGCTCAGCGCCACCCCGGACGCGAGCGCACCCACCTGGCTCCGCAGATGCGCCTCGCGCTCGAGACTCGTGAGCGCGAGCGCCGCCTGGCTCGCGAGCGCATCCAGGACGTCGAGGGCATCGGCCAGCGGTCGCTCGGGGCCGGCGACCTCGAGGACGCCCACGGGAACCTCACCCGCGAGGAGCGGGACCATGCCGATGGCCCATCCAGCGGGCTCACGCAGCGGGATGGTCATCGCCGAGCCGCCGCGGAACACCTGGCGGCGGCGCTCGGCGTGTACCCTCCGGGTGCGCGGCCATCGCCCGTCGACGTGGTTCACGGTCAGCCGACCTGCGGGATCGGGAAGCGCGACGCGGATCGCGATCGCACCGGCCCCGACCGCGACCGCGCTCCAGCGAGCGGTCGTCGCCATCACGTGGTCGAACCCCTCCGCCGCGGCGAGGTCCCGAGCGGCTCCCCGAAGGACCCGGGCAGGCGTGTCCTCCTGCCAGGTCGCTTCGGGGCCGATGTCCATCTCCCGTGCTCCTCGTCCGGGGGGTGAGCTGGGCGGCTCCAATCTAGAACGCGTTCCGCGTTCACACAACCGCGAGGGAACCCGCTGGTCAGAGGGTGTGCGGACGAGGCGAAGCCCCGCCGATCGACGTAGACGTCGTCCGTCTGGATTACTCCGACCGGAGGAACTGGCCCTGAGCACCGGCCACGCGTAAGATGAGCCGTCGCCGAGGCAGAGGGGATCCCGCGGCGCGGGTGCGATGGAGCGGTTGACGGCCGAGCTCGGACGCGTCCTTCGGCGCGCGCGCGTCCGGCGGGGGCTGACCCTCCGGCAGATGGAGGCGGCATCGGGCGGGCGTTTCAAACCGAGCTCCATCGCCGGGTACGAGCGCGGAGAGCGCAGCATCAGCGTCGAGCGGTTCTGTCGCCTCGCGTCCTTCTACGGAGTGGACCCCGGCCGACTCTTGACCGAGGCCCTTGAGGCCACCGCGCGTCCGGAGTCCGGCGTCCTCATCGATCTCACCCGGCTCGTGGTGGTCCTGTCCGATCTCGGCGAGGACGAACGGCGCGTGCTCGAGCGGTACCTGGAGGACCGAGGCGTCAGCCGGGAAGAGCCTTCGGCCACCGTGCGCCTCGAGCTCGAGGACCTCGAGTCCCTGGCCGCCCAGGCCGGCCGGACGCCGCAGCAGCTGCTCCAGGATCTCGGCGGCGCGATCCGCTCCTAGCGGGTCCCACCGGCGATTCCAAGACCGCCCCCCTACGCACGGGCCGCCACGTCATCCACGTTGGCGGTGAAGGTCTTCGCGGTGTCCTCCAGGATCTGGATCCTGCCGATCGGGCTCGTGCCCAGGTTGGCCATCCAGCTCCCGAGAGGCGTTCCATCGAGGGTCGCGGACAGGCTGCCCGAGGTCCCGACCGTGACGCACAGCTCGAGCGTGTGCCACCCGCTCGGCAGGCTCTGACCGGTGTTGAAGAAGGTCCCGGTCGTGTCCGCCCGGACCCGGAGCACCCGGGCTGGGGTCACCACGATCCGCGCGATCGAGGCGTTGGAGGCGGTGCGCAGCTTGAGCAAGGGAACGTTGGCACCCCCGATCGAGGACAGGTTGACCGCCTCGGCCAGGCACAGGCTCGGGTAGGTCTGCGACAGGGTCCTGCGGGCGAAGGCCGCCTGGCCGCTCACCTGGGCCCGAGCGCTCGGCGGGGAGGATGCCCCGACGCCCTGGTCGATGGTGAGGTTCGTGACCTGGGTCCAGTCGGTGAACCCCGAGTCGAACGTGTCGGAGAAGACCGGGGCGGGCCCAGAGGCGACCGTGATCGGGTCCGATGCCGGTGAGCGGGCGCTCGCGTTGGCCCCGTCGGAGGCATCAACCTCGTAGGTGTGCACCGAGCCGGATGTGAGACCCATGTCCGTGAAGCCCACCGTGGTCGTGGACGAGCTCACCACCTGCCCGATCGGGGTGGCGCCGCCGTCGCGGTACACGCGGTAGGTGATCGAGCTCGCATGATCATCGCTCGAGGCGGTCCAGCTGAGCTGGACCTGACCTGGCGTGATCGAGGTGCCCGAGGGCTTGCCGGGCACGGTGGGCGGCTGGGTGTCGGGGTCGGACGACGGATCGAAGTAGGGATCCAGTCCCATCGTCCTCCACGCGTCGAACGCCTGAGGGGAACTCTTCAGGTCCCACACGAAGGTGTTGCCATCCTTCGTGATCGTGGTGTCGAAGTACACGGCGGCCTGCACCTGGTCGAACGTGGTCTTCAGCTGCTGGTGCATGGTCGAGAGCCACCCAGCCTTCCGGTTGGGGTTCGCCGGATCTTCCTGTACACCGATCTCGGCAAGCATGATGGGCTTGCCCGAGGTCACGGCCCAGTCGTAGAAGGCTCCGAACACCTGCTCGAAGGTCCGCCACTGCGATCCGGGACGGCCCGGATACCAGTTGTAGCCATCCGCGGCAACCCAGTCCACGAACGCATCGCCCGGGTAGTAGTCGGGCGGCCATGGACTACCTTGGATGAACTTCCAGGCGGTCGGGCACCAGACCCAGACCACGTTCGTTGCCCCCTCTTGCTGGAACAAGCCATGAACGCGGCGCCAGGCGTCGATGAAATCCTGGGGTGTGTGGACGATCGCCTGCCGGTAATCGCCGTCCATCTCGTGGTAGAAGCGCAGGAACACCGGTCCCCCGAGGTCGCGCATCCTTCCCGCCTGAGCCCGGATCCACGCATCGTGGGTCCCCGCCTTGATCTGCAGTGTGTCCTGAGCGCCCCAGGTCACCATCGGGATCCGTCCGTTCGCGACGTCCCAGTACTCATTGGCGGTCGGGATCTGCTGGCTCCAGTTGTAGAAGCGATTGTCGATGTCGATCCCGCGGCCGAGGTCGGCCTCGAACTGCGTCACCTCTGACTGGCTGCCAGCCACCCCGTCGTTCCGATCCGGGTTCTCGAACGCCCCGAAGTACGAACCGGCCGCGAGCGCGAGCGGCCCCGTGGGTCGGTCCGCCGCGGGTGCGGGCGTCGCGGGGAGCCCGAGCAACCCGAGCGTCAGAATCGTCAAGACCACGGGTCGGGATCGGCGTATCAGAAGGTCCACCCCCTCGATAGGGACTCGGAGTCCGTCTGCGTACCGCGGACGGCCTACGGCCGTAGCCGCCTTCGTACCACGGACGGCCTGCGGCCGCATCCGCCGAATGGACGGTCCCCGCCCTGAGGGCGGGGCTGCTCACACCCCTCGGAGGTACGCGACCGTCTCCTTGAGGCCATCCTCGAGATGGGTCCAGGGTCGCCACCCGAGCACCTCGCCCGCGAGGGAGCTGTCGAGCGCGATCCGACGCAGCTCGCCGGGCGGAAGCGGTCCGCTGCCCCGCTCTCCCTTGAAGCCCGTGACCTCGGCGAGCATGCGGAAGAGCTCGTTCACCGACGTCTCCACCCCGGTCCCGATGTTCAACAGCCGCCCCGAACCGCGGTCGACCGCGAGGGCGAACGCATGGACCGCGTCGTCCACGAACACGTAGTCACGCGTCTGGTTGCCGTCGCCGAAGACCGTCGGCGAGTCCCCCGCCAGCATCTTCGAGGTGAAGATCGCGATCACGCCGGCCTCACCGGTGGGGTCCTGGCGCGGCCCGTACACGTTGCCGAGCGCGAGCGCGGTCCAGTCGATCCCGCGATCGCGCTGGTAGAAGGCCAGGTAGTCGATCGCCACCTTCTTGCTGATCCCGTAGGGCGAGAGGGGGCGGGAGGCGGCGGCGGACGTCTCCTTCACCGGCACCTTCCTGGGCTCCCCGTACAGCGTGCCGCCCGAGGCCGCGTAGACCACCTTGCGGACGCCGGTCCTCGAGCAGCACTCGAGGATGTTCAAGGTGCCCATCACGTTGATGCTGGCGTCCGTGACCGGGTCCTCGAGCGACGGTCGGACGCCCGCCTGCGCGGCCAGGTGCATCACGACCTCGGGACGGTGGCGCTCGAACAGCGACAGGAGCCCCTCGGCTCGGATGTCCATGTTGAAGAACGTGAAGCCCTTGCCGTAGCCCCGAGCCTCGACGAGGTTCGCGATCCGGCCCGTCGACAGGTCATCGACGGCGACGACGCGATGGCCCTCCGCGAGGAGCCGGTCGCAGACGTGCGAGCCGATGAACCCCGCGCCACCCGTCACCAGGAAGGTGGTCACGAGGCGAGCTCCAGCCCCGGGTCCGCTCCCACCTCGAACGACGTCCGCTCGCCCCGCTCGAGCCGGGACGCCCCGGCGCAGGCGATCATCGCGGCGTTGTCGGTGCACAGCGGCATCGATGGGAACAGTACGCGGATGCCGGCCTCCCCGCTCGCGGCCTGGATCCGCTCGCGCAGGCGCGTGTTGGCGACCACGCCCCCGCCGAGGAGCACGGTGTGGACACCCTTCTCCTGCGCCGCGCGGATCGTCTTGGTCACCTGGACGTCGACGATCGCCTCCTGGAACGAGGCGGCGAGGTCTGCAGGGTCCACCGATCGGCCGGCCTCGCGCTCGGCCTTGACGTGGCGCAGGACCGCCGTCTTCAGGCCCGACAGGGAGAAGCCGTAGTCCCCGGAGTCGATCATCGCGCGGGGGAAGCGGATCGCGTCCGGGTCCCCCTCCCGCGCGAGCGCATCCAGCGCCGGGCCGCCGGGGAACCCGAGCCCCATGAACCGCGCGATCTTGTCGAAGGCCTCGCCGGCGGCGTCGTCCACCGTCTGCCCGAGCACCTCGTAGCGGTGCTCCTCGGGCATGTGCACGAGCATCGTGTGCCCGCCCGAGACCACGAGGCACACGTACGGCGGCTCCGGCGGCCCGTGCTCCAGGAAGTTGGCGTAGATGTGCCCCTCCAGGTGGTTCACGCCGATGAACGGGACCCCGGTGGCCAGGGCGATCGCCTTGGCGCCCGCCATCCCCACGAGCAGCGCGCCCACGAGCCCCGGTCCGACGGTCACGGCGACCGCGTCGATGTCGGCGAAGCGGCAGCCGGCGCGCTCGAGCGCCTCCTCCACGATCGGGGTCAGCGCCTCGACGTGCGCCCTGGAAGCGAGCTCGGGCACGACGCCGCCGAACCGCGCGTGCAGGTCCGTCTGGCTCGAGATCACGTTGGACAGCACGGCGCGGTCCTCGACGACGGCCGCCGCCGTCTCGTCGCAGGAGGTCTCGATCCCGAGGACCTTCACGGACGGACGCCCTCGGGCAGATCGTCCATCAGGGCGGCGAGCTTGCGCCGGTACTCGGGGGTGCGGATGCCGTCGAGCCACATGATGAGCGCGTCCTCGCCGATCTCCTGGTAGTAGTTCTTGCGCACGCCGACCGGCCGGAACCCGAACCGCCCGTACAGGCGCTGTGCGCCCCAGTTGGTCACGCGCACCTCCAGTGAGACCGCCTCCGCCCCCATGTCCACGGCGTTCACGATCAGCTCCCGGAGCAGCCGGGAGCCGATCCGGCGCCGCTGGTGGATCGGGTCCACCGCCACGTTGGTGATGTGCGCCTCCTCCCCGTAGCAGATCAGCCCGCCGTAGCCCACGACCTCGCGATCGGCCCTGGCCACCAGGTAGCACCGGTTGCGGCTCTCGGCCATCTCCGACAGGAACAGGTTGGGGCTCCACGGGCGCGGGTAGACCTGGCGCTCGATGGCCATGACGCCGCGCAGATGGCGGCGGCGCATGCGGGTCACCTCAAGCCGAGGCGCCGCGACGTCGCTGGTCCCAGGCGATCTCCGCATCCGACTTCCTCAGGTAGAGCGGTACCACATCGAGCAACCGGTCGAACTCCTCGCGGAGGAACCGCGGGACGGCGAGCTCCACGAGCGCCTGGGCGTGCGGGTGCGCCCACACCGCCGAGGCGAACTCGACCCGACCGCCCGCCCCCTCCAGCTGTCGTCGGTACAGGATGGCACCGTTCCCGGCGAGCAGCACCTCCTCGCCGAGCGCCTCGACGTCGGCCGCCAGGTGGTCCGGCGGCGCCACCTGGTACTCCCCCACCCGCATCACGCCGCCCGGCACGCTCCGGTAGAAGCCGTAGAAGACCTCGCCGCGGCGCGCGTCGACCACCGCGCCGATCAGCCTGGAGGTGTGACGCACGCCGAACGCGAGGGCGTCGAGCGAGGCGATGCCGACGATCGGGACGTTCAGCACCTGCGCGATGCTCTTGCCCGCCTGGACGCCGACGCGCAGACCGGTGAACAGCCCGGGACCGAGGCCGACCGCCACGCCCCCCACCGCGGCGAGCTCGAGCCCGGTCCAGCGCAGGAGGTGCTCGATGGCCGGGACCACCGCGTCCTGCCGGGCGCGCCCCGTGAGCTGGGTGGCTGCCAGGATCTCGCGCTCGGTGCCGAGCGCCACCGACGTCTGGGGGGTCGAGGTCTCGATGCCGAGCACGATCACGGGAGGGCCTCCCAGGGTTCGAGCACCTGCTCCAGCCGTTCCCACCGCGCCGCCCACGAGGCGCCGACCCCGGTCACCACGAACCGCCTCGTCTCGTCCTCGCCCGGCACGGTGAGCTCGATCGCGAGGTGGTCGTGGGGCAGGAGGCCTTCCACGGCGTCGCCCCACTCGACGAACAGCACCCCCTCCGGCCCCGCCATCTCCTCGAAGCCGAGGTCGATCACGTCCTGCACCCGCTCCAGCCGGTAGACGTCGGCGTGGAAGACCGTCAGCCGCCCGGGGTACTCGCGGACCAGGGTGAAGGTCGGCGAGACGACCTGGCCGTGGAACCCGAGCGCGCGCGCCGCGCCCTGCACGAACGTGGTCTTGCCCGCCCCCAGCTCCCCCGTGAGCGCCACGCCGTCGCCCGGCTGCAGCAGGGATGCGACCGCCTCCCCGATCGCTCGGGTCTCCTCGGGGGTCGCGGAGCGGAGCTGGATCCGCATCAGAACAGGCCGAGCTGCTCCTCGGGCGGCGCGGGGCGCTCGGCGAGCGCGCGCCGGATCTCCTGGAAGTCGGTCCGCAGCGCCGTCATCTGGCTCGAGCTCTCCCCCCCGCCGTGCAGGATCGCCGCCGGATGGAACGTCGGGATCACGGTGCGCCCGCTCCACGGGAACCGCTGCCCCCGCACCCGGCTGATCGAGACCGGCTTGTCCAGGATGAACCGCGTCGCCCAGTTCCCGAGCGTGACGACCACGACCGGGTCGATGAGCTGGATCTGCTCCTGCAGGTACGGCGTGCAGGCCGCGATCTCGTCCGGGAGCGGATCGCGGTTGCCCGGAGGGCGGCAGTTGTGCACGACCCCGGCCGCCGTGACGAAGTTGTGGGTGTCCTCGACGTCGATGCAGAAGAACGTGACATCGGTCCTCGGGCGGTCGGTGACGTCTTGGATCTCCGCGAGGTCGAACATCGTGCGTCGCGGTCCCGGCTGGAACCCCCTCGGATCGAACGGGACGGTGGCCTCCACCTCGGGATGCAGCTTGTAGCGCATCGCGGGAGGCACGAACGGAGCGATCAGCGCCGAGAGTTCTCTCGTCGCCGGGACGCCGAAGTGGATCCGACCGCGGGCGGACTTCGTTTCGAGGCCCAAGCCGGCGAGCGCGAGCACGAGGATGCCGCGGTCCTCTTCCGTGAACCCGTTCGCCGCGATCTCGGCGAGCGGCGCCCTCCTCGGACGGACACGCAAGTGGCCGTCGTCCATGAACCAGAAGGCGAGCATGCGAGGCGTCAGCGCGTGGGCGATCCAGAACGGAACCCGCTTCCGGTCCGCGTAGAACTCGTCCCGGAGCAGCCGGAGCGACCGATCGGCCAAGGTTCGGACGTGGACGATCGGGCGTGACCTCCCTCCGATCCGGCCCTGGAGCTCGACGACCCGCGGACGGAGCTCGGCGAGCAGTTCCGCCTTGAACCGCGCGTAGTCTCGTTGCACGGGTCCGTGCGTCATGGACAGGTGCGCGCTCTGCCGGTTCAGATGACCGTCGCCGAGAACCGTGCCACACACGACGTCGTAGGCCAGGTCGCTCAAGCCCTGGCCGATCGCGATCAGGTCGTCAGGTCGCAGATCCTCCGCAGGGACGTATCCGCGGTCGGTCAGGACTGGGTGATCGCCGGTGAGCTCGATGGAGACGCGACCTTGCCTACCCGCGACCTTCGCCGAGCGGTAGGTCAGCCGGATGACCCGCCGACCGGCGAGGGGCGTCGCGTGCCACCCGACCACCCGCTTCGGAACGAGCGCACCCTCCGCGTCGACGGACATCACCAGCCCGTCGTACCGATGGCGCACCAGCCGGCCGATCCGCTCCCAGGAACCATCACCGAGCTGCACGGGCGCGTTGTACCGCAGGCATTTCACCACGTTGCAGATGTACACGTCGGACCGCGGGATCTCGACCTCGGCGAGCATGCGGTTGAGCAGCTGGCCCGCGGCGCCGACGAACGGCTCGCCCTGCTTGTCCTCGTGGTACCCGGGACCTTCGCCTATGAACATCAGGTCCGCGTTCGGGTTGCCCACGCCGTACACGACCTGCGTGCGCCCCTGCGCGAGGCGGCACCTGGTGCAGGTCGACGCCTCGGCGGCGGCTTCCTCCAAGGTCCTCATGCCGTGTCCCCCATGCCGGGGACCCCGGGGATCCCCTGGGCGAGGCGGACGCCGCGCCGGATCGCCTCGGCCACGACGCGCTCGGCCAGCTCCTCGACGTCGGCCTGCCCCGCGTCGACCTCGCCGGTCGCGAGGGTGAAGACCGCGTCGCCGTCCCAGATGGTATGCGAAGGGCGGATCGCGCGCGCCACGCCATCCTGACCCGCGAGCGCGAGCAGGTGGGCGCGCTCCTTCGAGAGCCGGGCGTTGGTGGCGACCACCCCGATCGTGGTGTTCCCGAACAGCGGGGGAACCTCGTCGTCCCCTGCCTCGCCCCGAGCCCCGACCAGCACCTGCCCGTCGTCGTCGACGATCTCACCGAGCGCGTTGACCGCGAACAGGGCGCCGACCACGAGCCCATCGACCTCCTCGGCCGCCGTCCCGATGCCGCCCTTCACCGCGCGCGAGAGCCCGCGCACCTTCGCGACGGTCGCCCCGGTCCCGGCGCCCACGCTCCCCTCGGGGACCTCCTCCGAGGCGTCCCGACACGCCTGGTAGCCCGCGCCCGCGTCGGGCCGGGCCGCGGGATCGCCGACGCCCAGGTCGAACAGCACGGCCGCGGGGACGATGGGGACCCGGGCGACCTCGGCGTCGAAGCCGACACCGCGCTCCTCCAGGAACCGCACGACCCCGTCCGCGGCCGCGAGCCCGAACGCGCTCCCCCCCGTGAGGAGCACCGCGTGGACCTCCTCGACCAGCATCCCCGGTCGGAGCAGGTCGGTCTCCCGGGTGCCGGGCGCGCCCCCCCTGATCTCGCCCGAGCCCACCGTGCCCGGCGGGCAGAGCACCACGGTGCAGCCGGTGAGACCTACGGGGTCGGTGACGTGCCCGACCCTGATGCCCTGGACCCTCGTGATCATGCGCCCTCCTTCGCGGTTGAGCGCCTCCTGCGGCCGGGCGTCCGACGCGCGAGCACCTCGTCGGCGAACGCTCCGAGCGCGCGGGTGAACTCCTCGTGACGCTCCATCATCGGCACGTGGCCGGCGCCGGGCACGATCTCCAGACGCCCGTCCGGGAGCTCCCCGGCGAGCTCCACGGCGGCGGCGGGCGGCGTCACGCGATCGTGCTCGCCGACGATGACCAGCGCGGGGACGCGCACGTGCCTCACCGTGTGGCGCAGGTCCATGTCCATCAGGCCCGCCAGCCCCTCGGTCCACACCGCAGACGGCGCCCGGGCCGCGAGCGCGACGACGTGATCCACGACGTGGTGCGACGCGTCGGGCCCGAACTGCGTCAGCCGCGCCGCGAGCCCCCCGAGGTCCCCCGGACGCGAGACCACGTAGCGACGGACGCGGTTGACGCGCTCGGCGGCCTGCCGGATCGAGCCGAGCCGCGGGCGGAGGAGCTCCGTGACGGAGCCCATCGCGCCGCGGAGCAGGTCCGCCGACGCGGTGCCCGTGAGCACGACCCCCGCCAGGCGTCCGGCGAAGACGTCCGGACGCGACTCCGCCATCTGGAGCACGCTCATGCCCCCCATGCTGTGGCCGGCCACCACGATCCTGCCCTGACCCTCCACGGCGTCGATCACCGCCGCCAGGTCGTGGGCCATGGCGCTCAGCGACAGGTCGCCCCGGACCGCGGGACCGCTCCGCCCGTGGGACCGGAAGTCGAAGAGCACGCACCGGAACCGGTCGGACAGGCCCGTCCACTGGTAGTGCCACGTGGTCAGGTCGAGGCTGAAGCCGTGGGCGAAGACCAGGGTCGGGGCAGTGGGGTCCCCCGCCGCCCGCACCGCGAGCTCCGTCCCGTCGAACGACCGCACGGTCCCGAGGTCGTCGGGCGGCAGCTGCCCCAGGGCCCCGCCCGCCTCGGGATCGGGATGCCGGTGACGGCGGACGACCGTCCGCCCGATGATGCCGCCGGCGACCGCGCCCGCGGCGATCCCGGCGGTGACGATCGCGGTCCGGCGGTGCGTCATCCCCGGTACTCCCGCGGGACCCGCTCGGACACGGCCGTCACGATCTCGTACCCGATCGTGCCGATCAGCCCGGCGAGCTCGTCGGCGGTGATGCGCTCGTCACCCTGGGACCCGATCAGGACCACCTCGTCCCCCTCCGCGATCTCCTCGTCCCCGCAGTCGGCCAGGAGCTGATCCATCGTCACGGTGCCGGCGACGCGGCGTCGGCGCCCCCGGATCAGCACGTCGGCGCGACCCGAGAGCAGGCGCGGGTAGCCGTCCTCGTACCCTACGGGCACCGTGGCCACCCACGCGTCTCGCTCGAGCTCGTAGCGGTGCCCGTAGGACAGGCGCTCCCCGGCCGGCAGGCGCTTGACCAGCGTGACCTGGGAGCGCAGGGTCATCGCCGGCGTCAGCCCCCGGTCGAGCCCGGGGCCGGCCGCCAGCCCGTACAGGGCGATCCCGGGGCGCACGAGGTCCAGATGGGCCTGCGGGAAGCGCAGGGTGGCGGCGCTGTTGGCGGCGTGGAGGATCCCGGGCGCGATGCCCGCTCCACGGACGGCCTCCACCGCGGAGAGGAACCGAGCGAGCTGCCCTCGCGTCGTCGCGTCGTCGGACTCGGCGCTCGCGAAGTGCGTCCACAGGCCGCCCAGTCCGAGCCCGGCCTCGAACACCCGACGGCAGAACTCCGGGGCCGCCTCCGGCGGCCACAGGCCGACCCGGTGCATCCCGGTGTCGAGCTTGACGTGCACGTCGACCCGCCTGCCGGCCGCGGCCCGCGTGAGGGCCGCCAGGCCCGCCTCCGTGTAGAGGGTGGGCGTGAGGTCCGACCTCAGCGCCTCCTCCTCGGAGCCGCGCGGGAGCTCGGAGAGCACGAGGATCGGCGCCCCGATGCCGGCCTCCCGCAGGCCGATCCCCTCCTCGACGAGCGCGACGCCGAGCCAGCTGGCCCCCGCCTCCAGGGCCGCCCGGGCGACGGCCGCGTCGCCGTGCCCGTAGCCGTCGGCCTTCACGACGGCCATGAGCGCCGCGTCGGGAGGCTTCAGTCGCCGCACGTTCTCCCTCACGGCCTCGAGGTCGATCTCGACGAAGGTGGGGCGGAACCGTCTCACGCCCGGCGGACCTCGAGCACGGCGTCGGCCAGCCGCTCGAGCACGTCGCTGGCCGTCGTCCCCTCACCGGCGCGCGCGGCCGCCAGCGCCCCGGCGCGGCCGTGCACGAACGCCGCGGCCGAGGCGGCGTCGATCGGCGCGAGGCCGCGGGCGAGGAGCCCCGCGATCGCCCCGGTCAGCACGTCGCCGGTGCCACCCGTCGCCAGGAACGGCCCGCCGGTGGTGTTCACCCGCACGTGCCCGTCGGGCGTCCCGATGAGCGTCCGCGTGCCCTTCAGCAGCACGGTGGCCCCGGTCTGGGCCGCCAGGCGGCGGACGTGGCCGACGCGATCGCCCTCGACCTCGCGCGCGGTGCCGCCCGAGAGCCGCGCGAACTCGCCCGCGTGCGGTGTCAGGACCAGCTCCGTCCGATGGGTCGCGAGGTCCGGGGCCCGCCCCGCGAACGCGTTCAGCCCGTCCGCGTCGAGCACGATCGGGACGGGCGCGGAGGCGACCATCTCCCGGATCCACGCGCCCGTCTCCTCGTGGGTGGTCATCCCGGGGCCGAGCGCGAGCGCGTCGGCCTGAGCGAGCCGCTCCACGAGCAGGTCGGACGCCTCACGCGAGATCGTGCCGGCGGCCGTCTCGGGGAGCGGCAGGAACGTGGCCTCGCGCACGGCCGTCTGGACGACGGGCAGGATGCCCTCGGGAACGGCCACGGTCACCAGGCCCGCGCCGATGCGGGAGGCGGCCGCGGCGGCCAAGCAGACCGCACCGGTCATCAGCCGGGATCCACCGACGACGAAGGTCACGCCGGACGCACGCTTGTGGGTCTCGATCGCTCGGGTCGGCAGGAGCCAGGCGACGTCCCCCTCCTCGAGCAGCCACAGGTCGCTCGTGAGCAGGTCGTGGGGGAACCCGATGTCGGCGACCTCGACGATCCCGGCGCGCTCGGCCCCCGGCAGGAGGACGACGCCCGTCTTCGCGGCGCCGAAGGTGACGGTCGCGTCGGCCCACACGGCCGCGCCCTCCACCGCGCCGGTGTCGCCGCTCACCCCCGACGGGATGTCGACCGCGACGATCGGCGCCCCGCCCTCGTTCAGACCCTCGATCGCCTCGGCCCACTCGTCCTCGGGGAGACCACGGAAGCCGGTGCCGAAGATCGCGTCCACGGCCACGTCCGAGCGGGCGAGCTCCCGGTCCAGCAGCGAGCGGGAGAAGCCCCGGACCCGTACGTCGGTCCCCGACAGCCGGGCGAGGTTGGTCGCCGCCGGCTCGCGGAGGTCCCCGGCGTCCTCGAGCATCAGCACCGTCACCCGGGTCCCCCACCGGGCGAGGTACCGGGCCGCGACGAGCCCGTCGCCCCCGTTGTTGCCCTTCCCGCACACGACCACCGCCCGGGTCCCGTAGGTCCCGCCGGCCACGGCGGCCGCGACGCCGGCGACCTCCCGTCCCGCGTTCTCCATCAGGGTGGCGGCGGCGATCCCGCGTGCCTGCGACGCCCGGTCCAGGGCCCCGGCCTCGGCGGGCGTGAGGACCGGCCTCACGGGCTCACCGCCAGCGCGAACGCGACGGCATGGGTCCGCTCGTGGGTGAAGCTGACCAGGACCTGCTCGATGCCGAGCATCTCGGCCCGGCGCCGCGCGTTGCCCGCGAGCCGGATCGCCGGGGCACCGCTCGGCGCTCGGGTCACGGAGATGTCCTGCCACCGCTTCCCCCGGTAGCCGCCCAGCGCCTTGATCACGGCCTCGCGCGCCGCGAACCGCCCCGCGTAGGACTCGGCCGGCCGAGCCTTCGAGTCGCAGTACGCGATCTCCTCGTCCGTGAACACCCGCCCGCGCATCGTCGGGTGCCTCGCCAGGGCCCGCTCCATGCGCCCGATGTCGCAGACGTCCACGCCAAGCCCTCGGATCTCCACGCCGTACAGGGTATCCCGGGCGAACGCCCCCGGCCCCTGGGGCGCCTACTCGACCGTGACCGACTTCGCGAGGTTCCGCGGCTGGTCGACGTCGCAGCCGCGCAGCTTCGCGACGTGGTAGGCGAACAGCTGCAGGGGCACCGAGACGACGACCGGGGAGAAGAGCTCGGGCGTGCGGGGCACGTACAGGACGTGCGCGGCGAGCCCGGCGACCTCGAGGTCGCCCTCGGTCGCCACGGCGATCACGTCGGCTCCCCGGGCGCGGACCTCCTGGATGTTGGACAGCATCTTGGGGTGCACGTGGCACTCGGTCGCGATCGCGACGACCGGCACGCCGGGCTCCACGAGGGCGATCGGCCCGTGCTTCAGCTCGCCCGCCGGGTACCCCTCTGCGTGGATGTAGCTGATCTCCTTGAGCTTCAGCGCGCCCTCGAGCGCCGCCGGGTACCCGGTGTGGCGACCGATGAAGAGCACGTCCCGGGCGTCCCGGTAGGCCGCCGCGATCCGGGCGACCTGGGCCTCGAGATCCAGGGCGCGCCCGACCTGCGCCGGCAGCTCGCGCATGCGGGCGACGATGGCCGCGATCTCCTCGGGGAACATCGCGCCGCGCACCTGCGCCAGGTACAGGGCGGTGAGGTGCTGGGCCACCATCTGGGTCGCGAACGTCTTCGTCGCCGCGACCCCGATCTCCGGACCCGCGTGCGTGTAGAGCACGCCGTCCGCCTCCCGCGTGAGCGAGGATCCGACGGTGTTGGTCACCGCGATCACGCGCGACCCCTGGCGCTTCGCGTGCCGCGCCGCCTCCAGCGTGTCGATCGTCTCCCCGGACTGGCTGACCGCGAGCGTGAGCGTGTCGGGGCCGAGCACGGGGTCCCGGTACCGGAACTCGCTCGCGATCTCGATCTCGACCGGCAGGCGCGTCCAGTGCTCGATCGCGTACTTCGCCACCAGGCCCGAGTGGAACGCGGTCCCGCAGGCGACCACGAACACCTTCCCCACCTCACGGAGCACGTCGGCGTCCACGCGCAGCTCGTCCAGCGACAGGAGCCCGTGGTCGTCGATGCGACCGACGAGCGTGTCCCGGATCGCCGAGGGTTGCTCGTGGATCTCCTTGAGCATGAAGTCGTCGTAGCCGCCCTTCTGCGCCCGTGCGACGTCCCAGTCCACGCTGATCGGCTCGCGTTCCCGGACGTTCCCCGCGAGGTCCGTCACGGTCACGCGATCCGCCCGGACCTGAACGACCTCGCCCTCCTCGACCGGCAGCACCGTTCGCGTACGCTGCAGCACCGCCGGGATGTCCGAGGCGAGGATGTTCTCCCCCTCGCCCAACCCGACCACCAGCGGGGAGGAGACCTTCACGCCGACGATCGCGTCGGGCTCGTCGAGCGAGCAGACCACGAGCGCGTAGGCGCCCTCGAGCTCGCGGACGGTCGCGCGGACGGCGTCGGCGAGCGGGCCCCCCTTCTCCTCGATCAGGTGGGCGATGACCTCCGTGTCGGTCTCGGACTCCAGCCGGTGGCCGCGCTTCTCCAGGCCCCGTCGCAGCTCGTGGAAGTTCTCGATGATGCCGTTGTGGATGACGGCGATCCGACCCGAGCAGTCCACGTGCGGGTGGGCGTTGCGATCGCTCGGCTCCCCGTGCGTCGCCCACCTCGTGTGCGCGATCCCGACCCGCCCGGAGGGCGGGGCGCTCAGGTCCAGCGCGCGCTCGAGCTCGGCCAGCTTGCCGGCCCGCTTCACCACCGCGAGCGCCCCGTCGAGCAGCGCGACGCCGGCGGAGTCGTACCCGCGGTACTCGAGGCGCCGGAGCCCCTCGAGCACGATGGGGAGCGCCTCGTCGGGTCCGACGTATCCGACGATGCCGCACATGGGGCCTGCAGGCTAGCAGCCCGCGGGGCACGCCGGAAGCGCTGGATGGCCTACGCCAGCGCAGCCGCCACGCGCTCGGCGATCGCCTGCGCGTGCCTGGCCGCCTCGTCCTCGGAGCCGGCCTCCACCATCACGCGGACCAGCGGTTCCGTGCCCGAGGCGCGCACGAGGACCCGTCCGGAGCCTCCCAGCTCCGCCTCGGCGACCCGGACGGCGTCCCAGATGTCCCGGGCGTCCGTGAGCCGCTCCTTGTGCGCGACGTGCACGTTCTCGATCACCTGCGGGAACCTGCGCATCACGGCGGCCAGCTCCGCGACGCTCACCCCCTTGCGGCGCGCGATCGAGAGGAACCGCACCGCGGTCAAGATCCCGTCGCCGGTGGTCGCGTGCTCCGCGAAGATCACGTGGCCGGACTGCTCGCCGCCGAGCTGGGCGCCCCGGGCCCGCATCTCCTCGAGCACGTACCGGTCACCGACGTCGGTCTCCACGACCACGATCCCCTCCCTCGCCATCGCCTCCCGGAACCCGAGGTTGGCCATCGTCGTGGTGACCACCGTGTTCCCCGCCAGCCTCCCCTCCTCCTTGAGGGCGATCGCGCAGGCGGCCAGCACCTGGTCGCCATCGATCACGTTGCCGTCCGCATCCGCGAACAGCGCACGATCGGCGTCCCCGTCGTGCGCGACGCCGGCATCGGCCCCGGTGGCCTTCACGACCCCGGCGACCACCTCCGGGTGCAGCGCGCCGCACCCCACGTTGATGTTCGAGCCGTCCGGCTCGTGGCAGATCGCATGGACCTCGGCGCCCAGGCGCCCGAGCACCTCGGGCGCGAAGGTCGACGCCGCGCCGTTGGCGCAGTCCACGACCAGGCGCATCCCGTCGAGCGGGGCCGCGGCGGCGGCCACGACATGGTCCAGGTAGTGCCGGACCCCATCCGGCGTCGACGTGACGCGCCCGGGGGATGTCCCGGATGGGAGCGGGGCTCCCAACTCGTGCTCGATCTCGTCCTCGATCTCGTCGGGCAGCTTGAACCCCAACGGACCGAAGAACTTGATGCCGTTGTCCTTCGGGGGGTTGTGCGAGGCGCTGATCACCGCCCCGGCCCCTGCTCGCAGGTCGGTCGTGAGGAACGCGACGGCCGGCGTCGGCACCACGCCGGCGAGCACCACATCGGCGCCCGCCGCCCGGGCGCCTTCGGCGAGCGCTCGCTCGAGCGGCTCACCCGAGACCCGGGTGTCGCGGCCGATCACGATCGTCGGGCGATGGTGCTCGTGCCTGGAGAGCACCACCACCACCCCGCGCCCGAGGGCGAAGGCCAACTCGTCGGTGAGGTCGCGGCCGTACTCGCCGCGCACGCCATCGGTTCCGAACAGACGTCCCATCCGGTGCTCCAGGCTACCCGGATGGCGGCCACGAGCGCGATCGGCTCCGAGCCGTCCAGGCACGCCGGCGCCCGCGGACAGACGTCGTCACCCCGACCATCACGTCGGCTGCGGGGCGGCCGGAGACGTCGGAGGCGGCGCGAAGATGGCTCCCGAGTGGGCGGCCGACACGGTGCGGACCACGACCACGACCCAGAAGCCCACGAGCGCGATCCACAGGGCGAACCCGAAGCCGGTGAGCAGCCCCGTCTCGTAGGCCTCCCCCAGCAGGAACGTCGCGACGGTGTACGCGCCCAGGGGGAAGGTGAAGGCCCACCAGCTCATCGCGAACGGGAACGGCTCGCGCAGGTACCGCAGGGTCACCACGACGGACATCGCGAGCCACCACAGCCCGAACCCCCATAGGGCCAGTCCGGCCAGTCGCAGGAGCACCTGCGCCTCGGCGTCGTAGCCGCCGAACACCGGCGAGGCGGTCGCCGACAGCCGCACGAGCGCGAGGCTGCCGACCCCGATCGGCCCGAGCCCGATCCACAGCGTGGGCGCCAGGTGCGCCTCGGGGAGCCCGTGGTCGATCAGCCGGGCGACCAGGAGCACCCCCACGACGACGAACAGGAGGATCCCGATCCCGAGGAACGCGAACGCGATGATGCACGCGAGCTCGCATGCCTCCTCGGAGCCCCACGTCGAGATGAGCGGCGCCGCAGCGGCCGGCACGACGATGTTGGCGACGGGCGGGATGAACCAGCCGCCGTTCACATGCTCGGTCGCGATGGAGCCGCTCGTGAACCAGCGGAACGGCACCAGGACGCCGAACACGAACGCCAGGAGGGTGCCGACGATCAACAGTGCCTGCGCGATCAGGATCGCGGCGTCCTCGTCCATGTGCGCCGACCCGATCGCCGCGAAGTCCACGCCGAGGACGAGCAGCCCGATCGGAAGGGTGGAGTAGAACGGGCCGCGGGTCGGGTGGGCCGTGTCCTCCCAGGCCTCCCTCGGGTACGCCACCCACCGCGCGACCCACGGCACGATGAGCACCACGGCCAGCACCGTGTTGAGGACCCACAGGGCGGCCGCAACGCCACCGAGTCCCGGCACCACCTCCTCCGCGTGATGCGTGGCGACCGCCAGGATGCCGGTCCCCATCACGGACGCGAACCAGGCAGGGTGGAAGTAGCGGATCGCGTCCGACCTGTGCTGCATCTGGTCCCACACCTCCATCCGTCCGCATCCCGGCGGCTCAGGGCGCAGCCTCCGTGGGCCGCGCGTCCGCCGCGGCGTCCACGAGATCCGTGAGGAACTCCCTCATGTGCGACGTGGCGAGCACGCGCCCCTCGAGGACGACCTTCCCGTCGACCACGAGCACCGGCGGGAACATCGCCCCGTAGCGGAGCATCTCCGCGATGTCGTGGCTGAGCTCCACCTGCGCGTCCAGCCCGATCTCCTCGACCACCCGGCCGGTGGTCTGGTAGAGGCGATCGCACGCGGCGCAGCCGGGACCCAGGACCTTGATCCGCATGGTCACCGACGAACCCCCCCAAGCGACTCCTCAACGGAACTTGAACGTTCCGTGACCTCAGTGTGCGTCCTCTCCCTCCCCGCAGGTCGTGACGAAGGTCCTGCCGCCTGAGGGGCTTGTGACCGACCCCCCGTCCCGTCGAGGACGCCAGACTTCCGGGCATGAACGGATCAATGATCCTTGAATCAAAGAGCACTGGTCGATCGACGCCGGCGCCGGACGAGCGCTTCAACGCCCTCGCCGACCCGGCACGGATCTCGATCATGGCTCGGCTCCGCCGCAGCCCGTCGTGCGTGTGCGACCTGCAGGCGGAGCTCGGCATGGCCTCGAACCTGCTCTCCTACCACCTGAGGATCCTCCGTGAAGCGGAGCTGGTCCGGGGCACGCGTCGAGGCCGCCGCGTCGAGTACCAGATCGAGCCGATGGGACTGGAGCGCCTGCGTCGCGAGATCGATCGCCTGGTCCCTCGGGAGGCTCCGAGATGAGCGCCCGGACGGAGGCGCGGCCGACCACCGGGCGCGACCTCCGGCTGTGGGGCGGCCTCGCCGGTGCCGGCGCCGCGTGGTTCGTCCTGTACCACGTCAACGCGCCCTTCTGGAACTGGCTGCTGTTCGACGCGATCGGGCTGGACCCGGCGAGCCGGCTCGGCGAGACCATCCGGTTCTTCGTGTACGACACCGCCAAGATCCTGCTCCTGCTCTCGGGCATCATCTTCGTCGTCACGATCCTGCGCTCGTTCATGAGCGTGGAGCGCACGCGCGCGCTGCTGGGAGGCCGTCGCGAGGGCGTCGCGAACGTCGCCGCGGCGGTGCTGGGGGTCGCCACGCCCTTCTGCTCGTGCAGCGCGGTGCCGGCGTTCATCGGGTTCGTCTCGGCCGGCGTGCCGATCGGCGTGACCCTGTCGTTCCTCATCGCGAGCCCGCTCGTCAACGAGGTCGCCGTCGTGCTCCTGTACGGCATGTTCGGGTGGCAGATCGCGCTCCTGTACGCGTTCGCAGGCCTGACCATCGCCGTCCTGGCGGGCGTCACCCTCGGCCGCCTGCACGCGGAGCGGTGGGTCGAGCCGTTCGTCTTCGAGATGCAGGTCGGGGCAACCGGCGATCTCGGGCTCCGCCCCAGCTGGCACACCCGGATCCAGATGGGGACCGAGGAGGTCCGCAAGATCGTCGGCAAGGTGCTGCCGTTCCTGCTCATCGGGATCGGGCTGGGCGCGATCATCCACGGCTGGGTGCCGCAGAGCTTCTTCGAGCGCTACGCGGGCTCGGACAACCCGTTCGCGGTCCCCTTCGCCGTCCTGATGGGGATCCCCCTGTACTCCAACGCGGCGGGCGTGCTCCCGCTCGTCGAGGCGCTGCACGCGAAGGGACTGGGGATGGGCACCCTGCTCGCGTTCATGATGGCGGTCGTCGCGCTGTCCCTGCCCGAGATGATCCTGCTCCGACGGGTGCTCAAGCCCAAGCTGATCGCTGGGTTCATCGCGGTGGTGGGCGTGGGGATCCTGCTCGTGGGCTACCTGTTCAACGCCGTCCTGTGAGTGTCCGACCGCTCCGTGGTCGGCCGTCCTGAGGAGGGGATGATGACGATCGACATCCGGGTCCTGGGACCGGGCTGCTACCGGTGCCAGGCGCTGTACGAGAACACGATGCTCGCGGTGGACGAACTCCCCATCGACGCGCGGGTCACCAAGGTGGAAGACATCGGCGAGATGCTCTCGCGGGGGATCCTCGCCTCCCCGGCACTGGTCGTGGACGACGAGCTGGTCATGGCCGGCAACGTCCCGACCGTCGCCAAGCTCCGCGACCTCCTGAGCCAGCTCGTGCCCTCGCGGAGCGATACGTGACCGAGGCCCTCATCATCGTCGTCGGGATCCTCGTCCTCAGCGTCGTCTCGGGGATGCTCGGGCTGGGGGTCGCCTTTGCCGCCGTCCCGTTCCTGTCGCTGTTCCTGACCGACCTCGTCAACGAGGTCCAGCCACTCAGCCTGCTGCTGAACGGTGTCACGGCTGCGTTCGCTGCGTGGGGGTTCGCGAAGAGCGGCCTGATCGACTGGCGCAAGGCCCTCACGCTCGCTGCGGTGACCACGGTGTTCGCCCCCCTCGGGTCCTGGCTGGCCCGATCCACACCCGCGAGCCTGATCTGGGTCGTGTACCTGCTCGCCGTCGCGTACCTCGCGTACCGGCTGTTCCGGCCGGTGAAGGAGCGAACGGGGACGGAGAACTTCCGGCTCGCGCTGATCCTGGCCGCGCCGATCTCGATCCTGAGCGGGCTCCTCGGCGTGGGGCCGGGCTTCCTGCTGATGCCGACGCTCATCCTCGTCGGCTTCGAGACGAAGCGCGCCGCTGGGATCAACGCGTTCGCGGTCTTCCCCCCCTCGTTCTCGGCCCTGATCCCCCACCTGTCGACGGCGACCTGGTACCCATGGCTCACGGTCGCGCTCCTGCTCGCCGGCGCGGTCGGCTCGTTCGCAGGAGCCCGCATCACCAGCCGATACGTTCCGGACGCCCGCCTCAAGCAGGGCTTCGGCGCCCTGATCGTGGCAGCGACCCTCTACAAGCTCGCGATCGTCCTGCTCTGACGGGTCGGGAGACCCGTGCCGAGCGGGACCTTCGACCGTCCCGAGACCCCCGCTACGCGTCGAGACTCCTTGCGATCGAACGGCCGAGTTGCACCTGCAACATCTCAGGGGGCGCGATGGAGCTCACGAGGAGGACGTTCATCAAGGGGGCAGGCGCGGCGGGGGCCGCGCTCGCGGCCAGGCAGCTCCTGGTGGGCCCCGAGACCCTGCGGGCGCAGGAGGTCGCGCAGCCGTTCGTCGAAGACACCGTCCCGACGGCGTGCTGGATCGGCAAGCAGGACTGCGGGATGATCGCGCGCCGCATCAACGGCAGGGTCATCAGCCTGACCGGGAACCCGTCGAACCCACGGAACCTGGGCACGCTGTGCCCGAAGGGCGTGGCGCAGATCGCCGCCCTGTACGACCCCAACCGCGTGAAGGCCCCCCTCGTCCGCACGAACGGGAAGGGCGTCCCCGGCACCTGGCGACAGGCCACGTGGGACGAGGCCCTGGACCTCGCCGCAGAGCAGATCCGCGCGACCCGCGAGAAGGACCCGTCCCTCGTCGTCTGGCAGAAGGGCCGCAGCAAGTCCAAGTACGTCTACGACGAGGCGCTGGTCGAGGCGCTCGGTTGCACGAAGATCGGCCACGGCGCGTTCTGCTCGGACGCCGGATACCGCGCGCTCGAGTACACGATGGGCCCCAAGGGCGTCCTGAACCCCGACATGAGGCACTCCAGGCTCATCCTGGCCTGGGGTTGGAACGCCGTGGCCGCAGGGGGCAACCAGCTCTGCTGGATCACGTGGCCGCGGCAGCTGATCGAGGCCAAGGAGAACGGCGCGAAGCTCGTCACGATCGACCCGAGGATCCGCGGCACCGCGCACTTCAGCGACCGATGGCTGCCGATCCGGCCGGGGACGGATCTCGCGCTCGCCCTCGCCCTGTGCAACGTCCTGATCGAGCGCGGCACCATCGACCGGGACTACCTCACCAGCTACACCAACGCCCCCTACCTCGTCGGCGAGGACGGGCACCTCGTCAGGGACGGGGAGGCATACCTGGTCTGGGACGAGGGGGCCGGCCGGGCCGTGCCCGTGGGCACGGCCGGCGCCGTCCCGGCCCTCGAGGGGACCTACGAGCTCGGCGGGCGCTCCGGCAGGCCCGCCTTCCAGGTCTTCGTCGAGCACGTCGCCTCGACCACGCCGGCGTGGGCATCCGAGATCACCGGCATCCCCGAGGCCGACATCCGCACTGCCGCGCAGATGATCGCCGACGCGGGGGAGTGGATGAGCTGCTGGACGATGGGGCTCAACCAGAGCACCCATGGCA
>Ga0073934_10002980_pt1 | contig 32717 bp, 31 predicted proteins | sample LarsenN4metaG_FD_76834 | JGI IMG/M metagenome (GOLD analysis project Ga0073934, IMG submission 76834) | Hot spring sediment bacterial and archeal communities from British Columbia, Canada, to study Microbial Dark Matter (Phase II) - Larsen... ...
ACCCCAGGCTAATTATATGTTAATACAGTAGTTAGAATCAGTTGCAAGTTGCAACAGGGGAGTTGCAACTTGCAACACACTCAGCTAAGAATTTTTAATACCTAGACTTTTTATCTTGCGATAGAGCGTTGCTCGATCAATCCCCAACATCCTGGCTGCTTCTGCCTTATTGCCATTTGCTAGTTGCAGCGCCCTCTTGATGAGAGATAACTCATTCTCGCGCAGAGAAAGGCCCCTATCAAGCTTACTATTTTGCTGTGGCCTGTCTCCTTCTAGCGCCAGGTACAGATCATCAATCATTATTCGGTCGCTGCTGGCGACAGTCGCTGCTCGCAAGATCAAATTCCCCAGCTCGCGGACGTTGCCAGGCCACTGCTGCTGCTCGAGAAATGCTATCGCTAATGGGTCTATCTCTTTAATCTGTTTCTGATATCGGGTATTGAATTGCTCTAAGAAATGATGAGCCAGCAGAGCTATGTCCCCATCTCTTTCTCGCAACGGCGGCAAGTGGATGTGATAGCTGTTCAACCGATAATAGAGATCACTACGGAAGCGCCCTGCCTGGACGGCCGCTTCAAGGTTGATATTGGTCGCCGAGATGAAACGAACATCAACCGAGATCCGCCTTCGTCCCCCTACTCGATAAAACGCTTTCTCTTCGGTGACATCGAGCAACTTGGACTGAATGCGCGGCGAAATCTCACCTATCTCATCAAGAAAAGCAACACCGCCATCGGCTGTCTCCAGATGCCCTGCCTTGCTCTCTTTGGCATCGGTGAATGCCCCCTTCTCATAGCCCAATAGCTCGGCCTCGAAAACAGATTCGGCTACAGCAGGACAGGGGATGGTAACGAAAGGTTTTGCGCAGCGGCGGCTGAGATTGTGAATGCATTGAGCGACCAGGCGTTTGCCTGTGCCCGTTTCGCCTGTGATGAGGATGTTGTCGTCAGTTTGAGCATAGAGTTTGATTGACTCCAGGACCTTCTGCATAGCACTGCTCTGGCCAACCAGAAAATCAGTAGTTAGCGTAGGACTTTGACTGGGGGAAGGTGTCATCAAGGTAACTCCTTCGGTCTTATCCTTGACCTTATGATCCAGCTCAGCCAGCAGACCCCTTAAATAGACCGGCAGCCTGAGCAGACACCTCAGTTGGCTGATCTATTGTAAGGCCCCGACCAAATGAAGACAGGGAGCACACCGAACGTAGGAGTCAGCGAGCAGGTTGAATTAGTAGCTCACCGCCTTCAGATTGTAAGACTATGGCGCAAGTGTATGTAAATAAATCTAAGCTGTCAAGTCCGAAACCGAATCACCATTCGAACGATTCGGATAATGGTTTGAATTGCGGTACTCATACCCCAAAACTGATCTCTTTGACTCAAGAACCAGGTGATCTATAAGAAATGCATCGGTTAAATCCACATTGACGTGACAAACAATGGCAGGTAAGCTTTTATCAGCTTGCTACATCACCTTTTATTTTGGTTGGCTAGTTACTGAGCATATAAAAATAGTTATCGTAGTCTGCTTAACGATCAGTGACCAGTAGCTGGCAGGTAAAGCCATGATTCGCTTCGAAGACATAATTGAGAAAGTCGAGCGCTACCATCCCGGAGCGGATCTGGATCTACTGCGGCGCGCCTATATCTTCTCTGCGCGAGAACACAAAGGGCAGGTGCGCAAATCAGGGGAGCCTTACCTGGTACATCCTCTCGAAGTAGCTAACATACTGGCTGAGATGCGTCTTGACGAAACCTGCATCAGCACTGGCCTTCTGCACGATGTAGTAGAAGATACTTTGACCACTATTGACGTTATTGAGAGTTACTTCGGCAAGGAGATCGCGCATCTTGTCGATGGACTCACCAAAATAGCCCAGATACCAAGCGTCTCTTATGAAGAAGCGCAGGTTGAGAATTTGCGCAAAATGCTGCTGGCGATGGTCGATGATATTCGAGTCATTCTGGTCAAACTGGCAGATCGTTTGCACAATATGCGGACGCTTGAATACTTGCCCGCTGAAAAGCGCCGTCGAATTGCCCAGGAGACGCTAGATATCTACGCGCCAATCGCGCATCGACTGGGCATGGGCAAGATTCGCGGCGAGCTTGATAATCTGGCATTTAAATTCCTGGAACCCGATGCCTATAAGAACCTTGAAGAAGCAGTTGAAAAGAAGCGAAAGGAGCTTGAGCCTTTCCTTGAAGATGTCACAAAGACTATCCGCGCCAAGCTCGGCGAGATGGACATCCCGGTAATGAATATTGAAGGCCGTATCAAGCGCCTTTATAGCATCTATCAGAAACTCAAGCGGCAGAAGATAACACTTAATGAAGTCTACGATCTGGTAGCGGTTCGAGTCATCACCGAATCGGTCAAAGACTGCTACGCTGCGCTCGGCGTCATACATAATACCTGGAAGCCTGTGCCCGGACGCATCAAGGACTGGATCGCCATCCCGCGCGATAATATGTACCAATCTCTGCACACAAGTGTGGTTGGAGACAACGGCCTACCATTTGAAGTTCAGATAAGAACCGGAGAGATGCACCGCGTCGCCGAAGAAGGGATCGCTGCTCACTGGAAATACAAAGATGGTAGTCGAGGCGAGCATAAGGATGATCAGACTTATATCTGGCTGCGCCGACTGGTTGAATGGCAGCAAGAGGTAGAAGATTCACGCGAATTCATGGATCAGCTCAAGCTCGATCTCTACCCGAAGGATGTTTATGCATTCACTCCTATGGGCAAAGTCATAGAGCTGCCGCGCGGCGCCACTCCTGTCGATTTTGCCTACGCTATTCACACCGAGGTGGGACATACCTGCACCGGGGCCAAGGTCAACGGCCGGATTGTTCCTCTGAAATATACTCTGCGCAATGGCGATGTAGTAGAGATCATCACTATGCCCGGACATAAACCCAGCCGGGACTGGCTGAGCTTTGTTGTCACCGGCAAAGCGCGCACAAAGATCCATCGCTTCTTGACCGAGGCTCAGCGCCAGAAGTCTATAGAGATCGGGCGCAAGCTGTTCGAGCGGGAAGCTGAGCGATTCAAGCTCAGCGTCAAGAAGCTGCTCAATGATGGGGACCTTCAGCGAGTTGCTCCTGATTATGGATTGCAGCGGCCGGATGACATCTTTGCTGCCATCGGCTACGGGAAGATCTCTGCGCGCAGCGTGATTGCCAAAGTGATACCCCCTGAGAAGCTCAGCGAGGTTGAAGAAGGAAAGAACGTATCATTCAAGCAGGTTGTTAAGAAGGTCCTTGGGCTGGGCGAAGATAGAATCAAGGTCAAAGGGATCGATGACATACTGGTCTATCGCGCCAAATGTTGCAATCCTATCTGGGGCGAAGAGATCATAGGTTATATCACTCTCGGCAAAGGAGTAGCGGTGCACTCGAAGCGCTGCCCTAATGTAAGCAGCCTTCTGTTTAACCGCGAGCGTATCATCGACGTTGAATGGATGAAAGATGATGGCCACTCCGCTTATGCTGTGACCATTATGGTTGTGTCTGAGAATCGCCAGGGGCTGCTGGCTGACATCACTCAAGCAATATCGAATATCAAGACGGACATTCGCGATGCGCGCGCGTCGGTCACGCCCGATGGACAAGGCAGAATAGAGATTACCGTTGAGATATTCGACTTGAAGCATTTGGAACGAGTTATGAGCGCGGTCAAGTCGATAGAAGGCGTTATCGATGTAGAGCGCGCCCATACGGCCAAGGGCGCAAACTGAAGCGAAGAAGTTTGGTTATTACTGGATAATACAAAGTTAAGGGCAGGCCAGGGATACTTGAGAAAAGTATGAGAGAGCAGAATACCATCGTGCCCAACTACTTGGCCGATAGCGGCTACACTGAAGACATTCCCAGCCGCAGCAAAGTTGGAGATGCGCAGGGCAAGAGCAAAATAGGAATTATCAAGCGCGAAACAGGGGATGTCACCTGCAAGACAGTGTGCGCCTAGTGCAGCGTCTTATAGAATTGCGAAAAGAGAATTGGGAGATAGCAATCTATCCAGCCGAAGATTACGGATTTGTGGGTTGAACTCCAACCTCTTCCGCTTGTGGTCTGATTTAGAAGAGACGCTTTATCTCCTCAAGATCAAGGCTTGCCAGAGAATCTTTGACAATATCCGCCGAAGCAAGCTCAGCGGCGCTGTAGGTGCTTGTGATAGCCGCGCATTTCATTCCTGCTCTATGTGCCGCTTCTATTCCTGGCAGTGAGTCTTCGACTACCAGGCATTGATGAGAGCCAATCGGCTCACCTGCGAAAGACTTGTTGATCAATAAGAGCGCCAACAGAAACCCTTCCGGATCGGGCTTGCTTGTAGCTACGTCTTCAGTAGAGACGATGACCTGAAACTCTCGCCTTATTCCTGCTGCCTCTAAAATAGACTCTATCTCATTTCGCAATGCTCCAGAACAGATTGCCAGAGGATAATTACTAGCTGCAGATTTGATAAAGTCCAGCACGCCAGGGAGGACATTGACATTCTTTTTGCTGTATGCCAGATAGTATGCTGATTTGCGACTGATCAAATCTTTAATCTTGCGCTCGCTTACATCTTTATTGTGCTCAGCCAGAACGTCGGTAAAGCATTTCTCATCACTGACCCCGATAAACCTGGCGCGATACTCTTGTTCTAAAAGGCTGATGCCCTCTTCTTCAAGCACCTTTTGGAACATACGGAATTGAATTGGCTCATCATCAACGATAACTCCGTTAAAATCGAATATGATTGCTCGAAGCATTTCTACGTCCCACGTCTATACGTCCTGCGTCCTACGTCCGTGCGTCCGACGTCGGACATCGGACGTGGGCCAGTTCGGACGTTTTGGACGTCGGACGTCTTATTCTTTCTCAACCCGCAAGTTATTCGTGACCGAGAAGACGCCAGACACACCGCGCGCCGCAGTATAAGCCAGTGTCTTATCCATCTCGGTAGCCACAACTCCTTCAAGCGTCACATGACCGTTTTTGACGATTATGTGAATGGGAGGCACTGCGCGAAAAGCGTAGCGTTGAAGGGGGGCCTGAGAGTAGATAGCCCTGAATGTCGCAATGCGAATATCATCATCATGCGGCGAGACAGGTAATACTTCAATGTTGTTGATAACCCGCTCAACCCCTTCCAGGTCTTTGACTCTCGCCTCAGCCGCTGATTTGGTAGTTGGGCGCCTGACTTGCCCTTCAAGTATTACTGTTCGTCCCTGGACGCGGAAAGCGAGATTATCGAAGACATCGTAGAAAGGAAGTGTAACCAGCCTCTCGCGTATGCGCTCAATAGTACGCGGCGACATTGTGTCGGCTGCCTCTCCCACTCTTCTCATTCGCGACTGTTTCGGAGCTTGCTTCTTTGAACTCTTCTGGCCGGCACTTGAAGCATACATTTCTCCACCAGAGCCCAAAGGCAGGTCACAAAGGTCAAGAGCAAGATGGGGGGAACCCGCCAGCGCAAGAACAACCAAAAAGATAGATGTTGCTTGGAATCCCATCTTCTTTCTCCTTGAGAAATATTCTCCTTTTAACTTGATTCCATTACGGGGAGAAAAAAGGATCATTAAAAACATTTTAGAGAGTTTCACTGTGATTAGCCAGCGAATTCTCTTCTGGTCGTATAAGCAGCAGCAATTGAACAGGTAGCAGAGACACATAAACCAGGTTTATGATCATAGAAAAAGATTAAATTTTACAAGCTTGGAGAAAATGCCTAAACTCCTGTTTGTTCTGGCGGTTTAGACCTGGATACTCTACGTGGTGCTGATGAATCTACAGGAGAATTCGACTCAAAAACTTGATGAGACTATTGAGCGGCTTGAGCGCAATCGGGATCTGCTGGTGAAAGTCGGCAACTACGAAAAGGCATCTTTTTTCAATGTCCTCCTCGATATAGCTCAGCAAGCCAGACGCAATAATCAATCGCTCAGCAAAAGCTCTACCGCACATTGATCCTGCATCGACTTTCTGTATCCATTTCGAACATTTTCCTCTAATGTTTTTCCTCTATAGTTCCGTTAAATAGAGTGGTTCTTCCTAGATTAACAATGAAAACAGATATGAATAAGTTCCTTTCATCACATTACCCTTGTCCACATTGCAAGCGATATACTTACGAAGACATCTGGCTCTGTGTCTGGTGCCGCCAGCCTATACACGGCCAGAAGAAGTCTCGGCAGGTTGCCAGTGACTTGGTAGCGGCACAGGCGAAGAACTACAGGCCGGCAAAGCGCAAGAAGCCAATAAAAACCTTGCCTAAACTCAAAAGCTGTTGAGCCGCTCAGTAGACCTTGTGTCCTGAAAAGCAGGATTGCATTTCTCACGAAGCTTGTCTAAAATTCTCTCACTGAAACAAAATCGTACATCTTGAGACAGCTATTACTATTTAAGGTTTGCTTGGTTGCACAATCATCTCAAGCAGACTTCAAATGGGACTGTCACAGCTTTGAATCAACTACCTCGCCCTGAGAGGGCAAGGTACAAAGCGCTTCTCCTCGGCCTGAAGGCGCGAGGTTTGCGGCGCCTAAAGTGTTGATAATAGGAAGCGTGAATGTTCCTGAAAGGAGGTTTTATGCAGACAATACTGGGAGCACAAGAAGAAGTTAAGGCGACACAATCGACACGACCGGCTCCACAAATACGCCGCCCTGCGCCATATTCAAAAGCGACCTGGGATGGTGTTGAGAGAAGGTCGGGCTCAGATAGGAGATCGGGCAAAGATAGGAGACATTCTGTTGGTTCGCTTCTCAGGGGCGCCCTTCACTGGCTTGCTGCTAGACCTAATGTGAGGTCGGGTGAGGATAGACGGCAACGAGTCGAAGATAGAAGGGGTCGTATGAGGGTTTATTGATCATCCTTCTACGAATGGTAACCAACCTTCAGCTTTTCGGTCTCTAAAATAGATAAAATTGTCTACTTTCCCTGACAGCCAATAATAAACAAAGGCGACTGGCGTTGCCAGCCGCCGCTCATATCATGAGAATCCGCTGATCGGTCAGTAATAATTTCTGCTTTTCGGTCATAACGACTTAACCAATCTTCATTAGCTGGCCCAACATTCGCCTGTCTCATCTGAACTCCAATGAAATGAATAGGTTGTATTTAAGCTGATCTCTGGCACACAGCTTGATCAGTCTTTGGCGCGAGACTTACCGATTGGTTCTCTCCTTCAATTGAGGAGACACAACCACAACGGAGAGGAGCATATCAACCGAGGGGGAATCTGTATGGTCGATTGGGACGGAAAAGAGAGACGTTCAGGTAACGAACGAAGAACAGTAGAGCGAAGGCAACGCAGTGAGTCTAGGAGGGGCCTTTATGCCAAGAGCAGCGATTCAGAGAAAAAGAGAAAGGATAGACGACAATGGGTGAGAAGAGGCACAGATAGAATCATGCTTCAACTGAAAGAACTCTTTCCGCGCCTCCAATTACCCACCATCAAAGCAGGACGTATTCATATTGAAACGGATTGGCAAATGTGATCTGCAAACAGACACGCTCAATTCAATATCGGAGGAAACGAGGATGGATTGGAAAGACAACGATAGACGTTCTGGAAATGATAACCGTAAGCGAGAGAGAAGAGGGGCAATGAGTATAGGAGTTGCTCGCATCCTGGGCGCCCAGGACAGGCGACAGGACGCGCGCAGATCCGTTGATAAACAACTTCAGCTAAATGCCAGGGCGATTAGAGACTCTATCTTGTCCAGGTTGAATATGGATCAGATAGAGATTGAATCAGGCAGCCTCCCAATTACCAGAGAGCGAATCAGAGCGAAACTGAGATTAGTCAAATAGGCTCTCGAGTAAGCATTAAATTCCTTTTGTCAGTTGCTATTCAATTGACAGATAAATCAAGTTTGATATGGAGGCAATTATGAAAAGACATAAATTTCCAATGATATTGATCGCAGTAGTGTTGATGTGCCTCCTGGCGCTCTTCACCAACAGCCTTTCAGGAGTGACCAATCAAGAAATTAAAGTGATTAGCACTAATAAGCAAGGCGAGAAGCCAAACGGTCAGGCGCAGAACAGTCCCCAGAAGCCAGATGCTGGTAACACTTCTATCCTGTTAGTTAAAAACAGCAATCAATCTCCGATGAGTTATCATCCTGGCCAAGATCAGCAAAATAGATTGTCAAATGACACAGTTATGGCAACGCGCCATTAGCCTGGCGCGCATTTAGATTCTGTGAACTACGGCTACAGCCGTAGCCGGATTGTGCCAGGTTATTTAAGATCAATTACTCAAAGAATCGGAGGAACAATGCACGGGGACGGAAACGAAAGACGCAGCGGAAAAGAGCGGAGGACGAAACAGCGCAGGAGCGCCACACATATCAGCATCGCGCTGATCCTGAGTGGAGCTGCTAATCAAAGAGGCGGCATTGATCGCCGCCAGAATATCAGAAGAGAGGCAGACCGGCTTGCCCTCCGATTACAAAAGGCTTGTGCCTGATTCTTTGGCGACTATGGCCCCTAAGGAAAATATCTTTCGGTTCGGGTATTGTGATGGTTCGCAAAGCAGATTGAAAGAAACTCTTTTGAGCGCACCGCAATGCCCGAACCTGTCTCGAACATCTGCCCGGCCCCATTCTGTATCAGGCCATTTATCCTAAACTATTTCTGCTGAACTAACGATAACTCTAATGTCTGTGTGCCCAAAGACTTGGGGTCTCAACGGGCCCGGTAAATCCGCATGAAGAGATGAGAGAAGAGCAGCACAAGAGCGTTATTCTGGTAGTCGATGATGATACAACGATATTATCTCTGCTCCAGAACTTTTTATACGGGGAAGGCTATGAGCCAATCACCGCTTCTAACGGTGTCGAAGCATTGCAGCTTCTAGAGCAACTTGAGCCCGATCTAATACTGCTTGACATTAAGATGCCTAAGCTGGGCGGCCTGGAGACCTGCGCGCGCATCCGCGCCAGTCAGAGCCTATCTGATGTTCCCATAATCATCATTTCAGCCATAGGCGAGATCGATGATAAAGCAAAGGCTTTCCGTCTTGGCGCCAACGATTACGTGACTAAACCGTTCAACACAACAGAGCTGCTGCTGCGAATCAGAAGTCTGCTGCGCTCTCGGCAGATGGAGCAGGAGATCATTCGCAAAAATTTCGAGCTTTCAGCTCTCTCCGCCATTAGCAAAGACCTGATTACTGCAATCAATCAAAGAGATCTGTTCAAACTGGCTGCGCGCTCAATTTGTGAGCGGCTGGGCTATGATCTTTGCGCTGTGCTGCTGCAAGATACTTCCTTTGAGGCAGAAATAGAAGAGAGCACATCCTGGCCAGTTGTTAAAGCGGTTCACTGGCAGGGCGACAGTGCTGAAACGAACAATTGTCGCAATCGACCGGAAGCCGCAAAGACCGATTTCGAGAAGTATGTAAATGAATATATTCAGAACTCGGCTCAGCCTAAGCTGGAGATTCGTTGCGACGCCAGCAATGCCAAATTTGCTAGCGATGAGATAAAGATTCAAGCAATAATACCACTCTGCTTCAAGGATGAGATCTTGGGGGCGCTCGTTATCGGCAGCCGCGCCCAATCGAAGCTGTCCTGTGGGGATCTGCCTCTGCTCAGCGCCATTGGCAGCAATCTATCTCTGGCGATAAAGAACTCGGAGCTTTATGAAGCAACTCGCTTCTACCTTGAGGATGTGGCCGAGCGCGTCGCTGTGCGCGCCGATGAGCTTGAACAGCAGAAGGCATTTACCGAGAAGATTGTCGATAGCTTGCCTGTAGGCTTATCAGTTATCGACCAGGACTACCGTATTGCTGCCTGGAACAAAAACCGGGAAGGGGCCTACGGCATCACCCGCGAGAAAGCCATCGGCAGATCGATATTTGAAGTCTTCCGCAAGCAGCCGCGAGAGAAGCTGCAAGCTGAGTTTGAAAGAGTGTTTCAGACAGGGCAGATCGAGAGGGTCGAGACAGAGACAGTTATAGATGATGAGACTCGCTACTTTATCATCAGCAAGATTCCTATGAGCCTTGCAGAAGGCAAGATTACTCACGTAATCACCATCTCTGAAGATGTGACTGAGAGGAAGAGGATCATAGAGCAAGCATCCAAGGCGGAGAAGCTGGCAGCTATTGGCCAGCTTGCTGCCGGCGTTGTGCACGAGATCAATAACCCGCTTGCATCTATAGCCGCTTGCGCCGAAGGTCTTCTAACGAAGCTTGCTACTGAACGACGACTCTCGGCTACTACTCGCAGCAGCTTTGAAGAGTACTTGAAGATAATTGAGACAGAAGCATATCGCTGCAAGAGGATCACTAATAGCCTGCTCGATTTCAGCCGCGCGCAGCATTCTGCCAAAGAGAACCTGGACATCAATCTTGCGCTGGAACAGACGCTGTTTCTGCTTAAGCACCATGCGCGGTTCAAGGTTATGAATCTGGTAAAAGAGCTTGATTACTCGCTGTCGCCGGTTTGCGTCAATGAGGGCCAGATAAAGCAAGCTCTTATGGCAATCATTATCAATGCAGTTGATGCCATGCCCGATGGGGGCACAGTTACAGTCCGCACAAGCTGGAGCGACTCCAGGCGCAATCAGATCTGCATTGAGATTGCTGACACCGGCTGCGGAATTCCCCCTCAATATCTATCCAAGATATTTGATCCGTTCTTTACTCTCAAACCGCGCGGCATTGGAACGGGGCTGGGTCTTTCGATCTGTTATGGAATCATTACCGAGCACGGGGGGACTATCCTGGTTGACTCGGTGGAGAATCAAGGGAGTTCTTTCCGCATCTTGCTGCCCGCAGTGAAGGCAGTCGCGCAGGAGGTCGTCGCTTGAATGCTCCAGATCATCGGACGCTTGGGAGCGCAGCTTTATGAATGATAAACAGAATATCCATTTGCTCATTGTAGAGGATGAAGTCAATCTGAGCGTGGTCCTCAAGAAAGAGCTTGAGCACCTTGGCTACACGGTGACCGTAGCCAATGATGGCAAAGCAGCAATTGAAGCAGCCAGCCAGGAGAACTTTGACGTTGTGCTGCTGGATCTGATCATGCCGACGGTCAACGGCATGGAGGTGCTGCGACACGTTCGCAATCAGGACTTTCCCCCGGAAGTCATTGTCATGACGGGGCACGCTACCGTCGAGACTGCGATTGCAGCAATGAAACTTGGCGCTTATGACTATCTGACCAAGCCATGTCGCATCTCGGAACTGAATGTCTTGATTACCAAAGCGCGCGAGAAGAGAAATCTATCGCGAGAAAATGTTGTGCTCCATTCCAGATTGGCGCTCAAAGAGCAGTTTCAGGGCATTATCACTGAAAGCCCCAAGATGAATGCCGTGCTCGATATGGTCAAGCGGGTGGCCCCTAGCGATTCATCGGTGCTGGTAGTCGGCGAGAGCGGCACCGGGAAAGAGCTGGTAGCCAACGCCATTCATCACCTGTCGGCCAGAAAGGACGGCCCGTTTATTGATGTTAACTGCGCGGCTATTCAGGATACGCTGCTCGAATCAGAACTTTTCGGGCATGAGGAGGGTGCCTTCACCAGCGCGCGCAATCGCAAGCTGGGATTGATGGAGCTTGCGCATCGCGGCACTCTCTTCATGGATGAGATAGGAGAGCTTAGCGCGCCGCTTCAGAGCAAACTGCTCCGAGCGCTCGAATCGAAATCGTTTTTCCGGGTAGGCGGCACCAAAAAAGTTCAAGTCGATGTCCGCATCGTGGCAGCGTCGAATAGAAATCTGCTTGCTGAAGTTGAGCAAGGAAGGTTTCGCCGCGATCTCTATCATCGCATCAACACAATCTGCATAGAGCTGCCGCCGCTCAGAGAACGTGGCGATGATATCGCCTTGCTTGCGCGCCACTTCCTGGCGCAACTTGGCGGCGCTCAGAAGGTTTTGTCTGATGAGGTGCTCAAATTATTCCAGCAATATTCCTGGCCCGGCAATGTACGCGAACTCAGGAACGTCATCGAACGCGCTCTGCTTTTGAGCCAGGGCAATAGAATCTATACCGATGTATTGCCGTTCGAGATACGTCAGCCATCATCTACAACTGTTACCGGCACAGAGACAAAGACGAATGGCAGCCTGTCGCTGGACGAGCTTGAGCGGGAGCAAATAATGAAAGCCCTGGATAAAGTGCGTTGGCACAGAGGCAAGGCAGCGAGATTGCTCGGCATCTCGCCCAAGACGCTATATCGCAAAATTCAAAGCTACGGGCTCGACGCTCGCAACAATTAGCGACAAAAGAAAAGAGCCTTTGCGAGCAGCTTCGCAAAAGCTCTTCTCTTGCTCCAAGAGACCCTCAAAAGGGGCCCCCTTACTCTGTTTTCTTCTTCCTCTTCTTTGGCGAATCTTCTTTGGGAGGCTGATCAAAGCTCATTATCGCCGTTTGCTCATCAGTGTAGATTTCAAAGATGTCATCGAGCTTTGATATTGCTATGATCTGCCGCACACATTGAGAAGGATTGAGCAGCTTCAGTTGACCTTCCTCTCGCTGAATCAGCCTGAGCGCCTGAATGAGGCTGCCTACTCCTGTGCTGCTGATGAAGGTAACCCCACTCAGATCTATCAGGAAGTTCTTCTCTCCCGAACTCACATATTTGTTGATTATGTTATTCAGCTCGTCATTGTTATCGTCACTGATAAATCTTCCTGTGACTTCAATGACATTAGCAGCGCCCATTTTAAAGGTCCTGAATTTCGTTGGCCGTCTTATCATCTCTCCCATAACCGAATCAACCCAGATAATTGATCTTGATCGCTTGCATTCGCAAAGTGATTTTTTGTAAACTGAGACAATCAAATTTTGTGCACCCTTAGCTCAGTTGGATAGAGCGTCGGCCTCCGGAGCCGAAGGTCAGTGGTTCGAATCCACTAGGGTGTACTACCTTTCCCGTTTTCTCTTATGTTTGTTTGCGACATCAAGCACCTCAGCCGACATAAAATGTCCTGATTTCGCGTGCTCTACTTCACAACTACCTCACGCTCAGGGGAACGGTCAGCTATCCTGCTGGCAGACCTATGTGCTTTTTGGTTTGAACGCATTAGCTGGCTCTCCTGTCGTGTGAATTTTGGTAAAAACCTTAAACTTAAAGAGAAAGGAGAAGACATAATTATGCAGTTTGCAACAGGGATAGTCAACCTCTCATTTCGAGTATATCTTCGTCTGAGGCAACAGCAGTAATTACTTCAACTCCACATCTCTATAAATATCGCTTAAGGCCAGAATACAGTCTATGCTTGGCAATGAATCCTGGCATCCAATCCGTTGATCTCTTTATAATCCCAATCATCCGTGGTCTTTTTGAAATACTGAGTGATATGTGGCCTGTGCTGCGCTGCCAACAAATACTCTCTCAAGGAGGGAATCGACTTGTAGTAAGTAAATTTATCTCCTCGGTCAAAGGCTTCTGTGCTTGGAGAGAGAACCTCATAAATCAAGACGGGATTGAGAAGCAGGTGATTGTTATTGAATTCTTCGATCTCGGCTTTGCCACATACAACGCTGCCGTCAGCATAGTGATATGGAGGGGCAGCAGGAACCTTGATTTGCATACCGGAAGGGTATGCCCGACAGCCTTTGCCAGCAAGTTGCGCAGCAAGAAGATCGTGGATATTTGTTGTTATCAATTCATGCGCCTGTGTGCCTCCGCTCATCACATAGACTTCGCCGTTCCAATACTCATACCTTGTCTCCGAATTGCGTTCCAGTTCCAGATATTCTTCCAGTGTGTAGCAGTGTTTTGGCTGAGTTGACATAGCGATGATCCTCTTTATATTACTCGGAGACATTTTAGAGGCTGAGGTAGAAAGGCGTCAATGTAAAGGCAGAGGACAGATCGAGGAGAAGAAAACCAGGATAAAGCAACAATCGAGTACCCAACCAAGACTCCGGTTTAATCGGTCAAGAAGCGATTGATCTGATAGGTTGATTTTGAGGACAATCCGGGCAAGCAAGAGACCGGGGGAAGCCATTATGACTACCGAGATCTATCGCAGTCTATAGTGTTTAAGAAGAAATAGTTTCTCAGTTCCGGCGCTGCAGCGCCCTTAAAACGATTCAAAAATAAACTTGTTTCGAGGGCACTACCGCATTCCTTATCACCGGCGGCGACGGCGCCTTTAAAACGATTCGAAAATAAACTTGTTTTGAGGGCGCTTGGCGCCCGAACCAGCCACTATCTTTTTCTTAACCTCTATAGCGTTAATGACCTTATCTTATGGACGCCTAGGTATTAGCCCGGTAGTAGGAGCATTCTTGGCAGGAGCAAGCGCAGTATGATTTAATCATCAAGACAATCTTCATACACTATTGCCGAAGGAGAGTTGATGGCGCATAAGAGCAGATTCTTGCAGGGGAAAAGGATCGATCCTGAGCCGATCACCCGATCCACCTCTATTGTCGAGCTTGTTGAGAACAATTTTCTCGCTTACAATGCGGCGCGGCTGCGCGAGGCTTGCCAGCTCTTCACCCAGAAGATGCTTGAAGAAGACGTTACCGTAGGAGTCACTCTCACCGGCGCGCTGACCCCTGCCGGTCTCGGCATATCTGCGCTGATACCTCTCATCGAAAACGGCTTTATAGACTGGATCGTCAGCACCGGGGCCAATCTCTATCACGATACTCACTTCGGCATCGGTCTAGAGATGCATCGAGGCAATCCTCAGATCAGTGATATCGTTTTGCGCGAAGAGGGAGTGGTCAGGATTTACGACATATTCTTTGACTATAGCGTGCTGCTTTCAACCGACGCTTTCTTCCGCCAGGTGATCTCCGCGCCTGAGTTTCAACGCGAGATGAGCACCGCCGAGTTTCATTACCTCTGCGGCAAGTATGTGCGGGCGCGCGAGAAACATCTTGGACTGGAGAGAAGGTCGCTCCTTTCGACCGCTTATGAATATGGGGTCCCCATCTACACTTCGTCTCCTGGCGATAGCTCCATAGGTATGAACATAGCCGCTAAAGCGCTGCAAGGCAGCAAGCTCAAGATAGATGTCTCGCTGGATGTCAACGAGACGGCGGCAATAGTGTTGGGGGCCAAACGCTCAGGCGGCAAGAGCGCTGTGTTTATACTGGGCGGCGGCTCGCCAAAGAATTTCATCCTTCAAACTGAGCCGCAGATTCAAGAGGTGCTGGGGATCGAAGAGAAAGGGCACGATTACTTCTTGCAGGTGACCGACGCCAGACCGGATACTGGTGGTTTATCCGGCGCCACTCCATCCGAAGCGGTCAGTTGGGGGAAAGTAGATCCTGATAAATTGCCAGATTCCGTTGTCTGTTACCTCGATTCGACTGTGGCCCTGCCTATTATCACCGCCTATGCGCTCCGAAAGCACGCGCCGCGCCAGCCGAAAAGACTATATAACAGGCGCGAAGAGCTACTAGATAATCTCAAACGAGAGTACGAACAATCCGATCGGAAATGAATGCTTCAACCACTTACCCGGAATGGCGCTGAGCCTGTAACCATTCTCTCTGCCTCTTCCCTGACGGGTAGTCTAAAAAAGACTCGACTGTTTGCACCAGACGCTTGATTCCAACCGGTTTTGCCAAATAGGCGCTTGCTCCCAATTGCTCGCATCTCCTCTGCACAGAAGAATCCATATTGGCAGTGATGACAATTACCGGAATGTCTTTATTCATTTGACGGATTCGGCGCAGCACCTCAAGCCCATCCATGCCGGGAAGGAATAGATCCAGCAGCACCAGATCAAAGCGATCTATGCCCAGTTCAGCAAATCCATCTGCCGCGCTCATAGCCAGGCTCAATTTGTAATCGTCCTTTTCCAGGAGCGCTCGATACATCTCTAACAGATCAGGGTTGTCTTCGATAATAAGGATTCGATATTTATCGGACATCTTGCTCTGTTGTCTTGAAGGAGGTTGTTTTCACGCCAGGGGAGTAATCCAAGTATACTAGCGGCGAGCATTTTCTACAAGGCGATCATAACGGATGGCAAATTTTCGCCGATATTTACAGTAAATTTAAGCGTCAGATTATGTATCCTTTGACTATTGAACGGAAACAAGATCGAGTAGCTATGATAGATGAGCGTAGAAGATTCAAACGGGTGAAGGCTTTACTGACAGGGTCAATCTCTTTTATCTCAGGTTCCACTAAGCCGCTTGCTCTTTCGGTCACTTGCCTGGATTTGAGCCCGGAGGGGGCGCTGATCTCTCTGAACTATCCACTGACAGAAGGGACGATGCTTAGCTTGAGTCTGGTAATGCCCGATGGGCTGCTGAGCGTCAAAGCCGAAGTAATGCGATGCGAGCCATCGCGCAGCGGAAGCAAGCAATGGGCGGGATTGAGATTCATCACAATAACCGAATCAGATCGGCGCAGAATCATGCGATATGTCTTTGAGGAAGATGCCAGACTCGCTATCTGAACTCAAATAAAGACCACGCTCTGATAATTGGGGATGTCAAACCGCGAGCGGCAGCGTGGGTTTTTGCAGATTACTACATCATCAACACGAACCATGTAATCGCGCATCTTGGCGAATCTAGCCCGGTCGCGCTCGTCCGCTTGCGGCGGCAAGAACTTCTTCTTGGTGCGACGTATCCACCGCACTTCATACTCAGCCGATTGTCGGCACTTAGGGCAGCTATAATTGGCTATTTTGATCTCTTGCTTCTCGTTAAAAAAGTCACGCTCGTTCATAAGGATTAATCTATCAGGATCAAGCGCATAATGCCAGAGGAAGAGCATTGATGCTGTGATTACAATCCTCGCTGTTATACAGGCACCTAACGCTTAAACTGGGCCTCGGCTCCAGCGGGTTGGTTAGCTGCTTCCCATCTGCCGGATTCCATTTACGCTCTGGTTGCCGCTCAATGCCCACAGAAATTTGCGCCAGGCGAATGACCAGGCGCAATGCCTCATTCACCACTTCTTCGGTGGGAGATGCCTGAGCCACATCTGGCGGCCAACACCACCACACTAGTGCCGGCCGCGTGGCGGTCCGCATATTTCGCATTGAAGCATTCCCCTTCATTCATACCGGAGCGCCACTATTGGATCTATCTTCGTTGCTCTGCGAGCTGGAATATAACCGGCCAGCAGCACCACTCCTATCAGCAAAAAGGAGATAACCGCGAATGTGGTGGGGTCGGGGGCGCTCACTTCAAAAAGAAAACTCGACATCAAGCGAGTTAAAGCCAGCGCCGCAGCTAAACCGATGATAGCAACGCCAATCAATGCCAGTTGCATGCCCTGCCCTACTACCAGCTTGAGCGCATCGCCAGCTTGGGCCCCCAACGCCATGCGAATGCCAATCTCCTGAGTGCGCCGGCTCACCTGATAGCTCAACACTCCGTAAATTCCCACTGCTGTCAGAATGAGAGCCAGGCAGGCAAAACCTCCCATCAGCAGCAGAATGAACTGCCGCGAAGCAATTGAGGAGCTGATTACTTCAGTCATAGGCCGAATCCTCGCAATAGGCATCTGTGGATCTACTTCTTTGACTATATTTCGCAATGATGCGCTGAGGTCTGCTGGCCCTGCCGTGCGCACTATCCAGGATGTGAGAAACCACCGATTCATTGCGGCAGACAATGAATCGGGGACCTGGGCCATCGGCATATAAACTGTCGGCGCGACTGCCTGATCAAGCCCCATCTCTTTGATGTCTCGCGCCACACCGACAATTTGATATCTCTTCTCTCCAAGCCTGACTTGATCTCCCAGAGGCTCACGGTCGGCCCAGTACGCCCGCGCGAGATTCTCATTGATTATCACAACCAGGATGGAGCCCTGCCGTTCAGCATCAGTAAAGGATCGCCCGCGCAGCACCGGGATTCCCATTGTCCGAAAATACTCTGGGCTGATTGTGCGGCACTCAACCGATCTTCCCGTTGGCTCGGCGCGCCCTTCCAGAGTTATAAAGAAATTAAGTCCGCGTTCCAGCGGCAGACTGGGGACAGTGGCGGCTGAGACTACTCCAGGCAAAGTTGAGATGCGCTCCAACACCTGTTGCTGAAAGTTCCACGCTTGCGCAGTGGTTCGATACTTCTCTGAGTTCAACGACATCTGCATCGTAATAAGGTTATCCAGACTGAAGCCTATATCGACTGCGCGCAGATTGAGGAATGTTTTGACAAGGAGGCCGGTTCCTGCGAGCAAAACGAGCGCCAGCGCAAATTCGCTCACGACCAGCAGGCTTCGCATCAACGAATCAAGCTTGCCTGTGCTGTGTCTCCCCGACGATGCTTTGAGCGATTCACTGACATTGAGCCGAGTCGCTTGCAAGGCGGGCGCCGTCCCGAACAGCAGGCTGGTCATAACAGACGCGCACACGGCGAAAGCGGCTGCTCGATAATCTACGCCGATCTCTCCCAGTCGCGGCAGCTCTTGAGGGCTCAGCGCAAGCAACACAGGCACGCTCCACTTTGCGACAAGCAATCCGGCAATGCCGCCAGGAAGCGCAAGCAGCAAGCTTTCAGTCAACAATTGACCAACCAATCGCCATCGATCTGCGCCCAGAGCGATGCGAGTCGCCATCTCTCCGCTGCGCGCGGCCAGCAGCGCCAGCAACAGATTCGCCACATTCGCGCAAGCAATCAACAGGACGAACGCTACTGCTCCAAATAGCAGCCACAGCGTCTTGCCCACATCGCCAACTATGTGCCGGTGATAGGGGACCAGTCGGATGCCTCTCTCGCTGGAGCTAATGTGATTGGGGAATTCACTGCGCAGTTGCGGCAGAATGTTATCCATCTCAGCCTGAGCTTGCTGCAAGCTAACTTTAGGTTTGAGCCGCGCAATCATTCTGATGTTGTGCCCCTGATCTCGCGGATCGGCTTTCAACTGCAAAGGTGCCAGGACATCGACTGTGGTCTCGAATTGGAATCCCGGCGGCAAGACTCCAACTACGATGCTGCTTTGATCGTTCAACCGAATTGGCTTGCCTATGATTGTCGGGTCCGCGCCAAAGTATCTGCGCCATAATCCATCGCTGATGATGACTACCTGGGGGCCACTGGGGCAATCTTCTTCCGGTGAAAAGCTGCGCCCCATCGCTAGGTTTACTCCCAGCACGCGCAAGAAACTTTCTGAAACTCGCATCCCGCGCACGCGCTGCGGCTCAGCTCCGCCTGCCAGGTTAAAGCCGGCGCCGGTGAAAGCATGGGCAGCCGCATCCTCAAAAGAACGGCTACGCTTCTTCCAGTAGACGAACTGCAAAGCAGTTGCTCCAGGGATCTCGCCTCTGGCCCATTGCCAGTAGCACTGAACCAGCCGTTCAGGCTCCCGATAAGGCAATGGCTTATACAGGATGCTGTTGATGATGCTGAAGATCGCAGTGTTAGCGCCGATGCCTGATGCGAGCGAGAGCGCCGCAACTGCTGTGAAACCGGGGTTCCTGATTAACATCCGAATTCCGTAGCGAAGGTCTTGCAGTAGCGTTTCCATCAGGCTGCCTCCACTTTCCCTTCTACAATCCGCCCGTCGAAGAGCTGAATGGTGCTACGCGCTGGTGAGCAAATCGCGGATCGTGAGTGACCATGCAGATGGTGGCCCCACTTTGATGAAGCTCATGCTAGCAAGTAAGCGGGCAAGGAAACCAGTGCCCCCAGGCTTTTCATCATTTCAAGGTATCGCTCAAGCGACATGAAAGACTTCTCCTGGGAGCGCCTCTCATCCCTGCCTGCTCAGCCTTGCACTACCTGGCAAGTAAGCGGGCAAGGAGACTAGACCCCCAGGCTTTTCACTGTTCCCGTGTGTCGCTCAGGCGACTGAAAGACTCCCCAGAAAATACTCTGGGAGCACCAGTCTCCTTGCCTGTTCATGTTGTGCTATATCGCAAACAAGCAGGCAAGGATGAGAGGCGCTCCCAGGCGACTGGTCCAGTCAGTTGCCCTCTGTATGGTAACGGACAACTAACATAAAGAACTGATAACCCCATGCCCAATCAGACAGTCTAACGATTAATTAATTGGTTGCAACTATTTTAGGATCTCTTCGAGAAATTTTATTGCTTCTGGATCATTGCTCTGACCGAGTCAGTAGATTGCGTCTTTTGCGGATATTGCGCGATGTGGCAGTGCGAGCTACCTGGCTTAGAAACTCAGTCGCTCGTGGGCTCCCATGTTGCGAGATGGCAAATACAGCCCCAAACTACTGCTTATTTCAACAGCAGCGCGTCCAGGCAGGCGGGCGCTTCGATCTACACAAAGCAATGAGAGACGCTCACAGCTACGGTCGCTTCGCTGCGCAGCGAGTTTTCGACTATAGTCGTTAAGAAAGAAAAAGGTTGTGGTAGGTTCCGCTTTTGCTGGCGCTCCCGCGCCTGAACTCGCCGGCATCTTTTCTCGACGTCGGTGATTTCATTTTAGCTTGCATGCGTTATAGAATTTGTCCACATGGGAAAAGCGGATTCAAATCGGGAATCATCGTTTTCCTCACTGGCAGAGCAGTGGGACAGATTCTTCGAGCGCCTCGATTACTACAATGCTCGTCTGATAGCTGAACTGGAAAGCTGCTGGCGAGACCAGCAAGCTATTATCAAAGGACAGCTTCACCGGCTCGATGTAATATTGCCGGGAAGTTTAACCCAGCCGGACCTTCACACTTTCAGAACCGCGCGCGATGAAGCGGGGCAGAAACTTCTCATTGAGCCGATCTCGCAATGGGAGCGCAAGCGGCCTTACAAGCGGGCTTTGATGTCAATAGAGAATTATGATCGGAGCCTGGAAGAGCTGGCCAGGGCCCTTCCTGAAGTTGTATCCATCAGTGGGCCCCAGGCAGTTGACCTGCTGGGCAAGTGGGGTGCTACGGGCCGGCGGCGGTTAGCATTATTCCGGCGCAAGGAGAGTCTGCTGCCGCTGAGGGCCATTGTCATTGATGAACTTCAAAGACTCTCTCTGCTGCGACTGAAGATCGAAGGCCGATATCTTCTGGCTCTGGCTCTGGCCGTTCGCCAGTTGAGCAAGCCCTGGGAGATGGTCCGCGCGGCAGTGGACGCTTCGGTTCAGGGCCGGCCGCTGCCCGGCGGCCAGCTAGAAGCGCAGCGAGAAGAGTTGAGCTGCTCTACCGAGCTGCTCGCCAATCAGATTGAGACCGCTATTGCGGAATGGGAACAATGGAATAGCGAGATGAAAGGCAGACTCGCTGAGCGCGTCCTGGCAAAAATAGCCTGGCGGCGACAGAGAAGGGCCCCCGGCGCCAATGACAAACGCGCCGATCACCTCACTCACCGAGTCGAACAAATGCGGGCAGTGGAAGCGGATGTTCGCTTGGAACTGGCATTGGAGAACAGCGAAGATCGAATCCTGAAGGCATTTCACCATGGGCTGGAGAGCTTGATCCTGGAACAATCCAATCTCCTGGCCGAACTCGATAGTGTGATCGATTGGCTGCGCAAGCGAGCCGGGCAGAATGGTCAAGGAGATTTCCCTCCGCCGAAAGCGGACATAGCCCCGGCATCGAGTCGCCTCTCAGAACTTGATGCTCTGTTTAAAGCCGAGCTGGGGCCTCTTCCTCAACCTTGCGAGACGCTGATCAAGCTTTGCGCTCTGCCCCGGCGGCGAAGGAAGTGGCAGAAGCTTTATCCCAGGGAGATCGTCTACCAGGCGTTCGCGCGAACCGGGCGTCCGCAGATTGCGCTGGCGCTTGAGCAGGTCGAGGGTGAGCACCGCAAAATAGTTCAGGAGATTGAGCGCGCTCGCCAGGTAGTCGCATTTGGATTGGAGATGGTCAGCTCCGAGCAGGATCCCCATCCGGAGCTGGCGCGAGAGGCGATAGAGAATGCTCTGTCTTCGCTGGAATTTTATCGCAGCCAGTCACTTGATTGGAGCGCCTCAGCCGATGCCCGAATGGCGAAGGCGCTGGCAGATGTCTTTGTGGAAAGCAGACTGATTCTGCGCCGGCACTGGCTGGGGGTGCTGGCTTACCTGGCCGAGCAGGGGCTGCGCCGGACAATTGCGCTGATTGGTCAGGCGGCTGCTTCGGCATTGGGCAAAGCATTGCGCAGCTTGATCAAGACAGTAGAGAAGCTGGCAACTAGATTCCTCGTCTATATAGGGTGGATGCGGCCGCCGGTTATCGGCAAGCTGGAGGTAGTTAACCGGCCATTCTTGCCTCAAGAGTTCACCATCGACCTCACAGCCAAAGATATGCCTGCGCTCTATCGTCACCTGTTTCGCTTTGAGCCGATCCAGGACCCCAGGTTCCTGGTAGGGCGCGAGCGCGAGATGACAGCAATAGCCGAAGCGCGAGCATTGTGGGAGGCCAGTCGGTCGGTCGCCATCCTCATAGTGGGAGAGAGAGGGAGCGGAAAGACCAGTTTGATCAACTGCGCTTTGAAGCGATCTCTTGAGGGGCTGGAAGTCATTCGCAGCGAGTTCAGCAACCGGCTGGTCACCGAGTCTCAGTTGCGCTGCTTTCTAGCCGAGTTAATAGGGGTAGATGATCCGGCGCGGTTAGAATCTTTTCTGTCAGAGCGGCGGCGCATCATTATCCTTGAAGAGCTGGAGCGCACATTCCTGCGCCAGGTTGGGTACTATCGGGCTATTCGGGCGTTACAGCGATTGATTGCGGCCACCGGTTCATCCACACTGTGGATTCTATCGGTCAATCAAGTTGCCTTTCGCTTCCTCAATGCGGGGGTTAATCTGAGCCAGTTCTTCTCTCACCGTATCAATGCCGGCACGGCCAGTCGTGATGACCTGCGCAATGCCATACTGTTGCGACATAATCTATCGGGCCTGCGCCTTCACTTCTCGCCTCCGCCATCGCAGGGGGGCCCCGCCAACCAACTGAAGCGTCTGATACAGGGGCAGGCCGATCCGGAGGCGATCTTTTTTGACGCTCTGGCGCAAGAATCGGCCGGAGTATATCGAACTGCTTTCGATATATGGCTGGGGTACATCGAAGCGTTTCAAGCCGGGGTGCTCTATATGAAACCGCTGGCAACGCCAAACCTATCTCCGGTAATAGATGATCTTGATCTTTCAGACCTGTTCACGCTGGTGGCGATTCTACAGCATGGCAGCCTCACTGCTGAGGAACATGGGATGGTTTTTCAGAGGAGCGTAGCAGCCAGTCGGTCGCAAATAGATGAGCTTCTGGCCCGCGAGATCATTGAAAGCGATCCGGGCCGACCTGGCTACCGGGTGCGTCCGCAGGCAATGCGTGTGGTTAAAGAAGCGCTCTATCGGCGCAATCTGTTATGAGCGAGTGGCAGCCTCGCGCTAACGTTTCACATCGGCCACGGAGGTGCGCATGAAGACGGCTTTTCTATATCTATTTTCTCCGGCATTTCAGCTCGGGTTGGAAGACCCGGTCAGTATCCTAGCAGAGGTTTCGGCCAGAAAGGTGATGTACGCTCTCCTGGCGCTGGCGATCACCTATTTGCTGGTCCGGTTTACTGACGCTTCGCTGGAGGCGCTGGGTCGGCGGGCGCCGCGTTCTCGATTCTTTTTCAAGATGCTATCTCCGCTGATTCGATTCAGCCTGTGGCTGGGGGGCGCTATGATGGTTCTGGTTTACATCTTTGCGCCCACAAGAGAGACTATGTTTGCGGTGCTGGCTTCGATAGGAATTGCCCTGGGATTAGGGGCCCAGGATCTGGTCAAGAACATCATTGGCGGGCTGGTCATCCTGACCGATCGCCCTTATCAACTGGGGGACCGGGTCAAGATCGGAGATGCCTATGGCGAGATCGATCACATCGGGTTGCGCAGCACTAAACTGACCACTCCTGATGACACTCGTGTGACTATTCCTAACAGTGAAATCTTGAGCGGCATGGCCTGGAACGCCAATTCAGGCGCGCTTGATTGTCAGGTCGTTACCGAATTGTTTCTGCCGCCCGATGTCGATGCAGTAGAAGCGATGGAGATTGGTTATGAGGCAGCCTATAGCTCGCCCTACATCTTGCTATCCAAGCCGGTGGTTGTTCGAGTGCAGGATCGGTTTCAAGAGGCCCCCCATTTGCTCATCAGGGTGAAAGCTTACGTCTATGACCATCGCTTCGAGCCTGCTCTGCAAAGCGATGTTACTGTGCGCGCCAAAGCGGAATTCCTCAAGCGCGGCATGTTGAGCTGGAACCGCGACAATCAAGCGCCCCCTATAGATGCCCTCAGAGCGCGGGCTCACGGAGAAGCAGTCGATAGTGTTGATCGGCAGAGATAGGCTGTCCCAGGCATCTATACGTTCGACGTTCTACGTTCGACGTTTTATTTCCAACGTCGAACGTAGAACGTCGAACGGACGTGGGCAAAGATTAAGGGCCGAGCAGTTGCTTTCCTTTTTCCTTTTATCTAATGTAATGTACTCATCTGCGGCAACTTTTGGAGGGTGGCTATGAAGGCAATGGTTTTGAGAAATGCCCGACCGGTTGATGAGAACCCGTTACAGGCGGCTGAAATCCCTGTTCCTGAGCCTGGAAGCGAAGAGGTCCAGATTCGCATCTCTATCTGTGGGCTCTGTCATACCGATCTCCACACAGTCGAAGGCGAGATTCCGCTTCCCAAACTCCCGGTAATACCGGGCCACCAGATAGTAGGCGTGGTTGAAAGCGCAGGCAAAAATGTCACGAGATTCAAAGAAGGCGATAGAGTTGGCGTGCCCTGGCTCAATTCCACCTGTAGAGAGTGCTTCTTCTGCAAGCGAGGGAATGAGAATCTGTGCGAATCTGCTCGATTCACCGGCTATCACGTAGACGGCGGCTATGCTCAGTATACGGTTGTATCTCAAGACTTCGCCTATCATCTGCCTGCCGGCTTTTCCGACGTAGAAGCGGCGCCGCTGTTGTGCGCCGGGGTCATTGGCTTTCGCGCGCTGCGGCTCAGCCGGATAGCTGAGGGAGAGCGGCTGGGACTCTACGGCTTCGGAGCTTCGGCGCATATCTGCATTCAGATCGCCCGCCGCTGGGGATGCGAAGTCTATGTATTTACTCGAAGCCAGGAGCACAGAGAGCTTGCGCAAAAGCTGGGAGCCGCGTGGACAGGCAGCGCGCAAGACGCTCCTCCGGGCAAACTCGACAGCGCGATCATATTTGCCCCTGCGGGGCCCCTTGTTCTTGATGCTCTGCGGGCGTTGCGAAAAGGGGGCACAGTGGCTCTGGCCGGGATCTATATGAGCCCTATTCCTGAGATGGACTATTCGCTCATCTACGGTGAGAGAGTGTTGCGCAGCATCGCTAACAGCACAAGAGAAGATGCTGAAGGGCTGCTGCGAGTAGCGGCTGAGATACCGGTTCGCACAGAGGTTGAGCTGTTCCCCCTGGAGCAGGCTAATAAGGCGCTCCAATTGCTCAAGCAGAGTAAGATTCGAGGCGCAGGGGCACTGGAAATTCCGGCCGTTTGAAAGTAAAATGCGGGTCTATTGAGGCGCGAATGATTAAAATCCAAAGACAGCAGACAAGACTATCCTGCTTATGACATCAATCTACTTCTGGACCATTTTGATTTATATGGTGGCTTTAATTGGCATCGGCTCTATTCGCAGTCGCGGCGTTCAGACACAGGAAGACTTCTCAGTGGCAGGGCGCAAGCTCAGCACCTTTGTGCTGTTCGGAACTATGCTCGCCACCTGGATCGGCACCGGCAGCATCTTTGGCAATGCGGAGAAGACCTACAGCGTAGGGATTGCCGCAATTATAATACCTGTCTCTGGATTGCTTGGGATCATAGTTCTCTACATCCTTGCCGGCCGCGTGCGACGGCTTGAGCTGATAACGGTGCAAGATATTCTGGAAACGCGCTACAACTCGGCGGCTCGCGTGCTGGGCGTGATCACTCTGGTCATGGCTTACACCACCATCGTCTCATATCAGTATCGCGCTGCCGGAGCGGTATTGAATTTAGCTGCGCCCGACATCTCTCTGTTTGGCCTCAGCCCGATTAATACGGCGATTATACTCGTCACTATTTTTATAATAATCTATACCGCTTTAGCCGGAATGTTCTCCGTCGCCTACACCGATGTAGCGATGGGCGTGACGATGATCATCGGCATTGTAGTTACACTCCCGGTATTGTGGTTTAAGGCAGGGGGCCTCGAAGGGATGCAGGCGAAATTGCCTGCGGGCCACTTTGATCTTTTCGGGCCAATAGGTCCGGTTGAAGCTCTGGGGATACTCTTGCCCCCGTTTCTGCTGCTGCTCGGCGATGCCAACATGTATCAACGATTCTTCTCGGCGCGCACCGAAGGGGTGGCGCGCAAGGCGGTGGCCTGGATGCTGCTGGGCGTGGGCTTCATGGAATTCTCGATCATTGTGACCGCCTGGGTTGCAAGCTCGCTTGAGCCGGGGTTGAAGATCCCCGGCCGCGTTATCGCTTATGCCGCCCGCGATCACTTGCCGGTTGCCCTTGGCGCAGTGATGTTGACGACGATCATGGCGATTGTCATCTCTACTGCTATAAGCTATCTGCTTGTGCCTGCCACTTCGCTGATGCGGGATATTTATCAGAGATTTATCAATCCAAAGGCGAGCGAGCGCAAGATTGTCGTGCTCTCGCGGCTGCTTGTTATTTTGCTTGGCATAATTGCATTTGGCGTCTCTCAGCTCTCTGATAAGTTTTTCAAAGTGGCGCTTTATGCATATACTCTTTACGGCGCCGGGATAACTCCCGCGCTTATGGCAGCATTCTTCTGGCGAAGGGCGACAACAGCGGGCGCTGTAAGTTCGATTAGCATAGGAACCGGTTTGGCGCTGATCTGGCAACTGTTTGATCTTGGCGCGAGGGCCCCCAAAGCGTTAGGTCTCAGCGTTGAAATCGACGCTGCTATTCCGGCTGTCCTGGCGTCGGTTCTGACTCTGATACTGGTCTCTCTGGCCACCGCTCCGCCTGGCCGGGAGAAGCTAGCGCCTTTTTTTGGCGAGGCAGTCTGAAATATCTTCTTGTAGTTAGCGAGCATGCAAGCTATACTATCGGGAGTGATGGCGATCCCGTAGCTCTAGGGATTGGCCGACATAGATTGTGATGATGGCTATAGAGAGCAATTTTGGGTCGCTCTGCGGCAGCAGATTGTGGAGAGCGCTTACCTCCAGGCGACTCGGTTGGAAGCACGAGGAGTCCCACCCCTCAAGGCTGCGAGGAAAACCAGGCCGAATAAAAACTCGCAGACTTCCATGCAATCTGCTGCCGCAGGGTGACCCTGCTTCTTTTCTTTATCAGAAGCTCTGCCTGCCAGATCTCGATTGCAGATTCAGGAAGTGATTGCCTGGTCTTTCCAATGGTTCAATTCAACATCTGCCGGTTGCAATCTTTCGCAATTAAGGATAGCTAGATGAGTTTAACCGAAGAGGCTTTGAACAAGTTATTTGCTGAGACAGTTCAGCGCATCACCAAGTGTAGCACGCCTCCTCCGATCAAGGTCTCCTTTTATCCTTATGCTGGATTAAACAGCTATATACGCATGCGCAATGGGCATATTGATGTGCGCCTCTGCGATATATTGCGCGACGCTCCGAGAGAGTTCCATTCCGCTCTGTCAAACATTCTGGTTGCCAAACTCTTTCGCCGAAAGGTCCGCCAGAAGTGGGAGCGAGTCTACAAAGAATACACCACCAGCCCGGCCATTTTGCAGGCAGTAGACAGGGCGCGTCAGCGTGGGCGCAAGATGCTTACCGGCGCCAGAGGGCGAGTCTACGATCTGGAAGCTATCTTTGCTTCTCTCAATGAGCGTTATTTCGACGGCAAGCTGGAAAGACCGCAACTCTCCTGGAGCCAGCGCCGCACCAGGCGCATCCTGGGCCATCATGATCATGTCCATAAGACTATTGTCATTAGCAAAACGCTGGATGATAAACGAGTGCCCCAGTTTTTGCTCGAATACGTCCTCTATCACGAGATGCTGCACGTCAAACATCGCCCGCGACTTGTTAACGGACGTATGTATTATCACACGGCTGAATTTCAATCAGAGGAGCGGCAGTTTGCTCATTATGAAGAAGCAAAGAGGTGGATGGAAGATTTCAATCGCAATCGCAGAGAGGCCGCTATTAAATCTCGCTGTTGCTAAATCGAGACAATCGGTATTGGTATCTCGCTTCTGCCGTTCACTGTTTTCTGCCTTCTGAATGCATTGGCGGGTTCAGGAAGATATTATCGACCAATCTTGTTGCGCCAATGAAGGCAGCTACCATAGCTATAACTGTGCTGCTTCCTATTTCATCAACCGGCTCCAAAGTGTCAGGATCGACCACAGCCGTATAATCTATCTGCGCCAGGGGCTCAGACTGAATAACCTCTCTTATAGCCTCAATAATTCGGGCAGTATTGCGCTCGCCGCTTTCGACCATCGCTGCTGCCTTCATAAGAGATCGGTAGATGACCGTAGCTGCCCGCCGTTCTTCTGGGTTCAAGTAAACATTGCGTGATGATGCCACTAATCCATCCGGTTCGCGCACGGCGGGGCAGACAACAACTTCAGCGTCCATGTGCAAGTCTCGCACAAGCTGGCGGATTATCACGCTATGTTGATAATCTCTCTGGCTGAGGAAGACAAAATCCGGCCTGACGACATTAAAAAAGATCGTCATAACCGTCGCCACACCGCGCAGATGCCCCGGACGACTCCGTCCACAGAACACATCGCCTAGACCTTCAACATTGACATAGGTGGAAAATCCAGGCGGGTAGATGTCCTCATTGGTCGGCGCATAGATATAGTCCACACCCATTGTCGAGACATAATCGGCATCTCTGGGCAAATCTCGCGGATAACGTTCAAAGTCTTCGTTGGGACCAAACTGGGTGGGATTGACGAAGATCGATAGCACCACTGCATCAGCTATCTTGCCTGCCTGTTGAATCAAGCTCAAGTGGCCCTCATGCAGCGCCCCCATAGTCGGAACAAATCCAATCTTTTTCCTTTCAGCGCGCAGCCTGTTCATAACAGACTTCATTCGAGAGCTTCGTTTGACTATCTCCATATTTCAGCCTCACCCGGCAGTTTACTCTAGCAATAAGCAGTGATCAAGAGCAGGAGTGACCGTACTTCTGTACTTGCGCGTTGTCTGTCAATTCTTCAAGCAGTTGCCTGAAGCTTTTTCCCAACCCGGGATGAACTCCGTCAGGCACTAGCTCGCATAGCGGCTCAAGAACAAATCGCCTCAGATGAAGGCGCGGGTGAGGGATGATTAAAGCCGATTCCCCCTGGGTCTCTATTATTAAATTTTCATAAAGTAAAATATCAATATCAATAATGCGCGGTCCTTTGGCAATAAGGCGCTGCCGGCCCATCTCAGACTCTATCTTTAGGCACTGGCGAAGAAGAGCTTGAGGAGCAAGTTTCGTGCTTACTCTTAAAACCTGGTTCAGAAACCACGGCTGGTCTCGATAATCGACCGGCTCAGTCTCGTAAATAGAAGAACTTGCAAGGATATCAAGCTCTGCTTCAGCAAGCCTTCTATTCGCTTCTTCCAGTCTTCTTTCTCTATCGCCCAGATTGGCTCCGAGAGATAGATAGACAGTACTCTCGCCTTGAGCATCATTCATCATTTTACTTTATAAAATAACAATATCATTGCGCGGTCGCTGTGGTATCTTCCGTTCAATTGGCTCAATCGCTTTTGCAACAGGCGGTGGTTCAGCAGGGCGGCAGCTTGGGCATTGTTGTTTTCGCTGCTTTGCTGACCTGGATTTAGCTGCCTGTTTGTTTGACAGTTCCGAAAGCTCTGCTGCGACCTGCTCAATGGCATCCAGAACCGGTTTCAGCTTCAGCCCGGCATCGGTTAAGTGGTACTCGACGCGGGGCGGAGCTTCCCTGTAGGCTAATTTAGCGATCAGACCAAACCGTTCAAGCTCTTTCAACCGATCGGATAGAGTCTTAGAACTGAGATTCAAATGTTCCAATAACTCTGTGGTGCGCTTCGGCCCGGCCATTAACTGGTGCAGAATCAGCACAGCGCCGTGATTGCCTATCATATTAACAACGAAATCGATCTTACAAAAAGCAAGCGATTTTGCCATTTGCTCCTCCTATCTGGGGAGTATAAGACTGCTTTATATCTTTACAAAGTAAAATCCACAAGACTTGCGCGAGTAAATTTGGAGTGCGCTGACTTGTCAGCGCTTTGGCTAACAGTCGCTCTGGGGGCTGACCGGCCAAACGGCATCTATTAAACCCTTGTGCGCTGACTTGTCAGCGCTTTGGCTAACAGTCGCTCAACACCGCTTTTCTTACCAAAACAACGCGGCGCCCGTGCGGTCACACTCTACAGATTACAATAGGCGTCTCCGGACCAGGTCCAGTGCGGCCTGAGAAGCATAGTGGCGTATCATCTGGCGGTCTCCGGGAAGGATCAGAGGTTTGTGCTCTACGTGAACATCATCGCACAAAGCTATATAGACCAATCCCACAGGCTTCTCCTCTGTGCCTCCGGTAGGCCCGGCAATTCCAGTAACTCCAATGCCAATCGTTGCCAGAGCGCGCTGTTTTATTCCTGAAGCCATTGCTTCGGCCACCTCTGCGCTCACAGCCCCGTGTTTGACAATCATCTCTTCAGGGACCCCCAGGATATCTACTTTTGATTGATTTGAGTAAGTGACTACTCCTTCGAGAAAATAGCGAGAGCTTCCCGGCACATCGGTCAAGCGTTTGGCTATGAGACCGCCGGTGCAACTTTCGGCCACTGCGATTGTATAGCCTTTGACTGATAGTTGAAGGCCGACCACCTCTTCCATTGTCTCGCCGCGCCGCGCAAACAGGTAATGGCCCAGCTTCTCTTCAAGCTTTATTTCAAGCTCATCGAGAAGCTCATTGGCCGTCTGTTCGTCTTTGCCTGAAGCTGTCAGGTGAACTTCGATCTCGCCCATGTTAAAAAGAATGGTTGTTGTCGGATTGCGGTACTGAGTATAAATAGGTGCGATCATATCATCGACTGCTGATTCGCCGAGCCCTGAGACCTTAAGCACTCGCTTGCAGATGTGCACCCCTTTGGATGAGCCGCTCAAGATAGGCATTACCGCATTATCGAACATTGGCTGCATCTCGCGCGGGGGCCCCGGCAGTATGAAGATAGTCTTTTCGCCTTCTCGGACGAAGATTCCAGGGGCAGTGCCATTGGGATTAGGCAATACTTCAGCGCCTTGCGGAATGAGCGCCTGCTTTTCGTTATTAGGCGTCATTCTGTAACCGCGCCGGGCAAATCGCTGGCGAATTGTTTCGAGCACTTGCTCATTGAGGATCAACGGTCTGCCGAGCACGCGGGAAAAGACTTTGCGCGTGATGTCGTCTTCGGTAGGCCCAAGCCCGCCGGTTGAGATAATCACATTGGAACGTTTGAGCGCGTCTCGCAACGTCTCTTCTAATCGCGCCTCATCATCGCCGACAATTGTTTTAAGCTTCACCTCGACGCCGATAGAATTTAGCCGCTCGGTGATCCACAGAGAGTTTGTGTCAACTCTATTGGGAGTAAGAAGCTCTGAGCCGATTGCGATAATCTCTGCGCTTAACATAGACTCCTCGAATGCGTAATACGTGATCCGTGATGCGCAATGCGTAATGCGTAAGATGCGATGATTGCATCAGTCTTGAATACCCGATCCGTGATGCGCAATGCGTAAAATGCGATGATCTTATCGATCTTGTAGGGTAATGGGTAAAACCTGGTGGTCGAACCTTACGCCTTACGCTTTACGCATTACTTCTAAAACAGCTGCGTGCGCCACAGGTCATGCAGATGGAGCAATCCTTCTAACTTTCCCTCCTCATCCACAATCAGGAGCGATGTAATATGGCGCTCTTCCATAATATTCAGCGCCTTTGTCGCCAGCTCATCACGAGCAATTGTAATTGGAGTTCGAGTCATTGCATCTGCCGCAGTGACCTTAAGCGCCTCGTCTTTGAGCCGCTGCATAAGGCGGCGCAAGTCCCCATCAGAGATTATACCGATGAGCTTGTTCTGGCCATCAACCACAGCGGTTGCGCCGAATCCTTTGCGCGACATCTCCACTATAGCTTCATACATAGGCGTGGTGGCGTAGACGCGCGGCAGTTCATCTCCTGTGTGCATCAGATCCTTGACGCGCAGCAGTTTCTTTCCCAGATGCCCGCCGGGATGACGCGCGGCAAAATCTTCTACTGTAAATCCCCGCGCATCGAGCAGCGCCATTGCCAGCGCATCGCCCATTGCCAGCGCAGCCGTTGTGCTTGCTGTCGGGGCCAATCCCAGCGGGCAGCCCTCTGTTTTAACGCTGACATCGATCACAATATCGCTGGCGCGCGCAAGAGTTGAATCAAGCGATCCGCACAGCGAGATTAGCTTCACGCCCAACCGCTTGATCAGAGGAAGCAAGCGGACGACCTCTTCTGTCTCGCCGCTGTTTGAGACGACCAGGACAATATCGCTGCTCACAAGCATCCCTAAGTCCCCATGAATAGCTTCCGTCGGATGAAGAAAGAAGGCTGGGGTACCTGTGCTGGAGAGCGTCGATGCGATCTTCTGGCAGATGTATCCGCTCTTGCCCACGCCGGTAGTCACGACACGCCCTTTGCAGCCGTGAAGCATCTCGACAGCGCGCGAGAATCCATCATTGAGCCGGTCTATCAGCGATTGTACCGCTTCGGCCTCTATTTCCAGTACGCGACGCGCGAGTTGAAGTGGCAGTAGCATAGATATTCTAAATGTGTATCTGTTTAGCGTCTTGGCGAAGTCTTTGGAGTGCGGCAACTTGTCGCCGCTTTGTTTTAAGATCGCATAAGAAAAGCAGCGAGCAGTGCGGCCCGCAAACCAAAGCGCTGACAAGTCAGCGCACTCCAAATATACCCTAAACACAT
>Ga0073934_10002981_pt1 | contig 32709 bp, 28 predicted proteins | sample LarsenN4metaG_FD_76834 | JGI IMG/M metagenome (GOLD analysis project Ga0073934, IMG submission 76834) | Hot spring sediment bacterial and archeal communities from British Columbia, Canada, to study Microbial Dark Matter (Phase II) - Larsen... ...
CGCCCGAACTAAAAAAGATTGGTTCGGGCGCCAAGCGCCCTCAAAACAATTCTAAGAAGAACCTCCGCCTGCAAATACTTCGGGCGCAACAACTTCCGCTCGCAGATACTTCCGCTCGTGCAATGCCCGCAAAACCGCCCGAACCTACCGCAATTTTTCTTAAGGTCTATAGGTGTTTTTTGGCGCTACTCCAGCGTCTCTTGGACGCCCTATTTTAAACCGCAATTTTTCTTAAGGTCTATAGGTGTTTTTTGGCTGAGCAGTTACAAATAGACTTGTTTTGAGGGCGCAAGAGCTTCGGGCGTCGGGCGCCCTCAAAACTGCCCGAAGTTCTGGCCCCAAAACCGCCCGAAGTATGTGCGCCCGAGCCTGCGGCAATCTTTTTCTTAAGGTCTATAGCAGAGATATTGAGCAATGTGACAGATGAGCAGAGTCAGGAGTAATCGACATTGCATTTTCTGCTGACGAGAGGGCTGCGCTATAATCAAGAGGATTTGATAGAGAGGTGAATGTCGATTCGCAGTAGCTTACTATCGACCTGAAGCTATAGAACCAATGCGAGTTCGCAATCGAATAATCAAGAAGGCGATTGATTTCATCGCTTATATTGCTCTGGTCTGTTTACTCAAGATCCTGGAAATTATCCCGCGACGCGCTGCCATCGGGATAGGCGAGACTATAGCTCAGATCTATTCCCGATTCGACGCCCATCACCGGCGAATAGCAAAGACCAACCTCAGCATTGCTTTCCCTCACCTATCAGAAAAGCGCAAGGAGCTTTTAATTCGCGCCGCCTATCGCAACTTTGGCCGGATGGTGATTGAGACGGCAAGGATCGGGAAGCTTAATTCGCGCAATATCTCGCAACTGGTTGAATACGATCCGGTGAACGGTCTGGAGAACTTCCTCGATGCGATGAAACAGGGCAAAGGCGTTATCTTCATGACGGGCCACTTCGGCGCCTGGGAGCTGGTCCATTACGCTCACGCGCTCTATGGCTACCCTCTGAGCTTCGTCGTCCGCAAAATAGATAATCCTTATGTAGATCGCCTTATGAGGCAGCGGCGACAATCTGCCGGCAGCCGCGTCATCGAGAAGCGCCAGGCGGTGAAAGAGCTGTTGAAAGAGCTGCGGCGAGGGGGGGTCGTTGGGATACTGGCGGATCAAAACGTGAGCGCCGGTGAAGGGGTCTTTGTCGATTTCTTTGGCAAGCCCGCGTGCACTTCAACGATCGTAGCTGTGCTGGCGCTGCGCACAGGGGCCCCGGTTATACCTGCCGTGATTGAATATGATCGCAGGCGAGACAAGCATCGCATGGTCTTTCTTCCCGCCGTGGAGCTGATCCGCACGGGCGACTACAGCAAAGATGTGGAGCTGAACACCGCGCAGTTTAATAAGATTTTCGAGGGCTTCATTCGCCGCTCGCCTCACCTGTGGCTATGGATGCACAGGCGCTGGAAGACTCGCCCTGAAGGCGAGCTTGCGCCGGCAGTTTACGCCGGGTGAATTGATACACTCAGGCTCAGAAAGAGTACAGCAACCTGTCAGGTTGCTGACCAGCGGTTTACCTCAGGTGAATTGACACACTCAGGCGCGGCTTATAGAATCTCAATCAATGGCAACAATTCAACGCAGAAAATCGCTGCCTGTCAGAGTTGGTGGAGTAGTCGTTGGCGGCAATGCGCCTGTGGTTGTGCAGTCGATGACCAACACCGACACGGCAGATGTGTCGGCAACCGTTGATCAAACACTCGCGCTTGCTCGCGCTGGCTCTGAGCTTGTGCGCGTTACAGTCAACACAAAAGAAGCTGCTGCCGCTGTGCCTGAGATAGTCGCGCGGCTTGCTGATCAAGGTATCAGTGTGCCTATCATCGGCGATTTCCACTACAACGGCCATCTTTTGCTCACCCAATTCAGAGATTGCGCCCGCGCCCTGGCCAAGTATCGCATCAACCCCGGCAATGTCGGAGTAGGAAAGAAGCATGATGAAAACTTCCGCCAGATGATTCAGGTGGCAATCGAAAATGACAAGCCTGTGCGCATAGGAGTCAACTGGGGGTCCCTCGATCAGGCGCTCCTTACGCGCTTGATGGACGAAAATGCGAAACTATCGCAGCCGAAGAGCGCCCGCGATGTGACAATAGATGCAATGGTCGCAAGCGCGCTTGAATCGGCCCAGACGGCCGAAGAGTACGGTCTGCCGCACGACCGAATTATTCTGAGCGCGAAGGTCTCAGGCGTGCAGGATTTGATCGATGTCTATCGCATCCTGGCTGCCAGATGCGACTATCCGCTGCATCTCGGACTGACAGAAGCGGGGATGGGAGCAAAAGGCATAGTGGCGAGCACAGCAGCAATGGCAGTCCTGTTGCAGGAGGGCATTGGCGATACTATTCGCGTATCGCTCACTCCTGCGCCTGGTGGAGACAGGACGGAAGAGGTAATAGTAGCGCAGCAGATACTCCAATCTCTCGGAATCCGCAGCTTCGCGCCGCAAGTCACCGCCTGTCCCGGCTGTGGCCGCACGACGAGCACTCTGTTTCAAGAGATGGCAGCCGATATTCAAAATTACATTCGCGCTCAGATGCCGGTGTGGCGCAAGCGGTACAAAGGCGTAGAGGAATTGCGAGTGGCTGTGATGGGTTGTGTGGTGAACGGTCCGGGAGAGTCGAAACACGCTCACATTGGAATATCGCTTCCGGGTACAGGCGAGGAACCCAAAGCGCCCGTCTATTCGGATGGCCGATTGTTGACTACGCTCAAAGGGACAACGATTGTGGGGGACTTTATACGCATACTCGATGAGTATGTCGAATCTCATTACGCCAGCGCAGAATGATCTCTGAATTGACTTTACGCGCCGGAGAGGCGCGAGCCTGTCTGATTAAAAAATCTTCCGCTAAAATCCCCCGTTGCATCTGTATTGTAAGATTACACCGACGGCTACTGTGCTGCGGCATATACCAGACGGTAGATGGAGAGCACGCGCCGGAACGCACCGTGCGCTCGCGTTAGAGCGTGTCTGAAAAGTATCTTTGAAAGCCCCGAAAGGGCTTGATTCAATAGCCAGGTTCATCGCCCCTGGACGGGAGATGAACCTTGACCGACCTCCTGAAAGGGTCGTATACACCAATAAATTCAACCCTTTCAGGGTTGGATCGAATGGCGCTTGAAATCTGGCGTGATGGCCGAAGCGGTCTGAGCCTGTGCTGGCGCAGGCAGCAGCGAGATTAACCGAGTGATTACCGGCAAAGCAGATGCAAATCTTTTCCTCGTCATAAGTGTCCCCCTGTGATTAAGGTCTATCACTTTCGCATTTCGTGACGTAATCATAATTGCTCTCCCATCGCGTCTGTTTGCCGGTAGCGCTATCTGACGGCAGGCGCTACCGCTTTGAGACCGTGTTGCTGTCGAAGTTCGCCACCCAGATATTCGCCCCGTCGAAGGCTACTCCAAGTGGGGTGTTGCCAACAGGGAACGTGCCGAGTACACTGCCGTCGCTTGCTCTCAGTTTAGTCACGTTGTCGCTGATCTGGTTCGCCACCCAGATATTCGCTCCGTCGAAGACTATTGCAGTTGGGCCGCTGCCAACAGGGAATGTGCCGAGCACGCTGCCGTCGCTTGCTCTCAGCTTAGTCACGTTGTCGCTGAGGAGGTTCGCCACCCAGATATTCGCTCCGTCGAAGGCTATTCCAGTTGGGCCGTTGCCAACATTGAATGTGCCGAGCAGGCTGCCGTCGCTTGCTCTCAGCTTCGTCACGTTGTTGCTGCCCGTATTCGCTACCCAGATATTCGCCCCGTCGAAGGCTATTCCAGTTGGGCCGCCAACAGTGAATGTGCCGAGTACACTGCCGTCGCTTGCTCTCAGCTTAAGCACGGTGCCATTGCTCGTATTCCCCACCCAGATATTCGCTCCGTCAAAGGCTATTCCAGTTGGGCCGGCGCCAACACCAACAGGGAAGCTAGCGACTTGACTCGCCTCATACCATCGCAGTAGGGCTACCTGCATCGGGTTCAATCCCACACCTGGCGGTCCCTGTGGTCCCTGTGGCCCTTGCGGCCCGGTATCGCCTTTATCACCCTTCGGCCCCTGTGGCCCCTGCAACCCCTGCGGCCCTTGCGGGCCTTGTGGCCCCTGCGGCCCAGGCGGCCCCTCAGGCAGAATCATCAGCCTTGCCTCGTGGCTCGTGTTTTCATTCTCTTTGCTGTCTATGCTGAAACTCGTTCGTGTAGATGCGCTGGCCACAAGCGCAATCCCGTGATTGGGCACTGCTCCGCTCAGCCAGTCTTTTACTACCTGGGTTAGCTCCACATCCAGGAAATTCCCGGCCTGTCCTGGACTGATCGTTATGCCTGACGCCACTTGCGCTCCAAGCGTCGGCGCAGTTTGATGTGTGATGTCGTTCTCGTTCCAGCCGCTTGTGACCAGATACAGATCAAATACCCCTGCCGCCTTCACTTCGCTGACCCACAGCCTCAATGTCGCTTTGGAGACCTGGCTGGCAGTTAATCCCGCAGGCAAGTTCGATAGGCTGAACTTGAGGAATGCCCTCGATGCGCCCGATGCGCTGGACTCTATCTCTAAGCTCTTGAGCGTGCCGGTATTCTTTTTTGGGAGTTTCGATACTGTGTAAGCATCATCGGTGAGCCTGCCGTCTGCTGCCAGCGAGAGGCTTGCTGTCAGGGCCAAAGCAGCGAAGCAGAAAGCGGCTCTCATAAAGAAACGGGTGAAGCTAATCGGTTTCATTTCTATTCTCCTCAGAAAACAGAAGGCAGTAAGCAGTAGGCAGAAGGCAGGCGCTCCTTCTTCCAACTGCGCTGTTCTCATCATTTCAGGGCGTCGCTCAAGGCGACATGAAAAACTCCTCAGAAAATTCCCCGGGAGCGCCGCGACCCGGAGGGTGCCCCGCCTCGCCTGCTTAGGTTGCACTACCTGGCAAGGCGGGCCTCTCAAGGAAACTACTGCCCCCAGGCTTTTCATTTAGTTTGAAATAAGGTGGGCCACCGAGTAGAAAAGCAATGTAAGTGCCACTTCCGCGAGAGCGCGTAAATTCAGGTATATTGATGGCTAGGAGTCGGTCAGAATGATCAAGATGAGAATCTATTGATAGAGCAGATGTGGTTTTCCGTGACAGATTGTGGAACGATTTTGGCCCTTGCCTGTTTATCTTCCGGGTTTGGCCGCTGGGTTAGTGTTTTGTAGTATAATCTATCCCACTACAACCATTCGGCTCCCTTTGTGAGCGCACGACAAACTGAAGTTTGTCAGACATTATTTTAGAGGAGTCTTTCAGGCGGCCTCAGACGACGCCCAGAAACGATGAAAATTATGCCGGCCAGAGGCCGGCGCTACATCGTATTTTCGGAGGAGGTCAGCAATGAAGACGTCGCTTTGGGTGGTCGTGATTTGCTCTGTGATGAGCCTCAGTGGGTTCGTCGTCTCGCTTCAGCAGAAGCAATATCTCGAAGCGGGTCCGGGTCAACGACCGTTCGACGTGACCAAGCGCTCAGTTCCGCTGGAAGAGATCAGAGGTGGCAGCCCACCCAAAGACAGGATTCCAGCCCTTGATAATCCAAGATTCGTCACCGCCAAGGAGGCTGAGCGATTCCCTCAGCCGCGGCGATCACGTCTTATACCACTTTGCAATCCATAAAGTAATGGAGGAGGCCTCTCCAGAGGCCGATTTATCACAGTCTGAAGACCACTCTTACTTTTTGAAATGCAAGTTAGTATTAGGCATAGCGCTTGGTGGGTTCGGAGGCCGCCGCCGGCGAAAGTGGCGGTGGCACAGGATGGCATCTTGCCCCGCGTCCAACCAACCGGTGGTGGCGAAGCGAAGCTCAGGACGCCTTCTTTCCGAGACCGCCCTCGACGGATGGATCGAAATCTCCTCAGGAGACGGGAATTTCTTTCTCGAAGATCAGGTAGGGAGACTTCCTGGCCTCTTCCAGCGCCTGTCGGATGAGCTGTTTTTGCTTCGGCGCGAGCCGCCCGGCAAGTGTCGCTTCGTAGAAGCGCCGATAGAACTCATCGGGACGGACCTCAACGACGGCTTTGAGCTTGAGGCCCGGTCGGTCAAGCGAATGAATATACGTCAGAGTGTGCGTGCCTTTCGGGGGAATTCGGGAGTCGAAAATCTCTTCCGTGAGATCTAACGTCACCTCGCGACCCACCACCTCCTCGTGCGCGCTCCCGGCCACCGGGCGACCCTCAGCATCCACCAGTTCCATGCGTAAGATGACCTTGGGCGTGACGTAGGTGGGGAAATAATGACCCACGCCGCTATTGGTGAGGCTCAGCGTCGCTTCGAGCCTCTGCCCGACGGCGTAGCGAGGTTGACTCGTGCGCAGCTCAATGGTCACGCCGCGCTTGACCATCTCCGGATCGTGAATGCCGCGCCAGAGATGCCGCCGATCGGGCATGTGGCACTGCTGACAGGTGATGCCTTGCGCGGCGTAGGGGCTGTTCCTCCACTCGTTGTAGGTGTTTTCGAGAAACTTTCCCTTGAGCGCCCGATCGCCTTCCTCAAATTGATGGCAGCCCATGCAAAACTCCGCTCGCTCGAACGCGGGCGTGCGCGTCGCTCCGCCATGCGGCGCTTGGTGTCGGGGAAGCGTGCCTTCAAGCGATCCATCGCGCCGAGGCGGGCCGAACCGCTGATAGTTTCTCACATGGCAGCCGGCACAGGTGAGCCCCTGTTTTTGCAAAGCAGCATCGAAGCGGGGATTCTTCCGGAGCCGCGCTCTTACTCGATAGAGTTCTTGCTGCTCGGCCAGCGGAGCGTGACAGGTGTAACACATCATCGCCGTCTCCGGATCATTCCGAAAAAAGCCCGGCATCTGTCCGAGCAAGCCGGGACCGACGCTTCGGCTGTGAAGGCTCGTCTTCCAATCCTGGTACTGGGCCAGATGGCAGGCTCCACAGGCGGCCGGGTCTAAGGAGGCCTCCAAGGCGGAGAAGCCTGCCGGTGGTCGGCCTTGCGGGGCTACCGGCACCTGCCAGTGCCGCTTCAAGAAATCGAGCTGCGCCGCGTCAGTCTGTCTCTCCGGCTGCTGGCTCGACGCCCCGATCATCACCGCCAGAACGAACAGGCCGCTTGTCACCGCAAGTTTCATCCACCGCCAGGGCCGTCGTCTGCCGAGATGACTTTTCCTCAGCGCACGGCCCATCTCAGTGCGCTTGCTTGAGCAATTGCTTTTGTCGGAGATCATTTTTCGTCCACTTGTAAGGCAGCGCCAGGATCGTGCCAGGCTCGGTGATCTCCTGGGCGGCCTTCAGGCAATCCAGGAGTATGCGCCGTTGCAGCTCGCGGTCGTCGAGATCGCCGAATGTATGGCCGAAGGGATGCTCGATGAAGAGCGCGCGGGATGGCTTCACCATTTCGGTGATCTCCCGAACGAGGGTGAGCGAAATCGTCGTCAGCCCGGCCTCATCGAGTACGCGTTGAATCAGCCCCACGGACTGATTGCAGACCGGTCAGGCGGGCGCGAGCAGCACGAGATCAACTCCATCCGCTTTGAGCTTGTCAGCCACTTCCGGTGCCGTCTCATTCACCAACGGGTCGGTCACCGCTACGTAGCCCATGAACGAGAAGTGCCGAGGAGCCAGTGCGCCAATGACTCCTTCGGCCTCTAACTCGCGGAGCCGATTCAGCGGAAAGACGCAGTTCTTGTCCGCGCTCACGTAGCCGGTGTTGTAGCCGACGTGCGCGAGCAGAAGATCTTCCAGATTCGCGTCACCGGGAATTTCGCGATAGGTGTGATCACCGATCCGACTCCTCAAATTGAATGGTGGGTCGGTTTTCAGATGCACGCCGGCGGTCGTCACCATCGCCACGCGGCATTGCGATACAGGCTTGCGCGGGGGGTTCACGGGCGACGGTCTGTCGAAGCTCACCCAATCAAAATCAGGGTATGCTCGCTCGCGAATATACTGCTTTTCGATCTGGGCAAAGTTCATATCCATCTCCTCTCTCCTCTGAGCCGCTGCGCAGGTCATTCATGGCGCAGAGCGGCGCATTATTGCGTCCAGGCCAGCCATCGGCGAAGGAGTTTTTTCACGCCCGGCGTCAGCCGTGTGCGCTGATAGGCATCGGCCGCCTTCCGAATCGCCTCCGCCTGCGTGGGGTAAGGATGGATGACCGAGGAGAGGCTCGCCAGGCCGATGTTTTTCACCATCGCCAGCGTGATCTCATTGATCATCTCCCCCGCATGACGGGCGACGATGGTCGCGCCGAGAATCCTGTCGGTCCCCTTCCTGACCAGAATTTTCACGAACCCTTCTTCCTCTCCATCGGCGATGGCCCGGTCCACCTCACTCAGGGAGACCACAAAGGCGTTCACGGCAATCCCTCTTTCCCGAGCTTCTCGCTCGGATATTCCCACATGAGCGATCTCCGGATCGGTGTAGGTGCACCAGGGGATGGTCAGGGCGCTCAGTTTCTTTCGGCCAAGGAAGAGCGCATTCTGAATCACAATCCGGGCGGCGGCATCGGCCGCGTGAGTGAATTTGTATCTCATGCAGACATCACCGACCGCATAGATCCGAGGATTGCTCGTCTGGAGCCGATCGTTCACCGCGATTCCCTTTCTCTGGTCATACTGTACGCCCGCGATCTCCAGATTCAAGCCCTCCACGTTGGGCGCTCGGCCCACTCCCACGAGGATCTCATCCACGGCGATGATCTCGCCATCCCCGTTGCTCTCCAGATGGATCAGTTTCTTTCGACCGGAGACGGTCACCCGTTTGACTCTGCTCTTCAACCTGACGTGGACTCCATCGCGGCGGAGCGCCTCCGTGAGAATTGCCGCCGCGTCTGCATCCTCCCGGATGAGGAGCTGTGAGGCCATTTCAATGATGGTCACTTCGGAACCCAGTCGGCAGAAAGCTTGCGCCAGCTCGCAGCCGATGGGTCCACCGCCGATGACGGCCAGGCGCTCCGGGCGTTCGGTCAGAGAGAATACGGTCTCGTTGGTGAGGTAACCGGCCTCGGCCAGCCCTTCAATTGGTGGCGCAACCGGACACGCACCCGTGGCGATGACGGCCTTTTTGAAGCGCAAGGTCTTCCCCCCGACCTCAATCGTATCACGGCTCGCAAATCGAGCCTCGCCGAGAAACACATCCACGCCCAGCTCCTGGAATCGCCAGGCAGAATCATGATGGCTGATGCGCGCGCGAATACGCCTCATGCGCTCCATGACGGCGGGAAAATCCACCTCGGTGCCAGCGGGAACCCGAACGCCAAACATAAGAGCCTCCCGGACGTCGGCATACGCTCGTGAAGCGCGGATGATGGATTTCGACGGCACGCACCCAAAGTTGAGGCAGTCTCCGCCCAGGAGGTGACGTTCCACAAGCGCGACCTTCGCGCCCAGACCGGCCGCGCCGGCAGCCGTCACTAATCCGGCCGTGCCCGCGCCGATAACGACAAGGTTGTACCGGGACGCGGGTTCGGGATTCACCCAATCGGGCGGATGTACATTGGAAACAAGCGTCGCGTTATATTCGTCCTTGGGCAGAACCTCGATGGCGTCCTGCACAGGAGCAAGAGTTTCAGTTCTCACCATATTCAACCTCCGTTCGCGCCTCCTTTTCACTGAGTCTTCGTCGCGCGTACCGAACCAGGCCCACGAGAAGGAGACCAGCACCTACCAGGGCCCCGACTAAAGTCCAGGGAATTCGCCCTTCGGCCAGACTCTGGGTGACGACATCCGTTCCCACCACATAAAGCACCGTGCCCGGCAACATGCAGAGCCACGACCAAAACACATAAGTCCGGAACGGCACGCGCGTCAGACCAAAGCCGTAATTGAGAAGGTTGAAGGGAAACAGCGGCACCAGCCGGGTCAAGGCCACGATGATGGCCCCATGCTCTTCGGTGAGCTGATCGAGTCGGCGAAACTTCTCGTTTTGAGACAGCCAGCGGGCCGTAGCGTCTCGGGCGAAATAGCGGGCAACGAGAAACGCCAGGCTCGCGCCGAGCGTGGACGCCAGGCTGACGACGATGACTCCGACCACGGAGCCGAAGAGCGCCCCCGCCGCCCCCGTCAGCGCCGATCCGGGAAGGGCCGCCACGACGGCCCCCGCGTAGAGAAGCACAAAGACCACTGGTCCCCACGCGCCCAGCGCGCGAATCCACTCGCGCAGATCGCCCAGTCGCTCGCCCAGTCCAAAGGCTTTGGCCAGCACGAGAACCGCCACGATGGTGATCAAGAGAACAACTGGTCGCCAGCGACCCCGCGACTTGCTCTCCGTATCGGATGGCCTTCGCTGATCTGTTTTGGGCTCGTGCGCATCGGACACGGCTCGTTCCTTCAATCCCGTCATCGTTGGCCTCCTTGCTCGTTGAGCGACCAATCATAGTCGAGGTACTTGATCCGATAGCGGGCGGCGGTCAAATCGTCGCCCTCGCCGGCATCGAGATACCGGCTGATGAAATTGAGCACGGCTCGCTCGGCTTCGCCGTATCCGGTGAACCTCTCGTTCGTGCCATAGGTCTTCACAAAATCCTCGCCAAACCACTTGAAGATCGAGGAGAGGTAGACGGTGTTCCCCTGGCGATCCAGGCGAAACTTCTGCGGATTCGCCAGGAATTTCCGCGCTTGATCGTCGAGTTGGTCATCGAGTCGGTCGCCGACGTAGGGCTCGTTTCTGAGCGGTGGGCAGCCCATCGCCGCGCAGACCAGAGCCAGATGAATGCGCGGTTCGTTGAATTTCGCCCGAAGCGTCTCATGCTCGATCTCGTCGAGCGTCATCTTCCGCCCCATCACGTCGAAGTGCAGCTCATCCCACACGCCGGGAATCTGCCGAATGCTGTTTTTGGGAAAGAGCAGCGAGGCCGTCAGCGACGGCGTGATGGGATAGTGTGCGACGATCGCCTCCAGCGTCAGGGCATTGTAGGCGTTGATCCAAAAGGCGATCTTCTCCTTCTCGCTCCACCGCGCATACACTTCGGGGTCGAGTGCGGCGATGGTGACGGCGAACGCATCCAGTGTGTCGCGGTGCTCCTTCAATCCCCGGTAATTGACCATGCCGTGATCGTCTACATACGTCCTGAGCACAAAGGCATAGTCATCGTAGGAGAAGGCTCGATCCGCGTGGCTTGTGCCCGTGTCGAACCGGATGGTCTTCGGCGTCGGACGCAACAGGGTCCACCACACCAGCCCCGCCACGATCGCCGCTCCGATGAAAATCCCGATCACTCCTTTCCTCATCCTTTTCCTCCGAAAATGGCGTCGCGCCGGCCTCAGGCCGGCATCCATTTTTCACCGTTTCAGGACCGCCGCGCTCCCTCCATGAGGAACTCCTCCGGCCATGCCGTGAAGCTCGGTGATCCCGCTCAGACCAAGGCCCCGCCGCAGGATGAACCGCGCCCCGCCGTGCAGCCGAAACAGTGAATGCCGGTGACAATCTTTCGTCGGGCCAAAGCCGGCAGGTCCAAATCCCGAAGATGATCAGGCAGGCCATGATCCACGGACATCCTGAGCGCTAAATTGAAGTCGCAGTCGTAGAGCCGTCCGTCCCAATCCACATTGATCTGATGCCGGCACATCAGCCCTTCCAGCGTTTGCGGATTGAACGACTGTCGGAGCAGATTCAGGTACTGCTGATCTTTGCCCTGACGACGCAAATCATCGAGGAATCGGCCAATGGGCATATTGGTGATCGTCAGCAGCCGCGTGAACACGATGCCGAACCGGCTCCACAGCTCGCGCCGATAATCTTCTTCCAGCTTGGCCTGATCAGGCGGCAAGAACGGCCCCACCGGATTGTAAACGAGGTCGAGAGGCCGTTCGGGATCATGCCCGTAGCCCAGCGCGTTCAATCGCTTGATCGCTTCGATGCTTTTCTCATAGACGCCATACCCTCGTTGGCGGCGCACATTGTCCTCCAGATAGCAGGGCAGCGAGGCCACTAGATGCACCTGATGATCACGGAAAAATTCCGGCATGGTCTCCATCTCCGGCAGAAGCAGCACGGTCAGGTTCGTGCGCACCTGCACCGTCTGTCCCTGCTCTCGCAAGGCCCGGATGAAGCGGCGCAGGTGAGGATTCAGTTCCGGCGCTCCGCCGGTGATGTCTACCAACCGAGCGCGAATTCGCCCGGCCAGATTGATGATGAGTTCCATCGTCGGCCACTCCATCATCTCCGTGCGCTGTGGGGAGGACTCCACATGACAATGCACGCAGGCCTGATTGCATTTCAAGCCGACATTGACCTGAATTGTTTCAATGTCAAGGCTGTAAAGTCCCGTGCCGGTGATCTCTTCGACCTTCTTTTCAAACTCATTCATTGCTATTGCCTCCATATATCCTTCTATCTGACGAGCCAAAAGAGCAACCCGCCGATCGCGGCGGCGAGAGGAAATGTGGTCACCCACGCCGCCCTCAATCCGGGCGACCGTCTTCCATTGAAAGGCTCCATTGACTAAGCCGATTCCAAAAATCGCTCCGCAAGAGACATGGGTTGTATGGCGACGCCTTTGAAGTTGTCGTTGGCGCCATTGCTATAGGCCAGCCAAAAGACTGCCAGTATGAGAATAATCGTGCTCATAGGATCAGTAGCGCAGGCTTTCTAGCCTGCGATGTCTCTCGGGCCGAACGCAGACTGGAAAGTCTGCGCTACGCGCCTAGCACCCTCCCGGACCGCAATCACACGCCGCGCCGTCGTTCACCATCGTGGCGCGGTAGTCCAGCCCCTTCGTCTCTCGTGGCGAGCGCGTCCCCGTGCGTTTGCAATCGAACGGCGCGGCTTGATCGAGCGGAATCTCTTCATAAGGCGGCACGGCAATGATGTCTCGGCTGTACGGTCCCGATGGGTCGGTCAGAATCTTGAAGGTCTTGTCACACACCGCCATGCGCTGCCCTCGATAGAGGGTATGTCCGTCATCGTCGCGCACATACTTCCACGGGCCTTTGTAGATCACCGCCTGATGGCGTTCCAGGCAAGGTCCCTGCTTGCCCTTGAAGGCACGCACGGTGATGGATCGAAACTCGATGCCCTCGATCACCCGCCACGGTTTATCTTGCCTCGATAAGATCTCAACTCCGTAGAAGCCCGCTTCCTCGAACATCTCCAGGAATCGGTCTTCACGGAAGGCTCCGGCAATGCAGCCGCTCCACAGCTCAGGATCGGCCAGAATCGAAGGCGTCGGATCTTCATCGCACACGATGTCGGAGATGACGGCCCGCCCGCCTCGCTTCAACACGCGGAAGATTTCGGCAAAGAGCTTGTGCTTGTCCTGCGGGCGAACCAGGTTGAGAACGCAATTAGAGACGACCACATCCACGCTCGCGTCGGGGATGAGCGGCTCTTGCTGCCGTAACCGTTCGCATTCGGCCTCGAAGTCGCTGAGCTGTTCGACCGATCGGATGGGATGCTTCTGGAGCCACGCTTCGGCGCGCTCCAAATCGAGCGCCAAATCCTGAATCTTCGCTTTGACGAAGCGCACGTTTCCATAACCGAGCTTCCGTCGCATCTCCGACAGGTACTTGCGGGCCAGCCGAAGCATCTCCTCGTTGAAGTCCACGCCGATGACCTGTCCTGCCGGACCGACTTTTTGCGACAGGATGTAGCAAATCTTTCCCGCGCCCGATCCCAGGTCCACCACCGTCTCTCCCTCCGAGACATAAACGGACGGATCACCGCAGCCGTAATCCCTCTCGATGACCTCCCGCGGCAGTCGCTCGAGGAACCGAGGATCGTAAGATGTCGGGCAGCAGAGCGCCGGCTCAGGCTCGTGCGCTGCCGCCTGATACCGACGACGAACTGCGCGCTCGACATCAGCAACACGGGTCATGACCTGAACCGATCCGCGGCCATTGCCATTGCTTCTTCCTCTCATAATCATCACTCCTTCCTTCTGGTTGTGAATTCTCGCCCTCCTGGCGATGACGATTCTCCCCGGGCGGGCTTCCGTAATACCATCGAGCGAGCCGCGCGGGGGATAGGCCCACCAGGTAGCCGATGATCACGGCTTGATTGATCAAGGTCGTCTTCACGACGCCGACTTCTCTCCACCGACGGGCAGAGGTGATGATGGGAATCGGAAGCGTCACGATGCGACCCCGTCGGCGCAAGCGCCGCACCAACTCGAAATCTTCCATGATGGGGATGTCGGGAAAGCCCCCAAGTGCGCGAAACGTTTCAGCCCGGAGAAAGATCGCCTGATCGCCGTAGGGCATCTGCCAGTGAGTGGACCGCCAGTTGGCCAGCCGTTCAATCAGTCGGACCCCCCACCCAGAACTGTCGAAGCCCAGGCGAAACGCCCCCGCGACGACTCCGGGCTGGGCCAGGGTTCGACGAACCCACTCATCAAACCCCTCGGGCAGGCGCGTGTCGCCGTGCAGGAAAAGAAGCACCTCTCCCTTCGCCGCCCCGGCCCCCGCATTCATCTGTCTCGCCCGCCCGGGCGGGGACGCCAGAACCTTCGCGCCGTAGGATCGCGCTAAGGCCACCGTTTCATCCTGGCTGCCTCCATCCACCACGATCACCTCCACGTCCGAAGCGCCCCGGAGGCTGGCAAGTGTGGCTTCGATGCTCGCCGCCTCGTTCAGCGTGGGAATAATGATGGAAATGGGCAGGAGAGAGCCACGCGCGGCGAGGCGCTGAACCTCTCGCTCCCAGACCGGCAGATCCTCCGGGCGGTCCACATCACCGAGCGGCTCCAGGAGCACCGGCGAAAGCCCGAGGCGGTTTATGATCTGTCGGGTTTGTTCCAACACTTCCGCCGTTCCCCAGGACACGTTGGCGAACAGGGCGGGGATCGGTCGTCGCAAACCGATCAAATAGTAGCCCCCGTCGAGAGCAGGCCCCAGGACCACATCGCTCTGCTCCAGCGCTGCCAAAGCTCGCTCGATGATTTCACCGGTGAGACCCGGACAATCCGCGCCCATAATGACCACCCGTTCCATACCGACTGCAAAGGCGTCGCAGAAAGCGCGGTTCAGACGCGCACCGAGATCGCCGCCGCCCTGATGGCAGTAGGAGAGGTCTCGCCCCAACCACCGGCGCATGAGCCGACGACTCCCGCCTTCATAACGAACTTCAACAGGGACCGATCGCTTCTTCGCCAGCTCTCTGACTTGCGCGAGAGTATGCTCGGTCATCTGACGCTGCACGGTGGCGGCTCCTTCCGGCCCGAGAGCCGGGATGAGCCGCGTCTTGGTTTTTCCGGGTTCCGGATGGCGTGTGAAGACGATGACCTGATCCCGCAGGGATGCGCGACGGCTCCGCGAGTCCACCGCGGCCAGGAAAATGGTAGAGAGGATCTTCACCCCGGCAGCCAGCGCGCCTTTCAGGTTCCCGGACACCTTCGACTCTCCGATCCGCCGACGGTAACTCACCGGCACCTCCTTGACGCGAAGGCCGTCACGCGCCGCCTTGATCTGCATCTCGACCGTCCAACCGTAGTCACGATCACGCATACCGAGACGCTTGAGTGTGGACGCGCGAATGGCGCGAAAGGGGCCAAGGTCCGTATAGGTGATATTCCAGAACAAACGGATGAGGGCACAGGCGAGCCAGTTACCGAAACGAGCCTGAGGCGTTAGCGATCCCGGCTCCCGTTGCCCCCGGGTGCGAGAGCCGATGACCAGGTCTGCCTCACCGCTGATGATGGGATCAACGAGCAATGACATGTCCTCGGGATCGTCGCTGAAGTCTCCGTCCATGAAGACAACGATGTCCGGGTCTTCCAGAGCCGCAATGCCGGACAGACAGGCCATCCCGTAACCGCGCACGGGCTCGCCGACCACACGCGCTCCGTGAGCACGAGCGATTTCTGCCGTTCGGTCCGTTGAGCCGTTGTCCACGACGATCACATCGTCAACCCACCGAGGAAGGGCCGAGACGACGCGACCGATAGATCGCTCCTCGTTCAACGCCGGAATGATCACCGCGATTTTCGCTCCGTTCCTCATGCTGAGACGGCGACCTCCCTCAACGCGATCGAAGGGCGGCGACGGCGCCACTGTCGAATCAGAAGCCACCACACCGGTAGGTATTCCACCCAGACGATCCCGTAATCGAAGATCTCGACCCGACCGCGCGCGTCGAAGTAAAACCGCAAGTCGTAGAGCGGCAGCAGCGCCGTCAACACCAGCAACGGCATCCAGGGTCGCACCGTCAGCAACGGGATCAGCCACACGTAGTACCAGGGGAATTGGGTGGGACTGAGCAAGAACACCGCCGCGAGAATCAACAGACATCTCTCGCACACTTTCGCCGGATCAACCACGTTCTCGCGCACGAGCCACCCGATCCAGACACCGATCATCACAGCGACCACGATGCGCGTGATGAGTTGACCGTCGCTCGTCGGAAGAAGGCCCTTCACACCCCACAGGATAAGCATGAACAAGGCATCGTTCATCTCCCAGCGGTGACCATACACAACGAATCCCGACGTGCGATCAAGACCGGCGGCATAAACGGGAAGGAACATCGCCCCGACGAGCGCGGCGAACAGGACGAGCGCCGGGATGAGTCTTCTCGGATCGGTCAAGAGGGGACGAATGAGAACGGGCAAGAGCACAACCGGCCAAATCTTCGCCCCCATCGCCAATCCCAGAGAACTGACCGCCCAGAGATGACGGCCGTAAATGGCGAGCAGGATAGCGCCGAGTACAAACGGTAACGCGATCACATCCATGTGAGCCGCGTTGAAGATCTCCTTGACCACCACCGGATTCCACCAATAGACGACGAGCCAGAGAGGCGACCGCTTCACGATTCGCAAGATCATGATCAGCAGACCCAGCGTCGCCACGTCAAATCCTAGCAGCACCAGTCGCCAGGCGGTGAGGCTCCAGGGGCGAAACCCGTGGGCGAGCGCGAACATCGCCTGCGCCACAGGAGGATAAATCGTCCGTAAGTGCGGATGATTAATCCGTCCGAAGACGACGCCGGAGTCGGCAGCCAGTTGGCGAAGCACGACCGGAATCGAATCAGCACCGGCCTCCGCTTCGGCGATGTCTCTCGGCGCGAACGCGTAGGGATTCATGCCGTGCGCGACGACAGCACCGTCCCACAAATATCGGTAGTAGTCATCCTCGAGCATCGGCGTGGACATGAGCATGCTGGTTCGCATCACGGCCCCGACAAGGAGAATCCATATCCATAGCGTCCTGTGGTGAGGCGCGTCGGAAAGGCGCCAGATGACCAACAAATACAAACCGCCGGCCAGAAGCTGACTGCCAACGAGAAGGATGATCGGTTGGGCCATGAGGTTTTGCTCGTACGCAAAGCGTGGCGAAAGGAACGCCAGGGCGACGTGGAAGCTCATGAGAACGAACCCGACCAGCCCCCACGTCACCACCGGATGCCAGAACCCATGGCTCCGGGAAGTCTCTCTCATGCCCTTCCGATCCTCCTCGCGAATCGTCAGCGAGTTCATCTGCTTCCCGACCCCGCTCGTTTTGTCCCCGAACCCCGGGAGCCCGATCCGTCCGCGTCTCGCTTTGCGAACGACTCGACCTCGAGCATCTTCTCTTCAACCGACAGTCGGCCTTTGATGATGAGGCGTTCACCCTGACGATGTTTCTTAATGAGTTCTCGACTCTTGTCGGTGTCGCGATAGGTGAGGACCTGGCCTTTCAGTTCGGGCAGCTCTCGACCGTCTTGATCCACGGCTCGGACCACCTTCAGGCCATAGGGGTGATCTCCTTTTGTCCCGGAACCTTTCGTTCCAGACCCGTGATCGAGCATCATCTGTTCGCCTTCAACCGTGACGCCGATTACTTCTTCATCCATCCGGGCCTTGCTCGAACTTCCTTTGCTCTGGCTGCCGGCCTGAGCATACACGAACACGGCACAGCTCAGCGTGAAAATCACCACCAAAAGAAACCTCAGTTGTTCGGCTTTGTTTCTCACGGTCATCTCCTTTTCCTCCATGCATGTTTTGTCAAACCATCTTCACTTGTTAAAGGTGTCATGATACCCGCTAACTCGGTACGTTTCCGTAACCAGCATTACACAGGGAATTTCACGTTGCTTCTTTCGTCATGCTAGATTGCTGTGCGCCTCCAGACCTAGTCCCATTTTCTTGGGCCTTCGCGGCAACCCGCAATACGAGGCCCGTAAAGATCACCAAAGTATCTCACGAAATACCTCGGTGATCCTCCAGAGCGACAGCCTTTCGTTTTTTGTGCTCTCTCGTCCTGACTCGATGGAATGGGTCTGAGCCCGTGAGCTTCTTCACATCTGTCGCTCATCAGCTTTGTGGATCATCGTCGCCATCGGTCGCACGCAGCTCAGGCCGCGCTGGACCCCTTATATCTGCTCCAGCGCAACCCGTAGCACGCACGAGGCGCCTGTCAGGCCAAAACCTCCTCCAGCAGCACAGGCAACGGTGCGGGCGGTGAGACACAACTGTGAACCCCTTCATAGTGTCCGAAGGAAAGTTCCGTACAATGGAAGGTGATCTCAAAAGGAGACAGTGACAATGACGGGGAGTGTGTCAACAATTGACCGTGAAGAGGTCGCAGAATTGAATCTTGCAACTCCATTCCATGCCCCAAGAGGCCCCTTCCGAGAGACGCCGCTCGACTTCGAAATGCTCTATGAACAACACCATCGCAAAGTCTACTCGTTGTGCTTGCGAATGCTGCGCAACCAAGCAGATGCTGAGGATCTGACACAGGAGGTCTTTCTCCAGGTCTACCGACGGCTTCACACATTCCGAGGGGAAGCGGCGTTTGCGACCTGGCTTCACCGGCTCACCGTCAATCAGGTCCTCATGCATCTGCGACGCCGGCCGAACGAGGTGGTCTGGACTGAACCCGCCGAAGAGGCAGAGTGCTCTTTGGCCGAACAGACCCTTTCGACACGACTCATTAATCGCATTGACCTGGAGCACGCAATCAGCCAGCTTCCTCCTGGTTATCGAACCGTCCTTCTTTCGCATGATGTGAAGGGGCTCAATCAACAGGAGATCGCGGCCGTGCTTGGGATTGCCGAGGGCACTGCCAAATCGCAACTGCACAAAGCTCGCCTTCGGCTCCGCGAACTGTTGTCCCCAGAACAGAGGGAAAAAATTCATCATGCCGCGAGAGATGGTGTCGCCCATTCATCGGCGCAACCAACAATCTGACTGAGGTGACCGGATGACATGGCCGTTGATCATTCTTTTGCTTTTTCTTTTGCTTTACGCCGGATTGGATTTGGTTTTGTTCGGGCAATTCTTCTTGCGCCTCTCTCGTTCCTTCTTGTCGAGGCAGCACGATGCCCCGACCAGGAAAAGAAGCGTGGCGGTCGGGAGCAACCAACCGGCGGAGAGGCACCCTCCTGTCAAGCGGCTGCCGACGGTCTTCCGGTCATTCCGCAGGTGGGCGCGAGGGAGAGTGGCACTTTGATCGTCAGCCATTGGGAGATCCACTCGGGCTGCTGACCATCTCCCGGGAAACCGGTTTGGGCCAAACGCTCCCACGATTTCCATCGTCCGCTCAGTAAAGGTCCGTCCGTCGCGCTCGACCCGTATAATCCACATAGACGACCTTCAGCTCCGTGTAAAAATCAAGTTGCGTCGAGCCTTGTTCGCGCGGCCCGATGCCGCTCGATTTCAGCCCGCCAAAAGGCACGTGGGCCTCACCGCCTGTCGTCGGCGAATTGATGTGCACGACGCCGGCTTCGACGCGGTCGGCGAAAGTGAAAACCCTGGAGACGTCACGAGTGAAGACCGAACACGATAAGCCGTAGCGCACACTGTTGGCGACACGAACGGCTTCATCGAAGTCCTTGACGCGGATGATGGAGAGTACGGGACCGAAAATCTCCTCTTGGGCGATCCGCATCGTCGGCCGCACATGATCGAAGATCGTGGGCTCGACGAAATAGCCTCGGCCGAGTCGCCCCTTGGTGAGCCGGCGTCCACCGTAGATGAGTTCCGCTCCTTCTTCGCGCCCGAGCGCGATGTAGGAGAGCACGGTATCCAGGTGATTCCGATCCACCACGGGCCCCATGTCGGTTTCTGGCTCCTCACCCGGCCCGACGCGCAGCCGTGCCGCTCGCTCCCTCAACAGCGCCACAAAGCGATCGGCGACTGCTTCGATGACGATAGCCCGACTGGTCGCCGAGCACCGTTGACCGGTCGCACCAAAGGCTCCTTGGACAGTCGCGTCAACGGCCAAGGACACATCGGCATCTTCGAGAACCAGGACGGCATTCTTCCCGCCCATTTCGCACTGAATCTTGATCCCTCGGCGCGCGGCGTGCTCGTAGAGTTTCAAGCCGACGGCCGTCGAGCCCGTGAACGAAATGGCGCGCACGAGAGGATGCTGCACGATCTCCTGTCCCACGGTCTCGCCCTCTCCGAGAATCATGTTGAGGACTCCGGGAGGTACCCCCGCTTCGGCGAAGAGTTCAACCAGGCATGTGGCTGTCTCCGGCACCAGGGGCGAAGGCTTGAACACAACCGTATTCCCCGCCACAAGCGCCGGAGCGATCTTCCAGGCGGGAATGGCCAAAGGGACATTCCAGGGCGTGATGATGCCGACAACGCCCAGAGGCTGGCGAACCGTGTAGATGAAATTCTCGGGAAGCTCCGAGGGTAATGTTTCACCGCGCAGGCGGCGGGCTTCGCCCGCCGCGTACTCCAGGATGCGAATCGTCCGCTCGACTTCGCCCATTGATTCGCCGAGCGTCTTCCCTTCCTCGCGCGTGATGAGCGCGGCGACTGCTTCCTTTCGCTCGGCCAGCAGCGCCGCCGTTCGGAGGACGATCTGTCCGCGAATCGGTGCCGGCGTCGAGCGCCACTTTTCGAAAGCGGCCGCCGCATGCGCTATCGCTTCGTGCGCCTCTTCGGCTCTGGAGAGGGGAACGAGACCGAGGATATCCCCCGTCGCGGGGTTCACATTTTCTATGGTTGCATCAGATCGAGACGTAACCCACTCACCGTCAATGAAGTTCTCGTACAGCCTCATCGCTTTCCTCGCTCACAGGAGTCAACCTGGCTCCGTTAAAGGCAGGTCCACAAGGAGCGGATGATGATCCGATAGGCTCATGCGTGCATTCACCCAGCGAAGCGTCCGACCAAAATGCGGTGCGAAGCGATAACTCGCGTGCCCGTCCCGGGGCCTCTGGATATAGGGCTTCACCACGATCCAGTCGAGTTTCTGCCCTCCGAGAAGGCCAAAGGCCCATCGCTTCGGGCGGGTCGGGACGAATCCCCAGAGCGTTCGTTCGTTCGAGTTCGCCAGCGCTCCGATCACTCGGTGGGTCGAACGTTCGCGGTCGCCACGAAAATCGAAGCATCGCCCATCGTCAAAGCGAAAGTGTTCGAGATCGCGAAAAAGCCCCGCTTCTTCGCTCGAGAAGAGCCATCCCTCATAGGTCGGATCGCGCTCGATGCGCCAGAGAGAGGGCGCGCCCCGGAAGAGGTCGTGGAGCCCACCGAGCAGGGGTGCGACTCTGGGGACCATCGAATCCCAAAACTCTCCGCTCGAGGCCAGCCTCACCAATGCTCGATGCAAGCGGCCGGGCGTGCCATTTCGCCCCGACGTATTGAGATCCCCGGCCAGAATCACGGGATGACCGATGTGGCGAATGCGATCGAGCAGTTCTCGCATTTGCTCACGGCGCACACAGGGACGGGCCCGGTTCTCCAGATGCGTCGTCACGACCGTCACCACTCCTTCCGGCAGCTCCGGCACGGCCAGCTCGGCCAGCAGAGCCATCCGCCCTCCGAGCCGCAGTTGACGCAGCGCCAGCACGCGCGGCGAAGTTCGCCGCGCCTGGCCCGAATCCTCGAGCGAGGAGAACAGGCGCTTCTCATCAACGAACCAATCGAATCCCTGAGAGCGAAAGCGGAAGACGCTGACGCTTCGGATGGCATAGCGACTCAGGATCGCATGGCCCTGCACGCCGTGATGAGCCCAGGGGTCCGCTCCTTTCGTCTCCTCGTGTGTTTGTCTCCTCGATCGTTGCTTTTCGTCCGGCGGAGAGTCCGAAAGCGCTGGCCGGATGGGCTTGTGATCGAGCAGGAATGGTTCAAGTTCGATGAATTCGACGCCGAAGGCGACGTTCATCTCCAGCGCCCGGGCCAACTCGTCGGCGATATGGCGATCACCGGACCGGGGCATCCCGATGTCGCACTCATTCAGGATGAGCACATTAACCTCCTGAAGGAGGCGAAGCTCTTCAGCCATACGGCGATAGATCCTGCTCGGCAGCCTGACGCCATCAGACCTTATCCGTTCGAGGAACCGTTCCGGGTCCGTCCAGATCAGCATGATCTCATCGAGCGGCTTGCCACCGGCGATATTCCAAAAAGCGATGCGCATCAACGGCCCAAGCTGTGGATGAACAGGCCGCCGGGGCTGGATTCCTCGCTCGGACGCCCGATTGTTCAGAAAGGGCGTGACAAGCAGCCGTTCCGCCTTCGCCCGCGTCGCCGAGGACGGACCGTCCGCGCCTCCGAACTCGATCAGCTCATCGCGGGTGAGCCCTTCCGGCGCACGTGACTCGATGATTTCCATAAACGCCTCTCACGAAGCTCTTGAACTCGGACGAAAGAGACGATTGGACCAGAGCGACACCATCCAGACGAGATTCGCGCCCACGGCGAGGAGAACGAGAAGCAGCGGGAGGAGCTTCAAGACCGCGAACAAAAAGACATAGTACGGCAGCACAGGCCGGCGCACGAGAAAATGGCACTCGCGGGCGAAACGAAAGAGAGGATTCTGCGCGTGGGCTTCCCATCGCCGGTTGACCTGCGCCGCGAGCTGACTCGGATTCTTCGTGAATTTTTTCCGCTGATAGCCGGTGACGATGAAGCTCATGATCGTGCCGACGAACACGGCGCCGCCGAACAAGAGGGAGAGATCGTTCCCCGTCTGCCGATACAATCCAAGCGTGATTCCACCGGCGAGCGAAAGATAGTACAGGTAATCGCACACCGTCTCCAGCCAGCAGCCGAAGACCGATTCCCGTATCGTCACTCGTGCCAAGCTCCCGTCCACATGATCGAGCAATGACGAGACATAGGACAGCATCGCCCCCAGGATGCTGCTCCAATAACTGCCCAGCGAAAAGAAATAGCCCGACACGAGACTCACGACCACCCCTACCAGCGAGACCATATTCGGTGTCACCGGCGTCCTCATCAGCCAGCGGATGAGAGGTCGCACGAGCCGTTTATTCCACCGGGCGTAAATGCCGTCGGTCTCCTTCCAGATGTAACGCAGGATTCTCTCTTCGGCCTGGCGAATATCCTCCCGTGAAGTGATCGGCTGGACGAATCCGCTGCCGATGTCAAAATAGGCTACGCTGCCATTTGAACAAGTGTGCACGAGAGGCGGGAAACCGTCGAGTGCCAGATCAATAACCGAGGACATGCAAACATAGACACCCACCTCATCGCCCTTCGTGTCGGCGGCCCGTGAAGTTGGCTCGACCAATTTCCCGTCGTTGGGCACATATCGCCGGTCGGCCGTCCGAGAGGCCTCGGACGGGTCGGTGCCGACGCCGATAATCACGTCGTATCCGTTGCGACCCACGCGCGCGAGCGCCTCCAAAAGACGGGCATCGTAGAGACGATCGCCCAAAAGGACGAGCACTTCTTCCTCCCGCGCAGTCCGCTGCTCACGCCGCCGCTCCGCTCTCGTCACCACACGCCAACTCACCTGAGCTCCGGCTCTCCGCAGATGTTCCTCAAGCGCAGCATTCGGGCGATCGAGGATGAAGGAGATCTCTTCGATTCCCGCTCGCTCCGCATCCCGCAGCAGGCGCACGATGAGCGGAACGCCGCCGATTCTGACGAGTGGAATCGGCACGCCATCGAGCGTCGGCTCGGTTTTCACGAGGACAATCGCCCTCTTGATCATTGCGGCACCACGCGAGGAGGGGGCACAAGATCAGCCCCCTCGATGGCTTCCGTAACGCCTGCCAGGGTTCGTCTTCTGAGCATCCACCCGAGCGCGATCAACCCACAGCCGGCCCAGGCGAGGGTCCGCACCTTTTCGATCAAAGCGAGAACGACTCCGGTCGCCACCCCAAGTTCAAGCGCCTCCAGGATGAGCGCGTTTCCCCCCTCGAAGACACCCACCTGAGCGGGTACGAAGAAAAACGCGAAATTGACGATCTTGATCAAGGCCTCGATGGTGAAAGCCGTCAGAAACGAAGCTTCGACGTCCAGAGCGTTCAGAATCAGATAAATTTCTGCCATGCTCGTGAAGTGCGTCGCCAACTGAAGCGAGAAAACGAGCACGAGCGTTGAGCGACGATGGGAGTAAAAGTCCGAGACGCTCTCTTCGACGCGCTCGACGCCGTTGGCGGCTCCTCGCACCCAGCCGATCCCGGTGCGCTCCGCCAATGCCCGCATCGCCCGAGCGAGGGGATGGCACCGACACGCCACCACCCATCCGATAAGCAAAGCCGCTCCCACCAAAATGAGCGCGACGCCAAGCCCGATATGCGCCAGCCCATTCCGCGATGGAGCGGTGGTGAAAAAGAGCACGATTCCACTCAAGGTGATCACGATCGCGCTCATCGCGTAGGTGAGATTCTCGATGATCACGGACGAAACCCTTTCCTCGAGGGGCAGCCGCTTTTTCATCAAGGCGATCTTCACCGGTTCGCCGAGCAGCGGCCCCAAGAAACTGAGGAAGCGTACAGCTTCACCTGCCAAGCGAACGGCGAACAGGGTTGACCAGGAGATATGAGCATGGTTTGGCTCAAAACAGCGAAGCCACGCCATGGCTCTCAGCGAGTGCCGGAATCCGGAGATCAGAAGCAGCAGGAGAAAAGCGCTGCCCATCCGTCCCAGCGCGTGGAAGATACGCCCCAGGCCAACCTGCTGCATAAGATAAACGAAGAGCGACGACCCAATCAGCAGGGCCACCAGGTGAAGGCGTTTCATTCGACTCGGCATCGTTGATGCAGGCTCCTCTCTATCGTGGGATGAACGTCACACCGCGCGCGTTCCAGGTCCTCCAGAACATCAATTTCGATCCACGGTAAGCCTTCGGTGAAGCACACGCCCACCGGAAATCCCTTCACGGCTAATCGTTCGATGGCTGCTGTGAAGTAGGCGTCCTTGTGGCCCTCGCCCAGGAGCTGCTCGATCTCATGAAACAGCGCCCGACCCCCGTCTCCGGAGAACTTCGCGAGTCCGACAAACGTGCCCGAAGCCTCCGGCTCTCGAACATGCTTACCGACGGCGACGATGCAATCCTGCTCAATCCGCACTTTCATCGTCTCCTCCCGAAGCTCGCGGTCAACGACTAGACACGCGGCTTCTTCGAGCGTGGCCGCTTTGTGGAGCATCCGAGGATGAAACAGGACATCGGCGTGCAGACACAGAAAGTCGGTCTTTCGTACAGCTTCTCGCGCCATCCAAAGCGAGTAGATGTTATTCGTCTCGGCGTAGAGCGGGTTGTGGACGAGCCGGAGCGGAAAAGGGTAACGTTCCCGAATCTCCACCAGCTTCGCCGACACGTGATCGGCCAGATACCCGGTGACGATGATCGCCTCACTGAGATGACACGCGGCGAGAGCTTCCAGTTGATGTTCGAGGAGCGTCTTTCCGCCCACCTCGAGCAAGCACTTCGGTCGCCCGCTCGTAAGCGGATATAATCGCGTTGAGCACCCAGCAGCGAGAATGACGGCGTTCACTCTTGGCGACTCCTTTCGCCCACCGCTGTCCCTCTCTCGGAGCGACGGCCGATGGCTTGCATGAACCGCTGGAGCATCTCTCGCGGATTGTAAGGAATCCGAGGGATGCCCGGTTCATTACCGGGTTCGACTCGAATCACTTTCACGTTGTGCCCCAGCGCTTCAAAATCCACCGACCGCGAACAGGTCGGCTGATCCCCGGTCGAGGCATACGTGCCGTTGTCCAGGATGTAATGGACGAGGTTGGGCAGCGCTAAGTACCGGGAGAGCACCAGGCTTCCCAGCGACATGAGCGCAGCCCCATCGCCGTCCAGGACGATGACCCGCCGATCGGTGCACAGCGCCAGGCCGAGGCCGATGGGCAGGGCACATCCCATGCTGCCGCACATGTAGAAGTTTTCCGGCCGGTCACGCACGACATAGAGCTCGCGGCTGATCATCCCCGTCGTGGCGATCACCAGCTCGTCGGTCACCTGGGCCATGATCTGCCGAATGGCTTCTATTCTCCGCACAGCGGCTCCTCCACAAGGGTGACATCGTCGTACTCCAGAAGCTCCAGCAGCTCGCGAGCGATGCGATACATTTCGAAATGCTCAAAGGGCTGCCGTCGCAAGCTGATCAGCAGGTGGATGGAAATGCCGTAGGGCTTGAGCAACGACGTGATCGGATTCACCAGATGCCCAAGCCCCGAGCTTTGCAAATACACGAGCGGCTTCCGCCCGGCCATGTACGCGCCGACGGCGATGGCCAACGCCACATCCTCACGCACCGCGGGGATATAGGTCATCTCCGGATCGGCCTGCAGTTCCCCGATGAAATCGGCCAGATACGAACACGGCACCCCGACGAAGAAATCGTATCCCTTCGCCTTGAAGTGTTGATAGAGACTCATCGGCCTCATGATTCGATCTCCGCCCACATCTTTCGATAGTCCTCGAAGGTATCCACCTCCATCCAGCCTTTATAGATGTCCAGTGCGGCGACCTCCATGTCGCGGTCAATCAATTCCTGAAGGAAGTCGCTGAGCGAGGCTTGCTCCAGCGTGGCCGCTTCATGAAAGGGCCGCCCGGAATATCTCCGCTGTAGCTCATGGTAGATCGCCTTCACCTGCTCCACGCCTCGTTCGGAGAAGAGGGCCATGCCGATGAACTCGGCGTTAGCCTCCGATGGATCCAGCGCGCGGCCGATCTTCACGACGGTATTCCACGTGTCCGAGGGAAGGAATCGGGACAGAGAGACGGGCCGCCGCAAGGTTTTCACCCGTTCCGGTCGGCTGGGATGCTCGATGCCCTGCAGGCGATTCTCCGACCACGCGTGATCCACCACGATGGTGATGTCGGCGGGACTTCGCAGCAGTTTCTCAACGATAGCCGTGTCGAAGAGGATGTCGCCGTAAAGGAGCAAGACACGCCCCTCAAATGCCTCTTCAGCGCAAAAGAACGAGGTCAGTACGTTCGTCTCTTCATAGCGATCGTTGTCATAGTAGCGGATGCCCGGCAGAGCGATCTTCTCCTTCCGATAGCCGCGGACGATGACGATGCGGCGGATGCCGCAGGCGCCGAGCGCCTCGATCTGCCGTTCCAAAATCGTCTTGCCCCTGACGTCCAGCATCGCCTTCGGTCGGTCGGCGATCAGCGGCATCAGCTCCTGCTCGAATCCCTTGCCCGCGGCCACGATCACGGCGGTGACCGGACGGTCCTCAGCGGGCAAATATTCCGCCTCGCTCGCCCGCAATTGCTCGACGCCCATCAAGCGATAGACCTCTTCGAGAGGCGCGATTCTGTCTTCGACGGCCGACCCGCGGTGCTCGACACGCAATCGGCCGAAGACCTCGCGCATGCTCTTGATGGCGGCGCGGATGCCCTGATTGGCGAAGATGACGACCTTAAATCCGGCGGCATAAAGCTCTTCGACACTGGCCGTGTTATAGGTCGTCGGGACGGCTACAAGCGGGCGATCTCCCTCCCAGGCTTTGGCAAAAGCCATGACCTCGTCAGGCCTCGAGGACTTAGAATGAACGAGGATCAGATCCGCCCCCGCCTGCGCATAGGCGCGCGCTCGTCGCAACGCTTCCTCAAGCCCACATCCGGCGATGAGCGCTTCCGTGCGCGCAATGATGACGAAATCCGGATCTGTTTGCGCCCGCTTGGCCGCGCGAATCTTGCCGCAGAATTCTTCGATGCGCTCCAGCTCCCTCTTCACGCCGGCGTAGAAGCTGCACCGTTTCGGGAAGACGTTATCCTCGATCGAGATGCCGGCGACTCCCGCTTTCTCATACTCTCGGACCATCCGCATCACATTGACAGCATTTCCATAGCCGTTATCCCCATCGGCGATGACGGGAATCGTCACGGCCTCGGTGATGTTTTTAACGACGGCGAGATTTTCCGCCATCGTCAGGATGTTTGCATCCGGCACAGCGTGGGCGGCAGAGATTTCAAAGCCGCTCGCCCAGACGGCATCGAACTGCGCTTCTTCGACCAGCCGAGCGCTCAGCCCATGATGGGCGCCGGCGAGCACGACCGGACCGGATCGTCTCAACAGATGGCGAAACTGGCTCGCTCCGCGCATGGCTCGCTCCTTTCACGGACGTCCGGAGATGGCGATTCGGTCTTCGTTCAGTGCGCCTCCCCGAACGATCTCGTAATTCGTGTAGTCAATGGTTAAGACGTTCGTTCCAACGATCCGGACCTGCGTCGTCGATTCGTCTTTGAGCGGCAGCCAGAACTCTCCGATATTCTGATAACGCCGCACGAAGTTAACCCGCTTGATCCAGAACGAGGGATTTTTGGCTGGTTGCCCCTCGATCTTGAGGATCGCAAAGTCATTCGCCTCGATCCAGATCTTCCCCTCGAAGAGGTACTTGTCCTTGCGCTTGGGAAGGGCGCGGACAACGAAACAATGAAACCCGTCCACGTCCTCCTCACCGAGAAGCTCAAAGCGATAGTTCGCCGGAGAGATCGAGCTATCGTACCGATTCCGCCCGGCGGCCGTCTCCACTTCGCTCTCGAGCAATCGTCTGAAGACGTGACGGCGAACGAAGCCCGAGCCTTGTTCAAAGACAATGGTATATTCTTTCACGTCGGGCGCTCGATAGCGCATCACCACCTGCGCCTCGGCACGAACTTTGCCGTTCTCCTTTTTGACCTGATACCTCCGCACAACCGTATACTCCTTCAGGCGGGACTCCCTCTGGCGATTGCGCTCCAACAGTCGAGAAAAAAGGATGTCGCCCGTGAGCCCGTCCAACGAGGGATGCGGATACGAGGCCAACCCCGTCGGGTTAATATCGCGTCTGAATTGCGCCGCCTGGGAAGGGAGCATAAGCCCCAGGATCACCACTGACAACCCGATAAAAAACCGTTGCGCGCGACCCACGTGATATGGAATGATTCTCCTCATCCTTCGTTCCACCTATACCTTCCTCATCCGTTTTGTCCGCTCAAAATTCAAAGACGAACTTGCCGCGAAACGTGCGGCTGACGCCATTGAAGAAGCCGCCAAAGTGCGGACTCCCGATATTGTTCTGGATGTCTCGCGGATTGAAGTGATTGAGGATGTTGAACACCTTGAGCCCGGCCCGAAACTTGTACTTCTTGCCCATGAAGGGGATTTTCAGTCCCTTCGTCACCTGAAGATCGAGCGACGCGAACGTGGGAAACCGTCCGGCGCGATTCCGCCGACCGATGAAGTTCAACTCCTCATCCACAATCGAGAAGGGAAATCCATTCCGCACCTCCAGCACCGGGGAGGCCACGATGTCCGCCGGAAGTGGAAAATCGCCCCAGAAGAGAAACCGATTCGGCGCATCGAAGGGCAGGGGCGACCGCTCGTTGGGCCGAATGATCGGATTCGGGAAGTTGCCGAAATAAGCATCGAAGGTGTTCAGATCACCCGTCGCCCGCGAGCGAACATACGAGGCGACGAGGTTGCTTCGCTCGCCGAGCTTGTAGCGCGCGGTGAATTGAAACTCACGATAGCGCGACCGCCCGCCGCTCAAAAGCAACAGTGCGCCCGAAGAGCCGGGGCCAGCCAGCGGCTCCATTAGATGTTCGCGCCTTCCTTCCCGCTGCTGATAGCCAAAGCGGAACAGAAGCTTCCGTGTGACCTCCCGATCCACTTCCAGGCTCCAGGCCAGGCTGTAAGGATTCTTGATCTCGGCTCGATCCACGAGGTTAAGGTAAAATCGCGGACCATCCACCACCGTCACCCCATCGCGAGCGAACCGAGTCACGATGCGCGATTGCTGTTGGTCGAACGTCGCGACATTGAGGGGGATCTTGTCGAAGAAGACGCCAAATCCGCCGCGAATGGCCGTATGGCCCGCCCGCCAGGGGACGAAGACGAAGCCCAGACGCGGCGCCAGATTGCTGTCTTCGGCTACGCCGTCGCGCTCATAGCGCAGACCGAGATCGAACGTGAGCTTCGACGTCGCGAGCCACTTGTCTTGAATGAGGGCGCTATACTCAGCATTGTTTCGCTCGATGCGCGTCTGGCCGACGAAATCAATCTGCTCGGCGAGCGTCCGATCTTCCCGGAGCACGCGCACGGTGTTATTGGCGATCCGACCGGTGTAGGTGCTGTAGCCGATGTCCACGCCGATCTTGACATTATGTTGTCCGTGCCATTGCTTCACCGGGAAGTGATACAGCTCGAACCACTGATAGCGAAAGCTGTCGCGATCCTGCCGGTTGAAAAACCCGCCAAAGTTCTGTTCCGGGAAGAGCGTCATCGGCTCGGCGACGTTGGGAAACACATCGGCATCGTATTGCTTGACGCTGAACATGGACTCCAGCAGCGATCCATTCGAGAACACCGCTCGATCCAGAAACGCCAGGTTGAATCCCCGCTGCTTGAAATTCGGCGTGACGGGCTCGGGATTGAAGGTGTTCAGATTCACGAACCGGTTCTTCTGCGGATAGAGCGAGAAGGTCACCGTCAGGTTGTGGTTTGGCGTGAGTTGGAGATTAAAGTGGCTGAAGGAGTCGAAGCTCTCCAGGACCGTATCGTTCTGCAAGGGAGGGAGGCTTTCGACTTTCGTTCTGATGAAGCGGTATTCGAAGCTTTGCGCCAAACTCAGCCGGTTCTTGATGAGCGGCCCGCCGAAGTGGAGGCGCGGCGTCACCGCTTCGACACCGACGGTCTTGCCCCCACGCCGACGAAAGCGCGGCATGATGTTTTGAATCGTGAAGGCCCATTTATCGCCGCTCGAGCGCGTGGCGACGGTGGTGACGGCACCGGTGAACCGGCCGTATTCCGCCGCGTACGGGCTCGACAGCACCTGCACCTCCTCGATCGCATCAACGGGAAGATTGATGGCGAACTGACCGGTCACCGGATCGGTCACATTGGCGCTGTTGACGAGATAGCCGCTCTGGCTCACGCGCGCGCCCTTCGGATTGATCAACCCATCGGGGCCGCGCACCACGCCGGGCAGAAGCGGCAGCGCATCCTGAAACCGCTCGCTCACCAGCGGCGCGTTCTGGAGCGTTCGTTCTCGCACGGTTCCGGTGGCCGATGACTCCGTCCGCTCAATCGTCTCCGCTTCCGGTGTAACCGTCAGTTCACCGGTGACGGGCGCCAGCTCCAACTCGATTCGAACTTCAGCCAGCGAACCTGCTTTCACCCTGACTGACTGGGTGACGGGTTTAAACCCGCTCAACTCCACCATCACGGCGTAGGTGCCCTCTTTGAGATCAATGAATGAGAACTCGCCGTGATCATTGGAAAACGTCGCCAGCGACCAGTCATCGGCCGACTCCGGTCGAACGGTCACCTTGGCGCCGGCCGGATACACCGGCTGACCATCCGGCCCGAGGCTCGTGACGACGCCCCGGACGCTGCCCGTTTGCGCAGCCAGAACGCGGGCGAACAACAAAGACAAGAGCAACCCCATGGCTCCAGCCTGCGCCCCATATCGAAGCAGAGACCGAAGCCACACGACCAACCGGCGCGCGAAATCCGGCCGGCATCGAATCATCAATGTCTTCTTCACCATATAACTCCCTGCCATGAAAGTCTGCCTCCTCGCCCTCTCAGGCTCTCAGCACGACTCCATCGGGATGGTGTCGTGCCATTCAGTCGCTCGCTCGCGCAGCTCGCTGAGCGCGAACTGGTAGCCGATCTCGATCAACTCGGCGCTGTGGCTGAAGTCGAGCAGGCCGATGTTTTCGTCCAGGCACGGTTCGAGCACGACAAACCGCGTTCGATCCCGATAGGGTTCGATCTCGCACATCCATCGGCTGTTGAGGCTGATGTCGAACGAGCGCGAGAGAATGCCCAGGATACCGCGAGGCGTCTGCGCGAGCGGTCGGCGGCAGCCACAGCGCATAGCCAGAACCACCCGGGCGCCCTTTTGCGCCGCCACATCCAGCGGCAGGTTGTTCGCCAGGCCCCCATCCACGATCTCACGCCCCTCGACGGTCACCGGCGGCAATATTCCCGGAACGGCCGTGCTGGCCACAATCGCCTGGATGAGATCCCCGCTCTCCATCAGAACCATCTCCCCGGTTCGCAGGTCCGTGCCGATGATCGTCAGCGGCAAGACGAGGTCTTCAAACCGAGCCGGAAGGTGCCGCTCCAAGAACTGCCGGAGCTTGCCGTTATTGTACAGGTTGGTGGCCTTTCGCGGATTCCACAGAGCGCCCCAGTTGAAGGCGAACAAATCCGAGAACTTCACCCGTTGCCACAGAGCGATGATCTCGGCAATCGGTATCCCCGCAGCGATGAACGCGCCGTTGACGGCTCCAATCGAAGTCCCGATGATAGCATCAACGGACACGCCAAGTTCGAGGAGGGCGCGGTAGCACCCCACTTCCACCGCGCCCTTGCTTCCCCCGCCACAGAGCACGAGAACGACTCCTCTCTGTTCCCTCGGCCTCATACCAGCCCCAAGTATCCCCCTTCCTTCCGACCGAGTCTGTGAAAAACCTCACATTCTCTTCTTCTCCGATCGGCATCCCGGGACGCGCTCCTCCACCGTTGTCAGGCCGTTACGGACACGCCAAGTTCGAGGAGGGCGCGGTAGCACCCCACTTCCACCGCGCCCTTGCTTCCCCCGCCACAGAGCACGAGAACGACTCCTCTCTGTTCCCTCGGCC